>Ga0082212_10000648_pt1 | contig 50656 bp, 44 predicted proteins | sample TergutNt197P3_FD_71548 | JGI IMG/M metagenome (GOLD analysis project Ga0082212, IMG submission 71548) | Neocapritermes taracua P3 segment gut microbial communities from Petit-Saut dam, French Guiana - Nt197 P3 | ecosystem: Host-associated > Arthropoda: Insects > Digestive system > Gut ...
ACAAAATACGTAATATCTTGTAAATGAGGTTTTTGATGTATAATTCAAAGTAAAAAATATTTATATGTTTTTTATAAATTTTAATACCAGCCGCAAATATACAATAAGATTTAAAAATTTAAAAATTTAAAGATTTAAAAATTTAACCAAAATCTAAAATTCACTCTTAGTTCTTAACTCTTCATTAACATACGCTAATAAATGATTCGATCGACTACGCACCGGACAGGTTGGGCGATGCCTCTCTGGGGCGAGTTGGCATTGAATAAATCGCGACCGCTAACCGTTCCATTCAACGACCATGCGGATGATGTATTACTTGACGAACTTGTCCAGTAAAGATGTCTGTTGCCAATGGCGTCTGTTAAGGCGCCGGTATTCGGATTGGAGGTACGATGGCTGGCGGAAGGAAAGAAGAGATTAGCATTGTTGGCCGGATTATAGAAGATGATACCCCTGTATGCTACCTCAGCGGTAACGGCAAAAAACGATTCAATGGCATTATTATTCGCGATATGTCCCATACAGCCTTGCTTGCAGAATAACATTTTGGCGTTTTGTTTGGCGCAAGTCTCCCGACTTATGCCGGAAATGGCTTTGGATGTTTATAACTTCCCAACGCAATATATTGGAAAACAGGAATTCAGTTGTCGGGCTTATTTTAAATATCGAAGTTGCAAACATCGATTGTTTCAGGCGCCAATCGCAGACTTGCGCCAAAGAAATCATTAACCATTAATCAAAACACTATTCTGCTCTTTACACATCGAACAGGATTAGCGTCATTGTAATCTCCTAAATTAACAGGATACACTGCTGATTGATCAAATAATAATCGAAAAGCAGATCCGCTGGTACGGACGTCACTCGACCAGTAAGCCCCGCTGCCGATGTTATTATAGTAGCCGGGATTGTTGTTGCCATTTCCGGATTGTTGAAAAAAGCCTGTAATCGGTAGAAAACCATGCAGGTTTATTGTACGTGTCGTACGCCCTGTTGTCGATTCGCGATGGCCGGTTACCGGAAACCAACCGCCATTTACATTTGGCGCCGGACTCGGCGGACCCGAACCCCAATAAGTTGCGCTACTGTTGGACAAAGACGGATTGGTTGCAGATGGATTATCTATGATGGTATTAAATGAAGAAGGAGCTCTTACAAAATCAATATTTTCGGCCGCAGTCGGAAGTCGCCAAACATTATTGATAGTATTGTTGAGTGCAGCATCGGACATTATTCTTATGTCAGCTGCCTTAAGGCCAACTAACTTACAGGGATCGCCTTTTCCCTGCTTGAGACGAGCTGCATTATGATAATTGGAACCCGAAACATTCAATACACGATTTGCGCCATTCGACCAATCGGTATTTGTTGTATAACCCGGAATACCTCCGTTATTGGCAGTATAAGTGGTGATATTTATGGTTGTCGGATTGAATAAAATAAGGCTATTTGTCCATTGAGTATTTGGGTTGGGAGGATTAGGCGCAGTAAATCCGACAATACTGCCGAATTTAAAGAACAACAAATTTGACATATTAATCTGGCCGTCTTTCCATTTGCCGACACTAAGCGTTCCATCGGAAGCAAGATAGAGGATATCTGCACAACCATCTGACAGACTAAAGTTTACATTCAGTGTATAGGATTTGCCGACATCTAACGGTGTGCTGAATGGGATAATATAAGGACCGGAATAGGGGGCATTATCTATCCATATACTATCAATTTCTACCTTGAGAGGAAATCCGTTGGTAAACACATTCAGCGGATCACTCGGTGCCAATGGGTTTCCGCCGCCGGGGCTTGCCCAAGAAAAATAAAACAGATTTGGCGAAGCCGCGTTGAGCACTAATTTCCCTGATCGTACAATTAGCCTGGGATCGTACGAAAATACACTGGCGCCGACAACGCTATTGATGTTTGTTCCCACAACGACACTGTCGAGTGAAACCTGCATCGTCACCTGAGAAGACAGATGCCTCATCTCGATAGTGACGGTCGTATCTCTGCGATTGGTGATTTTATGGGTAATATCTCCCCATAACACATCTACAGGGGCATAAAGGATAGCGGTTGTATCTGCATACATTGCCAAAGGGTCGGAGTCGTGGAATGAGTAGGCCACAAACCGGTACGAAGTTCCGGACGGTTCGGGCGTCACAAACAGAGGATGGCTGAGCGGTTCAAGACTGTTATCGTTGAGTACTTTGTAATCGGCATAACCTAAATTGACGGTATCTGCCGGCGTATAGGCTACAATGCGTACTTTCGAATTGATGGCAAGTTGGGAACGTAACTTGACCGGGGCTTCTTCTTCTGTCAGGGTCGCGTACATATATATCTCTTCTGTGACAGGGATAACGACCGTTTCTAAGGGGCGGGCAAACCCCGCCCCTACGGAGGGGTTGGGGGATGCATTGCGGGCAGTTATATTATCGCCAAAACCCGGTTCACTTATCCTGAAATTGACCATTACCGGTTCGCCTGCCGGAAGTGCAGGTTCTTCTCTGTTAGATCCGCCGGGAATATCTTCTCTGTCACACGAAGAAAGCAGGAGGATAAGTCCGAAGAATAACAGGAAGGCCTTGAGATAAAGACCGTAAGATCGTAAGACCGTAAGACTGTAAGATGGTAAGACCGTAAGATCGTAAGATCGTAAGATGGTAAGATTGTAAGAATGATTTTTCATTTTCAGTTTTTCAGTTTCAATTTTCAATTTTTAATTGACATGGGGGTAGGCCTTTGTTACAGATTCACTTTTCCTCCATCCAATTCTCCGCCATCATCCCATGGTTCGGCGCTGACTTCAAAATTCATCGTTTGCCGTACACAGCGGACGCTAAAGCCCCAGTTGGAGTCTAAAAACGCCGGATTATTGGTACCGGCAACATATTGCGTTATTCCGACATTGAGGAACATCAACATATTTCCGCTACTTGGAAATATTGGGCTTGAAACAGGCAAATTCGACCAGTATGTTCCTTCAACACCCTGAAAACTCACCGCCACATCACCAATCGATGGTTCTCTGGATCCTGCAGCGGGAAGGAATCTTGATTTTCTGCCTTCGGAAATGATGAAGGCATTACCTCGCTGTGGAAACTCTCCACCGGCCACTCCCGGGCCAAACGGACTGGGAAAAGCGCCTCCGGCAAGATCCCAAAAATGTAAAGAAGAAGCTGTGTCATCATATTTTTCCGTGAACCAAATATTTTCCTGAAAAGTTGGCAGTCTCCATAGTCCGTTGTCAATATCGGCGTATGTCAGCGAGCCGGGATACATCTTGATCTTATTCAAATCCATTCCAACCAAACGACACGGATCTCCTTTGCCTTTCGTAATGTTTGCAATGGTATGGTAACCGCTTGCAGGGGTGATATCTTGATATAGAGGATAATCGGTCGATTCATAAGCAGGTACGCCCTGCGGGCCGCCGCCGGGTGTGTCTATCCATGAGGAAAAATCAGACGCAAACGGATGCCAGGCAACATCTCTTGCGCCGACGAACCCCACATAAGAATTATCTGTTTTTCCGGGCAACGTCAAAGTTCGTCCTTTGCCGGTAGAAGGGTCAACATCATTGAATAGTCCGACCACACTGCCAAACTTGAAGTAAAGACCGGCGTCGGTCGGGTCGCGGGTAATAGCGTACTTTCCGTTTAGGTCATCCCAAGTGATGCGGTCGGCCGATCCGCCGCGTGCCCATATAAAGTGTACTTTCAAAATATAGGATTTTCCGCCTTCCAACGGCTTGTCGTAAATGATATCAAGCGGATCGTTGAAAGTCAGATAGTTTATTTGCATCTGATTAATTCTCAGATGAGTTGTTGTTTCATCGCCTGTGATTACATAAAGTGTGTCGCTTGTTTGCGCTGCCGGAAGCAAAGGATTGGCGGTAGCCCATGAAAAAGGACTCCACGTAAGGCCACCGGATGAAGTCAGTACACCTGTTTCGACGTTCAGTTCCGGGTTGTCGTAGCAGTACAAGGAGGCGTTAACACTGTTTAAGATATTATCTATGCCATCCATGTTGGCTGCTGCCGTTGCGTCGATTACCACTTTGGATCGTTTATGTAACATGGTGATATGCAAATGGAAAGGGGGTTGGGACTGGTGGTCGATTGTGGCTAATGTATCGCCCCACAATATGTCGCCATTGTGAATAGGAGGAGTAATATCCGAAAAGGGAGGCAACGGATCGGCGTTATTGTATGAATAAGCCACAAACTTGTATGGGAGTCCGGGATATATTGTCAGCGGGCTTGTAGTTGCGTTGAGTGGATTTCCTCCCGAAGACACTTCGTAATCGGCATGATCAACACAGATGGTATCGTTTGCTAATGTTATGTATACTACAATGCGCACTTTTGTACCCGGTTCTAATAAAACTTTAGCGGCGCGTAAACTAACAGGCGCCGGTTCTTCTGTCAGGGTCGCGTACATATTTATATCTTCTGTGACGGGGATAACGACCGTTTCTAAGGGGCGGGCAAACCCCGCCCCTACGGAGGGGTTGGGGGAGGCCGTTGAGGCGCTACGGGGGGTAACCACCACGTCGTCGCCAAAACCCGGCTCGCTTACCGAGAAGTTTACAACAATCTTTTCGCTTTCAGGAGGCAGTACAAATTCATCCGGCTTGCCGGCGGGAATATCTACATCTTGATCGCAGGCGAACAACAGGAGTGCAAAACTGCACAATAGGAGAGAGAGACTGTAAGATCGGAAGAGCGTAAGACCGTAAGATCGTAAGATCGTAAGACAGTAAGCCCGTAAGGCCGTAAGATTGTAAGAATATTTTTTCATTTTCAATTCCTTCCCTTCAGTAAGCCAAACATTATATATTTAAAACTCTATTGTAAACTCGTAACTTGTAACTCGTAACTTGTAACTCTTAGTTCTTAACTCTTAGTTCTTAGTTCTCAGTTCTCCCTTACGGCAGTACAATATCTCCTTCACCGCCTGTTCCCAATGTGCCGCCGGGAACCCAATCTTCAACAGTTAGCGTGATGCCGCTGAATTCGCGTACGCAACGGACGGCGGAAGCATAATATTGGTCGGATGAAGTCGAATTAATCACCCCCCCATTAGCAAAATATAACGCTGTCCGCGCAAAAGAGCCGTATTCAGGGATGTCAGACCAATAATATCCGCTCTGTTTGGCATATATCAGGCTTCCATTGGTATCGCGCCTGCCGGTTGCCGGAAGGAATTTGTCCGGATTGGGCGCGCCGTTTAGGCTGTTTCTGTATGGAAATTCCGCACCGTCAACAGCCGGATTACCAAACGGACTTGGAATTACGCCCCCCGATGCGTTTCCCCAAAAATGCAGCGTATAATTAGCAGGAATAGGATCAAGGTCAATAAAGCGCTGATTATCCAACACGGTCGGTAGTCGCCAACCGCCTATTCCCTGTGCTTTCAATGCCTCTTCGCGTGCATAAAGCGCCGCGTCGTCGGCAAATTGGTGTATTTCGTACACATACATTCCTATCAGGCGGCACGGGTCGCCTTTACCTTGCTGTACATTAGCCAGATTATGGTAATCGTTCGATGAGATACTATGAATATTGGCGTCACTGCTTGTATAACCCGGAACGCCGGGCAGGACGTCAGTACCATATCCTGTAATTGGAGTAACGGAGGGACCGAGAGGGTTGTAAACGATTGTTGACGTACTGAAATTAACATCGGAAGAGTTCATTCCTACCACGCCGCCAAACTTAAAGAAGAGGCCAAAATCGTTCGGATCGCGCGTGATCGCTAATCTGGGGCTACTGCCGAGTTCGAGCGTAATGCGGTCGGCGCTTCCGCCGTGTGCAAAATGCAGATTGACCTGAAGTGTATACTCCGTGCCCGGTACTAACGGTTTGTCGTAAATGACTGTATAGGGGCCTGTATAGACGATTCCGTTAATTTCAAAGGCGTCAAAGTTCAGCGTGGTATAATTTTGTCCGGTCGGGGGATATATAAGCAGCGGATTGCTGGTTTTGGTCGATGCGCTGCCGGCAGTCCATGTAAATCCGGGACGCCCCGATCCCGGCGTCGGGTTGGCCATTATCACGACTCCGGTTTGTACATCCAATTCCGGTAAGTCGGCATGGATTGTTGCGTTTGTTATGGCATCGATCGTATTGCTGATAATGCCTGTCGGGAGTGCAGTAACAACTAATGTAACTTTCGAAACAAGGTGATTCATGGTGATATGAATCGTGGTGTGTGTCGGTGTGATTGGTTCTACTATAGCTCCCCACATCAAATCATTGGGGGGATTAACATCAATAATCGGATCGTAGGTAGGGGAAAACGGACCGGTAGAGTCGAACGAATACGCTACAAATTTGTAGGTAAATCCCGGAAATACCGTCAAACTTGTACTTAGAGGATGCAGATTGAGCGTCCCGGTGTTCGTGACTTCGTAGTCGGCATGATCTGTATAGACGGTGTCGTTTGCTAATGCGATGTAGGCTACGATACGAACGATTGTATTTTCTCTCAGGGGAACGATAGTACCGGCATGTAATTCGATTGGATTTTCGTCGGCATCGGCGAAAGCGTTATCGCTGACCGTAAAGTGTATGGGTATCCTTTCGCCTGTCAACGGAAATTCAGGGTTTTCAGGCGTTTCGGGAATATCTGTGTGTTGTTCGCAGGCGACGAAAAGGAATGAAAGGCAAAACAGAAGTAGGGAAAGACTGTAAGACCGTAAGATTTTAAGACCGTAAGACCGTAAGACCGTAAGACCGTAAGATTTTAAGACCGTAAGATCGTAAGACCGTAAGATCGTAAGACTGTAAGCATATTTATTCATTTTCAATTTTCAACTCTTAGTTCTTAACTCTTAGTTTTTAGTTCTCTCAGTACCACAGGTTTCCCTGTCCGTCCGTGTCGCCCTGACCGAATGTTCCGCCCGGATCCCAATCTTCTACATCAGCAGTCGGCTGATCCAAATCAAGAAATATGGCATTCCCCTCAATTTTGACACATCGCACCGGCCCTTGATAATACCCAACGAGAGGAATGCGCAGGCGGGGAAATAGTTGCGGTGGTGGTGTCGCAAGATCCATTCCAAAAAAAGCGTCGAAAATTTGAGATTTGTTTGGATCATTCTCCTGTAAGACTGTCGGCGAACCGCTAAGATAGATGGTACTCGCTTTAATTACGGATCCATTCTCATACATACGATATCCTCCGCCCGGGAAAATTGTTTTTTTATTGCTGGCAGTAGTTTTTATTGCGTATGAATAAAAAGGAGGTGCAAGAAAATTTGACGTGCCTTCGACGTCAACAGCAGAACTGCTCCAACCGGCATTTAAATAAAACAAATTATAATCAGCCGCAGACGCTCCAAATTCTCTGGCATTCGGCATACGCCACTCTCCTTCAGGAGCATCGCCTCTTTCTGTCAAATATTTGCATATATCGCCTGTTAAGTAGGCCGGAGTGGGAATGTCGAACAAGTAGTTTCGCGTGCTGTGATCATCAAGCCATGACGCATTCGTAATAAATTCGCCTGTTTTGATACGTGGAATGTCAGCCATTGTTGTTCCTGTCCATTCAGTTTGCGTGGCAGCATATCGCTTACCCCAGGAAGAACCGGAAAGCGGTACATACAGTATTATTGAAGAAGGATCATTAGTCTCTTGGGGCGAAATACCGACTAACGACCCCCACATAAAATATACGCCCTGGTATCCCTGTGCAGCTTCCGGAGTCGTTTCGGGCAAGAAAGTTAATTTTTGAGTGGCATCATCCCAGTAAACATTCGAGCCGGACCATACTAATTCCCTGAAATTCAGTTTTATGGTATATGAATGGCCAGGCAACAGTCGTTTGGTAATTCGGAATTGAAAGTCACCAAGTTCACTACCACCGATATTGAGATTGTTAAGTTTAAGTGAATTTGTATCGGCTTTGTTTGTGAAAATATAGACATAATCGCTTTCTACATTCTGCGAATTTAAGTTACCAGTCCCTGTTCCCCACGCTTCAGGGGAGGCCGGGGGAGGCAGTATATTCCGCCATCTGGTAATCTGCAAGCCGGTAGCAGTAATTCCACTGCTGGTAGTCAGAACGCCGGAAAACAGATCTAAATTCAACCTTCCTTCATACGGGGGATGCAGGGTAGTTTGTCCAATCCTGTTGATATTGACAGCAGGGAATATCGCTTCAGTTGTAGCCTCAACCCTGACGCGTGTAAGAAGATGATTTAACGTGATATCTATTGATTCGACGTCGGATGCTGTAATTGGTTGTGTTGTGTCGGTAAATCCCCAAAGCCAATCAGCGTTAGGGTAATAAGCAAACAAGTCCATCAATGTAAGCGTCGTGGCGTTTTGATTCGGCATGGGATGGGTATTCAACGAATATGCCACAAACCGGTAGTCTTCGTTATCGGGTACAAATAAACCATTGTATAAAGGTAGAAGTTCGCCTGAAGAAGCGATATAAGTGGCCGTATCTTCAAATAAAGGGATAGGGGTCGATGTATTATATGCTGCGATACGTACCAGCGATCCATCCGGAAGGTTGGTCGTGGCGGCGCGTGTGGTAACTGGATGGTCTTCTTCGAGGGTCGCGTACATATACACATCGCCCTTTACACGGACCATATCCGTTACCGGCTCATTTTTTGCATTTAAACTGCGAGCCTGGACTTCCTCTTCATCGCTGTGCGTACCTATATGTACTGAGAAGTTCACAGGAATCCTAACACCTTTGCCTTTTTTCCCGGCGGGTCCATCGACAATCTCTGTGCAGGAAGAAAGCAGGTAGGTAAGTCCGCATAATAACATGATAACCTCCACTACACAGTAGATATAACGCACTATTGATGGTTTTTCTCTTATTTCATCCATTTTTTACAGTTACAAGTTACAAGTTACGAGTTACAAGTTACGAGGTTTTAGATTTTAAAAATCAGTTATTGCTTCCCTTCGGAAAGCCAAACATTAATTTTAACACTAATGAATAGTCTCAATTCTCAATTCTCAATTGCTTCCCTTCGGAAAGCCAAACATTAATTTTTAACACTAATGAATAGTCTCAATTCTCAATTGAGTCTATATCGCAATAAATATATCGCCTGTATCAGGTACTATTTCTTCGTCTGCTCCCCAATCTTCCACATTAACATTTCTTACAGGCGATTGCACTGCTATATTTCCCTCCAGGAATACCTGATTTACTTCTACAGAAGGAGAAACATATTTATTTTTTTCCGACTTTTCCATAATTAATATCTTACAGGACGAATTACAACCGAGCGGCTTAATGCAGGGTCGTTATAATATTGATTGGCTACACCACCGGCTGCAACTGTTTCTAATCTTGATGCAGCTATGCCAAATTCGTTGACCAAACAATCTTTGGCTCTATTGGCGCGCTCGGTGCTTAAACGGTAGTTTGTCGTCTGATTGCCGGTGCCTTCGTCGGCATAACCTGTAATGACATAACGACTTTCAGGAAAATCATGCATCAGCTTGGCCAAAAAACCCAACTGAACCCTTGCGTCTCTCAGCAATACACTTTCATTGATACGGAAAAGGATTAATACATCGGCAGCTACATCTTTCCATTCTGTGATCACTTCTACCGGATATTCAACCGGCGGGACAGGTTCAACAAAAGTTGTCGGGTAATAAACCGGTTTTGGAATGACATTTCCGCCGAAACGAAATTCAACGCCTATATTGAATGAAAGGATAGCATCTAAGGAGCGGTTGCCTGTATCGTTGTTAAGTCTGTCCGGATATTTATTTGGCTGTTCAGGACTCGGATCGCGCCAATTATTTTTAAAATGGTCGCTAAATGCAGTCCCGCGTAAATCAAACACCAAATCCACCTTATTGCCCACCCTGAGTTTGTTTAATAAACCTGCACTAAACGTAAATGCACTGTTGGATGGAGTCGGTGAATCCCATGTATTGATGTATCCTAAACCGACAAAAGGAGCCAATGTCCAAAAACGGTTAGTGTTAACCCCTTCAAAAATACTCGATACATCAAGCAGTATATCGGCATACAAATGCCATGCATCAAATTGCTGCCTGAAAAGTCTGTGCTTAGGGAGATAATAATGTACATCTTCCGGAATAGCATGTCCCGGATTATGTCTGGGATCATACCCATATTTGGTAGCTCCTTTAAGTATTTGCCACGAACCACCGACGCGAGTCCCAAGCACAGGCCCCCACCATTTGCCTAAATATATATCCGCTCCACCGGAGATACGATCGTTTATGGCTAACTGTCGTGCATGATCAGCGAAGAAAATACGGGGGCCAAGCCCCAAACCTATAAACCACTCATTCCTGTCTTGCTCTATCGAATATAATGTGTTTTGGGCTGATAAAAAACCTGATACACAGAGTGTAAGCAAAACAGCAAGCATACAGATGCGAGTGCCGAAACTGATTTCCGATTTTTTTTGTAAATTAATTTGCTTCATATTTTTTATTTATTAAAATAGATTACTTGTGTTATAAACTCATTGTTAATTGTAGTAGACATGTCGCCATTTGATTTGTAAAAAAATAATAAATTGCCTGCAAAAGTATGTATTACTATTTATTAATCCAAAAAAAAATGAAAAAAAATTATAAAAAAAATGACATTTTTTTTTTTAGTAATAATTTCCTTTCGATTTTTCCCATGCTTCACCCATCCGAATCATCCAATTTTTTCTGTTTTGAAACCGGTTTGTATTCTCTATGCGGTAAAAATCCTGTACTGTATTTGAACCGGATTTGATGATTTTGTAGATTAAATCCCAGTTGAGCAGACCGCCGATATTCCGGTCGTCGATAAATAAATCGACGGCGATTTTTCGGGGAGAAGCATTTTCTTCTTCCGGATAATTTTTATTGCAGGCATAAAAATATACGCCGTTCTTTTCGCAATAATCGACAGCATCCTGCAATAAACTGCCTTCACGCATCGTCCACAGAATAAGTTTATGATGCTCTTCTTCCCGCAGTTTACGCAATACCTCCAATGCCATTGGAACTGGTTTGCCGATCTTCGGGTATTCATGTTCGACGATCGTGCCGTCGAAATCTACTGCTATTGTCATGATGAAATATGTTTTTTATCCCCCTTTGGAGGGGGTAAGAGGGATGACTCCATTCACCGGTTTTATCCCCCTTTGGAGGGGGCAGGGGGAGGTCTCCATTATATTAAAAGAACAACTAAACTCTAAACTCTACTAACTAAACTCTAAATCTTAATCTTCGGTTTATACATGTCGCTTGCCGTAATTCCACATTCTTTTTTCATTTGAATGCAGTATTCCAATAATCTGAGGTCGTCGGCTCCGGCATTGTTTGTTCCAAAGGTGAATTTTACGCCGGCAGCTTTTGCTTTTTGGATGATTGCTTTGTTGGGAATTTTATAGCGGGCGTTTATTTCGAGCGCTTTTCCGCTTTTGGCCATAGCCTCAACGAATTTGTTCATCCGTGCTTCCGTCCAAAATTCATCGTACCGGTCTTCCATTTGAGGAGGCAGGAAACAAGGATTTACATAGATATCCATCGGTTCCTGAAGTACTTTGCAGATTACGTCCACGATAAGGTCCATGTATGCCTGTTCGTTTTCTATCCATGTTTCGGAGGGTATCCAGAGCCGGGTGCGACGTCCTTTCAGGTCGGTGAAGGTAAGAGCGTCGGTAAAGACATAATCAAATTCGTTGCGTACTTCGGGTGAAAATGTGTCAACCCACTCACGGCCTTCGGCTTGCATGGCGAGAATAAAAGGTTTCGCCCGCATCGAATCGAGGAAAGCCATCACGCCTGCATCGTCGGTAATCGGAAAACCGACGCCACAGTTCGGGGCAGCGGCGTAATTAATGCCGGTCAGGTGCGAACGTTCGACGGCATTTTCGTTGGTTAGCCCTCCTTTGACATGCACGTGATAATCGAGTACAGGAAAGTCTTCCTGATGCAACTTGATGATATCATCTGCCTGTTCATCAATGACTTGAGCTAAATAGTCCGGGATGTTATCCGTTATTTCTTCCGGTTTGATGATATTGACCTCGATGGATTTAATCTGTATTTCGCCTGTTCCGTTTCCGGCGATGGCAAAGGTTCCTTCCGAAAGCAATGCCATCCGGTTGGGAGCCACACGATACGGATTAGCCGGTTCGATGTATTCTACCACCGGTTCGCCGTTTATGGCCACTGTGATGAAATTGCCTGTCACCCGTATTGTCATTTGAAACCAGTCGTTTTCCTTAACAAAACTTTTTGTCAGGTTACGCACAGATAGCAGGCTGCCTGTCATTTTCCACCAAACAGGGTCGTTGCGATCGTTATTAATGGCTACACGATAGCCCCGATGTACTTCCGGACAGGTGTGGAAAGCAAAAAAACCTTTTCCTCCGGGTGTTGTACGCATTTCGAGGTTTAGTTCAAAATTTTTGTACCCGCCTTTTTTCAAAACTGCTTGCGCACCGTTACCTTTTAAGGTTAAAATGCCGTTTTCGACTGCAATGTTACCGGTAGTTTCCCATTTGCCGGCGCTAACGCCATCGAATAACACTTTACTGCCTGATTGACTGCAACTTGCAATCAATAAGCCAACAATGATTGTTGCAAAAAATGATAAAATTCTCATGATAATAATCTGTTAGTAGTTTGAATTATTAAAATCTGCGGCAAAATTAATGATAAAAATTAATTTCTACAATATTTGACTCTTTCGGTCTTAGCCGAATGATTCTGTAAAAAGTGAAACCAACTGCATTTTACACGCATCGATATCTATTTCACGTCCTAACTCCTTCGAAAGCGAAGTGACTCCTTTATCTATGAATCCGCAAGGATTAATCAGTGAGAAATAATTCAGGTCGGTATTGATATTTAAGGCAAAACCGTGCATGGTTACAAAACGGCTGCTTTTGACACCGATGGCGCATATTTTGCGTGCCTGATCTGTAGTCGTTTCAAGCCATACGCCGGTTGCGCCCGGCAGACGTTCACCACAGATACCGTAGAGCGACAAAAATCGGATGATAACGTCTTCAAGTGTGTCGATATATTGCCGTAAACCAATCCGGAACGATTCCAGATCAAAAATCGGATAACCTGTAATTTGTCCCGGTCCGTGAAAGGTAATATCGCCTCCGCGGTTAGTCCGGTATAACGAAATTCCTTGCGCTTCCAACAAACGGTCTGATACCAACAGATTCGAAGCCAAACCATTTTTGCCAAGCGTGAAAACAGGCAGATGCTCGCAGAAAAAAAGCATACTCTCTGTGTGTTGTTTCTTTATTTTGGTGTCGATTAGCTGCTGAAATGCTTCTGTTTGAATACGCAATGCTTCGCCGTATTCGATTTTTCCCAAATCCTTGTATCGAAAACCGACCATAATCAATTAAAAATTAAAAATTAAAAATTATCAGCACAAAAACCTTTATCCCCCTTTGGAGGGGGCAGGAATATCCCTCATTCGCCCTTTATCCCCCTTCGGAGGGGGTAGGGGGAGGTACATTCATCTCCATTTATCCCCATTTGGAGGGGGCAGGGGGAGGTTCCTCTTTGCCATTTATCCCCCTTTAGAGGGGGCAGGGGGAGGTTCTCATTACCCCCTATTTCCTCAGCCGGTTGAGCGATCGGACAAGCGTTTCGTCGGCTCCGATATTACGAATTGCCAGGAAATCCAAAATCAGACTGATAAAGGGAAATGCCAGCGCTAAGCGTACACTGCTGAAATGAAAGATGCCGGGCGTCGCAGACAATCTCCAAAGAAAGAACGCAAACAGACCATAAAAACTGATTAACAGGATAGCGTTGAAAACGCAAAGACGTATTTGCAACATCCGCTTCTTGTATAGAAAGATGGTGATAAATGCAAGTATTATCATAATGAATGATAAAGCCATCAATGCCCAGGCAGGATATACCAATTCGGAGGGCGAAGTCAATGTGTTAAGACCTGAAACATCAAACGAATAGAATATGCTATCCATTTGAATAATTGCCAACGGCATGAAAAGCATGGCTGTGATTAGTGCGACAATCGCCAGTAAAAAAACGGTTTGTATACGCTGAATCATATTTAGTTACGAGTTTTTAACATTATCCTATCCCCTTTGGAGGTGCAGGGGGAGTCTCAATCACCTATCCCCCTTTGGAGGTACAGGGGGAGTCTCTATCACCTATCCCCCTTTGGAGGGGGCAGGGGGGAGGTCTCAATGCTCAATCAAATCAAAAATTGTTCTTTTCCTTTACCGGATTCTTATGATGAATTCGATTGTCCTGAAATTCCTGCAAGGCAATAAGGGTTGCTTTGGGTAATTTTTCGTAATAACGGGAGATTTCAATCTGTTCACGATTTTCAAATACTTCTTCTAAGTTGTCATTGTAAGAAGCAAAATCCTGCAGTTTCTTTTCCAAATCCTTTTTCATCTCACCCGAAATCTGGTTCGAACGTTTTGCGATAATCATCAGGGTTTCATAGATATTCCCTGTGTCCTTGCTCAATTTAATCATGTCGCGTGTTACGGTGGTTACCTGCGCGCTTGATTTACGATAATCCATAATTTTATATTCTGTTATTTCTTAATTTTTTCTCTTCGCAAAGCCAAACATTAATTTTCAACACTCATGTAAAGTCCTAATTCCTGATTAATAACTGCTCGTAATATGTTTACTCGCGTAATCGAAAAAACGTTGAATTTGTTTGGTATATTTTCCGTCCGGAAATTCGTTGGTATAGTTGTAGTATTCGTCTACCACATCGCGGTAACGACCCTGCAAACGGTCTTCGACACTTACCAGCGCCAATTCATATTTTGCTCTGATTTTCAGAAAAATAAATTCCTCACGATACTTCGAATAAGGATAATCTTTCAGCGCATTATCGGCAGAGATGATGCACGAACGATAGTTGTTACCCATGTAGGTGCCTAAGTTATAATATAACTGTGTGCTTAACAACTCTTTATAAGCGAGCTTTTCCTGTAATTCGAACATAATATCCTGCGCTTGCTTAGCTCGTTCACTTTGCGGATAATATTCCATGTAGAGTTGAAGTTGTGCAAGCGCTTCGTAGGTTTGCGATTGGTCTAAACGCGCATCGGGGGAGTCGAGGTATAACCCAAAGCCGGAATAGAAACGCGCCAATTCGGCAAATTCGCCCTTGGGGTAGGTCTTGTAATAAGTTTCGAAATATGCAGTCGCAGTCTGGTAGTCTTTTTGACCGTAATAGCTTTGCGCTAAGAGATACAAGGATTCTTCGGCCGATGAAGTTCCCTTTAAAATAGGCACTACTTCTTCAAGCAATGTAGCCGCCTTTGTCCATTTTTTAGCGTTGAAATATTTTTTCGCATACGAATATTTCAACTCATAGTCCGTGCTTTTCAGGATTTTATTGTATTCGCCACACGACGAACACAACAAAACAAGCGCCATCAAAAATGCAACCTTTTTCATCTACTTCTTAATTTTGACCCGCAAAGGTAATAGTTACTTTTCAAACTATCACAATTTCAAACGTTAATAAATCACAACATATACAATTTATTGATTTCGGTCAGTTCCTGACTGTTCTCTTTGAGTACTTTTGCGCACTTTTCTAAATTGTCGGGACGGATAATGACATGCGCCGAATCGCCTTCGGAAAATGCGTACATATATTCAATAAAAATACCTGCTTTGGTCACATAGTCCATTACCTTGCCGAGTGCACCCGGTTGATTCGGACAATGCAGGCAAAACACATCGGCCTCAGTCACAGCGTACTTATTATTGCGAAGCACATACAAGGCTTTATCCGTGTCGGCTACTATCAGACGGAGTATGCCGAAATCCGAATTTTCGGAAACGGTAAAAGCCGTCATATTGATGTTTTCTCTGCCAAGCAACTTGGCTACTTCCGTGAAACGTCCTCTTTTATTCTCGAGGAAAATGGATAACTGTTTTGTAATCATTGTTTTTAGAGTTTAGTTAGTAGAGTTTAGAGTTTAGTTAATTTTTTTAAATCGTAAGTTTTAAAATTCCCATAGCACTTTCAAAGGGGGAGTAAAATGGTGTTTTTATTACTTTAATTTTTAATTCTTAATTTTTAATTCTTAATTCCTAATCGAGTTTCCTTTTGTCAACGACCCGCTTAGCTTTGCCCTCACTGCGTTGGATGCTGAACGGTTCCACGATTTTAATATCCGGTTGGATGCCGATCACGTTTTGCATGTAAGAAGTGATTTTTTTCTTTAACGCAAGAATACGGCTCATCTCGTCCGAATAATAAGCGGGACGCAGTTCGACTGACACCTTGAATGTGTCCGTGTTATTGATACGGTCGACTTCAATCATAAAATGAGGCTCAAATTCAGGCAATTCCAAAATTACCGATTCTACCTGCGACGGGAACACATTGACGCCGCGGATAATCAACATATCGTCGCTTCGTCCGAGTATGCGGTTCATACGAACAGCCGTCCGTCCGCATGGACATGGTTTATAATGCAACGATGTCAAATCGCGTGTCCGGTAGCGAATCATGGGCATGCCTTCTTTGGTTAGCGTTGTGAAGACAAGCTCTCCCTGACGTCCTTCCGCAACAGGTTGTAACGTTTGCGGGTCAATTATTTCGGGGAAAAAATGGTCTTCCCACAAGTGCGTTCCCTGTTGACATTGACATTCGCCGCCTACGCCCGGTCCGCAAATCTCTGTCAGGCCATAGATATCGTACGCTTTGATGCGTAGTTTCTCTTCTAATTCTTTCCGCATATTTTCAGTCCATGGTTCAGCGCCGAAAACACCTGTTTTCAGTTTAAATTCTTCGATCGGAATGTCGGATTCGCGAATCGTTTCTGCCAGAAAAAGGGCATACGAAGGGGTGCAGGCCAAGGCATTGGCGCCAAAATCGTGCATCAACTGAATCTGTTTTTGCGTATTTCCACTGCTCATCGGGATGACGGTTCCACCGATTGTTTCGACTCCGTTATGTGCGCCCAGTCCTCCGGTAAACAGGCCATAGCCGTAAGAAACCTGTACGATGTCGTTTTTCGTAACACCATAAGCTGTCAGACAACGGGCTACCACTTCACTCCATATATTAATGTCGTTGCGGGTATAACCCACCACAATCGGTTTTCCGGTAGTACCCGAAGAAGCGTGAAGGCGTACAATATCGGACATATTTGAAGCCATCAGACCAAAAGGATAATAGTCGCGCAGATGCTGTTTCTCGGTAAAAGGCAGTTTGACGATGTCATCAATTGATTGAATATCAGCAGGCGTGATTCCCAGCGTCTGCATTGCTTTTCTGTAAAAGGCAGTGTTGTGGTATACACGTTCGACCACTTTTTTTAGCCGGCCGGATTGTATATTCCGTAATTCCTTACGAGGCATACACTCCATTGGTTCGTTCCAAATCATATTTTTCGTTGTTTACTCCAAATTTTCGTGCAAAAGTACATGAAATTTCTGAAATTTCATGTACTTTTGTCCCATAAATAATAATATTAATGTATGAAACCGACACTGTTTATATTGGCAGCAGGTATGGGAAGCCGTTATGGCGGATTGAAACAATTGGATGGCGTAGGGCCTAATGGAGAGACGATTATGGATTATTCAGTCTTTGATGCAATCCGTAGCGGGTTCGGAAAACTTGTTTTTGTTATTCGCAAAGATTTTGAAAATGATTTCCGGTCGAAAATTGTCAGTAAATATGACAATCATATTCCGGTAGGGATTGTTTTTCAATCTTTGGACGCTCTTCCCGAAGGATTTACCTGTCCGCCTGAGCGTACCAAACCATGGGGAACGAATCATGCCGTCATGATGGGAAAAACGGCCATCCATGAACCGTTTGCCGTAATAAATGCCGACGATTTTTACGGTAAAAACAGTTTCAAAGTGCTTGGTGAAGCTTTAACAGCTACTTTCGGAAAACAAAATGAATACTGCATGGTAGGTTTTCGGGTGGGCAATACTATGAGTGAAAGCGGGTCGGTTGCGCGAGGCGTATGCGTGACAAATCATGAAGGATATTTGACGTCTGTTGTAGAACGTACTGATATTGAACGTATTGATGGGAACATCCAATTTACCGACGAAAACGGAAAGATTTGTTTATTGGACGAGCATATTCCTGTTTCCATGAATATGTGGGGTTTTACGCCTGAATATTTTACTTACTCGGACGAGTATTTCAAGGATTTCCTGCAAAATAATATTGGTAATCTGCGCAGCGAATTTTTTATTCCATTGATGGTTAACGATTTGGTTACAAGGAATATTGCACAGGTAAAAGTGTTGGATACAACATCTAAATGGTTTGGGATTACATACGCTGAAGATCGCCAAAGTGTAGTAGAAAAAATACAGGCGTTGGTTGAAGCAGGTGAATATCCGGAAAAATTGTTTTAAATCTTTAATTTTTAAATACTTAAATATTTAAATTCAAGTAAATACTTAGAAAGATGAGAAGAATAGTAAATGGTTGGATGCCGTTATTTTTGCTTTCGCTTAGCATAAGCCTGTTTGCGCAGGAAAAGGAAACGAAAGTGTTGATTGATACCGATAAAGGAAAAATCACGGTAAAGTTATATAACGAAACGCCGTTACACCGCGATAATTTTATCAGCTTAGTTCAATCGGGTCAATTTAACGGCTTGTTGTTTCACCGGGTAATCAAACAATTTATGGTGCAGGCAGGGGATATCAACTCGAAAGATGCGCCGCCCGAAACAAAATTAGGGGATGGCGATTTGGATTATACCGTTCCGGCCGAAATCGTTTATCCACGTTATTTTCATAAAAACGGACAACTTTGTGCGGCGCGATCGGGCGATGAGGTGAATCCGGAACGAGCCTCTTCGGCTTCGCAGTTTTATATTGTCACCGGAAAATTTTATACGGAAAATGAACTGGATAAAATGGAAATAGAAAAGAATATCAAACTGACTCCCGAACAACGTCAGGCCTATATGCTTGAGGGAGGCGCTCCTCATTTGGATGACGCTTATACGGTATTTGGCGAAGTCGTCAAAGGGATGAATGTGGTCGATAAAATCCAGTTTGTCCCAACCGACCTGAACGACCGCCCCCTGAAAAATATAAAGATAAGGTCAATGAAAATAACGAAGTGATTTATGTGTTTAATTTAAAGAGTTAAAAAATTTAAAGATTTAAGAATTAGAAGATTCACATTTTATGTTTCAAGGTTTTATGAACAAAATTAAAAATTCTTCCTACGCTCTTATAGTCTTACGATCTTACGGTCTTACGGTCTTACGGTCTTACGTTCCCATTTGGATGTGTTTCATTTTTGCATTATTGGTTTTGACCTCTTATGAAGGATATGCGCAGGCGCCGACGAATTTTTCCGGCAGAACCGCTGTCCCTGAAGGATATATGTTGGCTTTAGTCGATGGAAAAGATACAACGCTGATCGTATATTTGCAGGAATTCATTGTTTTCCCCGAAATGAAATTCAAAAATGAAAAAGAAAAGCAGGAATATACAAAGTTAGTACGCGACGTCAAAAGGGCTTATCCGTATGCCCGATTGATATACAATACTTTAATCGAGACCTACGAATATATCGAAACCCTGCCAAACGATAAAGCAAGAAATACCCATTTGAAACGAATGGAAAAGGAATTGTACAACCAATATAAGCCCGAGTTGAAAAAACTGACGCTGACACAAGGCAAATTAGTGATTAAATTAGTTGACCGTGAATGTAATCAGACAAGTTACAATCTCGTATCCGCCTATATGGGTTCATTACGCGCCTCTTTCTGGAATGTATTTGCCGGCATGTTTGGCGCCAGCCTGAAAACCAAATACGACCCCAAAGGCAAAGATGTTATGACCGAACGGGTGGTGTTGTTGGTGGAGCGGGGACAGATTTAAATCAATTAAGACTTTACAATAGTGTTTAAAATTAATGTTTGGCTTTCGGAACGGAAGCAATTAAGAATTAAAAATTAAGAATGATGAATACCGTAGGGGCGTATCGCATACGCCCCCGCAATTCATGTCGACGAAAACGGTCACGCAGCAATCAGTTTTTTTCCGTCCGATAATCCGGATTCCTGTTCGTTGCAATCATCGCCACACCCATCCGCAACTGCGCAAAGTGGGCGGCACGTTATGCGTAATGCAGGTGTGCCGTGGACGATGTAGTGTTGACATGAAAGCACCTCGCAGTACGTTGATATAAATTTTAAAATAAATAATGTAGATTGGATGTAAATTACTTCCCAAAAATCACTATCTTTGCCAAAATTTATAAAAAAAAAGATTTATTTTTAAAAAAAAATATCTTTCTTTGCGCTGATTTTATCTGCAGTAATAATTCGTAGCGACCACCATTTCTGTTGCAAAACAAATTTAAATATTATATAATTTCACAATAATAAAAAATTTAGGAGGAAAGAACAATGAATGATTTAGGTGATTTTTTTGCAAATAATCCAAATGCGTTTATAGGATTATTTATTGGTGTTTTGATTATTTTTTTGGCAGGATTTATTTTTATTAAAATGAAAAATGCAACTAAAAAGAATGAACTTCGTGAAAAAATGGTTGAGCTGAGTTTTGATGCTACAGTGCGACTGGCGAGTCAATTTTTTACCGATTTGCAATTTGTAGGATATAAAATTTATTCGGTAAACGGTCAAGAACCCACTGTGGTAGGACAGTCAATTTTTGTTCCGACAGGAACATGCAAAGTTGAATTAGAGTACATTGACACTGATTATTTCACTCGCCATATTTCTACGACGACGCTTCATGGTAAACAAACTCTTAGTTTAACAACACAAAAAGGAGAGCGTTATAAAATAAAATATGATGAAAAAAACAGCCAATTTAAAATAGTAAAATCCTGATTTTAACAGCCCAATCGGGAAATGCCTGCACCTAAAACATTTAGGTTTGGCGCAACGGCGGCAGTAACCCCTCTGAAAGTGTTGTGCGAACATGAAAAGAAGTACTCCGCAGAACGTTTGGTGTTAGCCGCCGCTTCGACAAGTAGCCACCACGTTATCTGCAAGCGGGCGAGAGCGACGTAGAGAACGATAGCGAGTGAGAAAGAAACCGAAAATCAGACACATTACGACAAATATCGGCGAGTAATTCTTTGAAAAATCAAAAAAATGAGGTTGGAATTAAAAAAAATCATCTACTTTTGTGGTGTTTTAATAATTGTTATTTTCAATACATGGAATTTTTAAATAGAATAACCTGTAAAAACGACGTTATGTCAGGAAAGCCCTGCATTCGCAATATGCGTGTTACAGTTGGAATGATTGTTAGTCAGATAGGCGAAGGGCATAGCATAGAAGAAATTCTTGATGAGTATCCCTATTTGGAAAGAGAAGATATTCTTCAAGCGTTGCGTTACGCTGCTTTTCGTGTTGAGGAACGTGAAGTTGTTTTTGCCTGAACATTATGAGATTACTAATAGACATGAACCTTTCGCCTCGTTGGGCTAATGTTTTGTCAGAGCATCATATTGAGGCTGTACATTGGTCAAATGTTGGCAGGGTTGATGCTTCCGATACCGAAATAATGGCTTATGCCAAGTCAAATAATTACACTGTCTTTACGCATGACCTTGATTTTAGCACCATTCTTGCAAAAACAAATAGCAATAAACCAAGCGTTATTCAGGTGCGTACAGGTGACATCAGTCCTGCTGTAACCGCTCATTTGGTGATAAAAGCGTTGTTAGCCGCCGCCACAGAAATAGAAAAAGGAGCCTTGATCACAGTTGATATGAATAAAACTCGCTTACGTATTTTACCGTTGTCGGTGAATTAGGTTTGAAGAAATGCAGGCAGATAACAATCAGGTTTTAAACGCAACTTTAGATACGTTTAAAACCTCCGTTGAACTGAAGCATTGTTGGCGTTCTGATATCTATGGGGATTCAATAATTAGCTTGTATTGCAATATGTTGGCTTTAGTCGATGGAAAAGATACAACATTGATCGTTTATTTGCAGGAAGTCAATGTTTTCCCCGACATGAAATTTAAAAATGAAAAAGAAAAGCAGGAATACACAAAGTTAGTGCGCGACGTGAAAAGGGCTTATCCGTATGCCAGACTGAAAACCAAATACGACTCCAACGGCAAAGATGCGATGACCGAAAGGGTGGTGTTGTTGGGGGAGCGGGGACAGTTTTAATCAATTAAAAATTAAGAATTAAAATGATGAAAACTGTAGGGGCGTATGGCATACGCCCCCGCAATTCAAACCGACGAAAACGGTCACGCAGCAATCAGTTTTTTCCTGGCCGATAATCCGGGTTCCTATTCGTATATTGTTGAAGGGATGGGAGATAATAAAGTCGGATTTACATGGTAACTTCTGCAAATTTCGGTAAATCATGCTCTTTGTTCGTCAAAAACGAAAATTATATCCAATTCCACCTGCTATTGGATATAAATTGTTTAACATCTCAAGACGCTTGTCATTTTTCATTGCTTCATAGTTATCCATAAACTCTTTCGACCTGATAGGCACATATACGCCAAGACTCCACTTGTTGTTGCCTTTTGATCCAACCCGAATATCAAGATTAATTCCAAATGATATTCCGTATGAGGTCATGTCGTAGTAGGAATAATTCACTACTTTAGACATGCCATTGTATCCGTAAAAAAACACCAAATTGGGTGAAACCCTATAATCCGGCAAGATTTTGACTGAAGCTCCTACATTCCAACCGGCCGATAAGAGGTTATATCCTAATCCGCCAAATAATCCGAAATATTTCACAGGTAAATATTCAATTTTCCCTCCAAATCCTCCATAATCCAGCCCAAACCCTAATCCAAAATAAAATTGCTGTTCATTTTGGTCATAATTATTCTCCAAAGAATTAAACCCATAACTAAACGTTTCTTCTCTTCCATTTTGAAAGATGATTCGTGTGACATCGGATTTGCGAATTGAATAAATCGCACCGGTTGGATTATCGAAATCTCTATATTTTATCACTTCGGGAGTGATTTCCAATACGTTAACCATTCTTCTTGTTCCGTTTCTAAACAGGATAATATCGCTTGTTTGATTCCAGTTATTCATGGTTTGATACGTATTTGAAGTTGTAACCTGTTGATTATCTTTTTCGTTGGTATTGTTATCAGTCTTTTGTGTTGAAAAATAAATATCATCATTAAATCCTCTCTGATTTGTACTTGAATTACTAATCTGTTGATTTGCATTTGGAACATATTCTGAAATTTGTCTACTGCTTGGGTTGTACGTTTCTACTCTACCATCCCGATACTTAATACTTTCAACATTTTTCTTGTACGCAAAATACTCTGTTCCTCTCTGGTCTGAGAATAACCTGAACATTATTTGAGTTTCCGTAATTCGCGTCACAATTACCTCAATCTTTACCCCACGTACATACGTAATAATGTCTTGCGAGAAACCTGTTACAACAATAAAAATAAATACTGTAAATAAAAAAAACTTTTTCATCTTATTTTGAATAAATGGATAATTATGTGTTTCTGTGTTTTTTTAAACTCCTCAATTCCTGATATTTACTAACCACCCTTTCTTTTCTGCAATGGTACTATCACAAGCAGCATATCCGGGATTATCAGAACAAAAAATATGTCCTAAAGAAATAGTTGGTAAATTATTGAAAATATTATTTAATGCAGACACCTATAATTTATTTCCGGTACACCATAAAGTGGATAGTTTTGTGCATTGACTTATATCTAAGGTAGTTAGTTGATTGGCATCACAAAATAAGGAGGTTAACTCCAAGCATTGATTTGTATCCAATACTGTTAATTGATTATGATTACACATTATTGATTTTAATTCAGGGCAATATCCAAATCGCAGTTCTCGAGTAATCATTCTGAGAGTGGATGAACAACTAAACCCGGTCATTCCTTCTGTAGTCACGATGATAGTTTGTGTTTTTTGGTTTGAATATTCATGCAAATAACTTCTACTATCGCCATTAGGAGTTATCTCATCAATATTTCCATCGCCCCAATCAATAGTAACTCTCATAGCAGTAGCTGAAAATGACACTTTATTCGCACTGTTAGGAGTTACTTTCATCTCTATCTGTCCTGTTTTCAGGTTATTTGCTTCACCGAATGAACCATCTTCATTCTTCGTACATGAATACATCATCCCGCTTAACAGGATGATTGCAGCAATTACATAAAATACTTTTAATTGTTTCATTTCTATTTATTTATTGTTATTTAAAATCATTTTTACTTCAGTTTATTTTTCTGCAAAAATAGAATGATTGGCAGGTCTTGTCAAACAGATAATTTCTATCTCTATATAGATGAAATCTATGAAATAACAAGGATTGACTTACAACCAAGATTTTTTTGTATTTTCGAATTCTATTGCTCTGCCACTCTATCCTCAATCTATTAAAAAAAAAACATGGGACAATAACTTCAATCTGATGCTGAGGTACTACCACATACCGAAAACCAAGATAAAAAAGTTAAGCCCATGCTATAACACAGGCATTAACAATTACTCTCTCTGGTTTTCTATGTGAAAAAGTGGTAGCCTTTCAGCACCAAAGAATAAAGCTAATGCTTCTTTTCCAACAATGTCTTGTACTGCATTTTACTGCAATACGGCACAAAAGTAACAAATATTTTTTACATAAAACGATTTCATTTGAACATATTATTCGCCATTGTTTCGGTGCTACATGTCAATCGATAATGTGCTTCGTTTTCGTCGAACATTTTTTTGTAAGTTTGTAACTTGTGCCTTAAAATGGAAATTGAGACGCGGCACGCCACGTCTCAACATAATTTCGTACAAAACACAGACTTGCGCGAATGATGGCGACGCAAATATTAACATTCCCGATTGTTTGGGGGCACACATCAATCAAGCTGATAATCTTAGCCTATAAGGGCAAAATCGGGATTTTGCCCTTACAGGGCTTTATTGGGAGAGGGGGATATAACAATCCGTAGGGCGTTGCCCCACGCTATTGATTATCAGGCTTTCAGCCTTTCATATTAATCATTAACCACAAATGGGGCGTAAGCGTTACAGCCCTTCAATCCAATAACCACAAATGGGGCGTAAGCGTTACGCCCCTACGAACCTCTTAAAAAAACCAATTGGGAAATGCCGGCGTTAAAGCGGTTTTCGTAAGGACAACAATTTTCTATTAAGCCGAAAAAAACAAAAAAAATGCATATCTTTGTACCGTAAAAAATAAAATCGAAAAATATGGAAAAGATACAACAAAGCGTCGAATTAAGCCGTGAAACGCTTAGTAAGGTACGTTTTATCACTTTCATTATTACGATGTTTGCTCGCGCATATAAAATGAACAAGCAAGAAGCCTATTTATATTTGAAAAAATTTGGTGGACTTAATTTTCTTTTCGAGCATTGGTGGGCATTACATACCGATAATCCTATGTGGGCAGTTCGCGATTTATACGAGGTTTGTTACGAAAACGGAGGTCTGAAATGAAAGTTTACCACGGAAGTTACACGGATATAGATAAAATTAACCTTGAACAATGTGAAGTTGGAAGAGATTTTGGACGCGGGTTTTATGTTACCAACATTCGTACCCAGGCTGAGTATTGGGCAAAAAGAAAAGGAAGAAGAAAAAATACCGATGGCGTTATTACAGAGTTTGAGTTTGATGATCGTATTTGTCGCATCATGAAAATGAAAGTATTACGGTTTGACAGATACAATGATAAATGGCTTGATTTTGTCGTAATCAATCGAACAAATAAAGATGACAGACAGGCACATGATTATGACATTGTCGAAGGACCGGTTGCCGATGATGATATTGCTGCAAGAGTTTATGACTATGTTGCAAAAAAAGTATCGAGAGAGCAGTTTTTAAAGGAGCTAACGTTCAAACCAATTTCGCATCAGATTTGCTTTTGTACGGTTCAGTCATTGCAATCGTTGGAACTTCATAAAGAAAAAATTGATGTGGAAACAATGCATATAGATAACGATATTGTAAAAGCCCTTATGACCGACTTTGGATTGTCAGAATTTGAAGCAACAGACATGTACTACAAATCAATAATATATACCCGACTTGCTAACGAAGCTACACTGTTTTACCTGAAATCATGGCAGGAAATATACCAAATGCTAAAAGTGGAATTGAAATTCGCCAATTCACGTTCATGTAAGTGAGGATGAATAGGTAAGCGTTACGGCCCTTCAAACCAATAACCACAAATGGGGCGTAAGCGTTACGCCCCTTCAAACCAATAATCACAAATGGGGCGTAAGCGTTACGCCCCTACTAAATTCTTAAAAAAGTCCCATATTACAATTCCGGCGGCGACGGAGACATTTAATGAATGTTTGGTGCCGAATTGTGGGATTTCGACACAGTAATCACATTCGTTTACAACGGTTTGTTGGATACCTTTGACTTCATGTCCCAATATGAGGGCGTATTTTTTTGTGGGGTCTAAAGCTATATTTTCTAATGAAAGACTTCCTTCTGTTTGTTCGACAGCATAAAGGATGTACTTATTTTGCTTTAGTTCGCGGATGGCATCTAAAGTGTCTTTGTGATAATGCCATGCGACGGTTTCTTCGGCGCCGAGCGCTGTTTTATGGATTTCAGGGTGGGGTGGGGCAGCGGTTATACCGCACAGATAGACGGCTTCCAACCGAAAAGCATCGGCGGTGCGAAAAATCGAACCGATATTATGCAGGCTTCGAACATGGTCAAGCACGACGACTAACGGAGTTTTGGGGCAATCTTTATATTGTTCGGCGCTGAGCCGGTGAAGTTCCGTTATACTAAGTTTTCGCATTTTATCTAAAGTTCAAGTTGCAAAAATTAATTGTCCATTATCAATTATCCATTATCAATTATCAATTGTCCATTGTCAATTGTCAATTGTCCATTGAATCAATTGTATTATTTCTTCGCAGAGCGAAGTAGCTTCCTGCATGGACGATGCTTCCGAGTAGATACGAATGATGGGTTCGGTGTTGCTTTTGCGCAGATGTACCCATTTATCGGGAAAATCAATCTTGACACCGTCGATATCCGTAATATCGTAACCGCTGAATTTCTCTTTGACTTTCACAAGGATAGCATCTATGTCAATACCGGGTGTCAGTTCAATTTTTTGTTTCGACATATAATAAGCCGGATAGGACGCCCTCAGTTCGCTTGCCGACATTTTCTTTTTAGCCAAATATGTCAGAAATAACGCAATACCTACCAAGGCGTCGCGTCCGTAATGGCTGGCCGGATAGATAACGCCTCCGTTCCCTTCGCCTCCGATCACGGCATTGGTCTCTTTCATTTTGGCAACCACATGGACTTCGCCGACAGCTGCTGCCTCATACCGTCCGCCGTATTTTAAAGTAATATCGCGCAATGCGCGGCTCGAACTGAGATTGCTGACCGTGTTGCCCTGCATATAGCTAAGTATATAATCACTGACGGCCACTAATGTATATTCTTCGCCGAACATTTGTCCGTCTTCGCAGACAATTGCCAGCCGGTCAACATCGGGATCTACTACAAATCCAACATCGGCCTTAGCCTGTGTCATCAGCGTTGATATTTCCGTTAAGTGCTCCGGTAACGGTTCGGGATTATGTGAAAAATTACCGTGCGGATTGCAATGTATTTTGAAAATTTCTTTTACCCCAAGTGCATAAAGCAAATCGGGCAGAACGATTCCTCCGACCGAGTTCACACAGTCAATCGCCACACGGAAATCGGCCGCTTGGATGGCCTTTGTATCTACTGATTCTAAATTTAAGATGCTTTCAATATGCCGTTCTTTGTAGCGGTTGTCCGTGATTACTTTTCCTAAATCATCAATCGTTGCGAAAGTAAAATCTTCCGCTTCTGCGATGGCCAATACTTCCTTGCCTTCTGCCTCGTTCAGAAATTCGCCTTTTTCGTTGAGCAGTTTCATGGCATTCCAATGTTTGGGGTTATGGCTGGCGGTCAGGATTATTCCGCCGCATGCTTTTTCCATTACTACGGCCAGTTCGGTGGTCGGTGTGGTAGCCAACCCAATATCGACCACATCAAACCCCATTCCCGTAAGTGTTCCTATTACAACCGATTTAACCATTTCGCCCGAAATACGTGCATCGCGGCCAACAACAATCCTATTCGTAATCGAATGTGAGTGATTACGAATAAATGTTGCATAAGCAGCTGTAAACTTTACAATTGCCAACGGATTCAATCCCTCGTCTGTCTTGCCTCCGATTGTACCCCGAATACCTGATACTGATTTGATAAGAGCCATAAATACAATTAAAAATTAAGAATTAAGAATTAAAATTTTGCATAGTTTTGTTGTGCAAAGATACGATCTTCAATTGAAAATTGTATACAAAAACCATGCCCCTCAACGTTTTTTTTACGGTATTCGCGTTGATTTACCCGAAAAAAATTGTATTTTTGCGGTAAATAATCATCAAAAAATAATCGTCATGGCAACCATAACATTAAAATACGATGCGCGTAATCATATAAAAAAGCTATGTTTAATAATATTTTCAAACGACTGACAGCTATTATTTTAAGACCCGGGGAGACTTGGGTGGAATTGAGCAGGCAGAAGGATGAACAGGATACTTTTTTATCGCAATTTATCTATCCTGTTATAGGGATGATTGCGCTGGCGGCTTTTTTGGGTATTTTATTTACGCGGAAAGAGTTTGATTTTGAAATCGCTTTGAAAATTACGATTCGAACAGTGATAGCCGTTGCCGGAGGGTTTTTTCTGGGGGCGTATTGCCTGAATGAAACGTGGAAAGGAGTGTTCAATCGACCGAAAGACATGATGTTATGCCGGCTTTTTGTGGGGTATGCTTCTTCGTTATTGTTTGTGCTGTTTATCATTACAGCTTTGTTGCCCGATTTTTTCTTTCTGCATATTTTTGTTTTGTATTCAGTGTATATAATATGGGAAGGGGCAGTGGCATATATGCAGGTGGACGAGGACAACCGGCTGAAATTCACGGTGATCGCTTCAGTGATAGTGATTTTAACCCCATTTATTATTGAACAGGCATTGCGTATGTTGATGCCCGGTTTTAGAGTTTAATGAATGATTGTGCTGTGGGAAAGGAAAAGTTAAGTAACAATATTACGATAAAAAACAAGCGGGCATCGTTTGATTACGAATTACTCGAAACGTTTACAGCCGGTATCGTACTGACAGGTACGGAGATAAAATCCGTAAGGCTCGGTAAGGCCGGCTTAGTAGATACCTATTGCGTGGTCGAACGGAAAGAAATATGGGTGAAAAACATGTATATCGCCGAATATTTCTATGGAACATACAATAATCATGCGGCTCGCCGCGACCGTAAGTTGTTGTTGAACAGAAAAGAAATACGCAAAATAGAGGTGGCGGCAAAAAACAGCGGATTTACCATTATTCCTGTTCGCCTGTTTATCAATGAGAAAGGATTGGTGAAGTTAGTTATTGCCGTAGCTAAAGGCAAAAAAGAATATGATAAACGGGTTTCTATCCGCGAACGCGATGACAAGCGCGAAATGAAAAAAGAGTTTAGATATTAGCGAGTAATTAATTTTAGATTTACGATTTTAGATTTACGATTTTAGATTTACGATTTTAGATTTACGATTTTAGATTTTGAATTGATTTGTAGAGACGTGGCGTGCCACGTCTATTTAGAGTTTAGTTGAATTTTAACTCTTAACTCTTAACTCAAAACTGTCCTACCTTATGACAAAAGAACTTTTAGCAGAACGTATCCTTATCCTTGATGGAGGTTTGGGAACTATGATTCAAGGGATTGGATTGACGGAAGATGATTATCGCGGAAAACGATTTGCTGATTATCATCTCCCTTTAGCCGACCATTATGACCTGTTGAATATCACTTGTCCGGATGTAATCTATGATTTACTACGCCAATACCTTGATGCAGGAGCAGATATAATCACTACGAATACACTCAACGCCAATGCTGTTTCGATGGAAGATTATGGCATGCAATCGCTTGTGCGTGAGATAAATATGGAAGCTGCGCAGATAGGACGGTCATTGGCGGACGATTTTATGCGTACGCATACGAATCGTCCGGTTTTTGTGGCCGGTTCGATTGGGCCGACAAACAAAACGGCTTCGATGAGTCCTCGTATGAACGACCCTGCGTTCCGTGCGGTATCGTATATGGATTTGTACCATTCATACTACGAACAGATTGATGCATTGTGTGATGGCGGTGTAGATATCCTCCTGTTCGAAACAACGTTTGATACACTGAATGTAAAAGCAGGTTTAGATGCAGCCCTGCAAATGATGCAAGTTAAAAACCGTGAGATACCGATCATGCTTTCGCTTACCTTATCCGGTAAAGGAGGCCGTACCTTTTCAGGACAAACTTTGCCGGCATTGCTTGCTTCCATTCAGCATATCCCACTGATAAGCATTGGTTTAAACTGTTCGTTTGGTGCATCGGATATGAAACCGTCTCTGAAAGAAATAGCCGGTATAGCGCCTTATTATATCAGTGTGCATCCGAATGCCGGTTTGCCGAATCAATTCGGACAGTATGACGAAACGCCCGAAAGCATGGCAGCGCAGATGAAAGAGTTTGTAGATGAAGGACTTGTGAATATTATTGGCGGTTGTTGCGGAACGACCCCTGCGCACATTGCGCTCTTTTCGTCTTTAGTCGAAGGAGCCAAACCACACCGGCCGTGTAAGGCTTCGGATGCTTTGTGGCTTTCCGGCTTAGAATTATTGGAAGCCAAAGCGGAAAACAACTTTATCAATATAGGCGAACGCTGCAATGTGGCCGGTTCGCGTAAGTTTTTGCGGCTTATCAAAGAGAAAAAATACGAAGAAGCCTTGATGATTGCGCGTAAACAGGTGGAAGATGGCGCGCAAATCATTGATATCAATATGGATGACGGATTGTTAGATGCAAAGCAGGAAATGAAAACCTTTTTAAATCTGATAGCCTCAGAACCTGATATTGCCCGTGTGCCGGTCATGATAGATTCGTCCGACCGGGACGTAATCGAACAAGGATTAATGTGCGTGCAGGGGAAAAGTATAGTCAATTCGATTAGCCTGAAAGAGGGAGAAGCTGCGTTTCTGAATTTTGCCGGACGTATCCGCCGGCTTGGTGCTGCCGTTATCGTAATGGCTTTTGATGAAAAGGGTCAGGCAGATACGTACGAACGGAAAATAGAAATATGTGCACGGGCGTACCGCCTTTTGACGGAGCAGGTAGGTTTTAAGCCGCAAGATATTATTTTTGACCCGAATGTCTTAGCTATTGCGACCGGAATGTCCGAACATAACTTTTACGGGATTGATTTTATCCGTTCTGTTGCCTATATAAAAAAGCATTTGCCGGGTGCAAAAGTAAGCGGAGGCATCAGTAATTTATCGTTCTCATTTCGTGGTAATAATTATGTACGCGAAGCCATGCATGCCGTTTTTCTGTACCATGCCATCCGTGCCGGTATGGATATGGGAATCGTAAATCCATCTACTACAGTTATGTACGAGGATATAGAGCCTTTGTTGCGTACTTTGCTTGAAGATGTTATCCTTGCGCGTCGCCCTGAAGCGGCAGATGAACTGACGGATAGAATGGAGAATGGAGAATGGAGAATGGAGAATGGGGAAAGGGGAAAGGATAATGGTTTGGGAATTGAAGGGAAACAGGTTCAGGATAGTTGGCGGAAATTGTCGGTAGAGGAACGATTGGAATATGCACTCATTAAGGGGAACAGCGAATATTTAGGCGACGATTTGCAGGAGGCTATGTTGCACTGCGACAGGGCTGTACAAATTATAGACGGGCCATTGATGACCGGTATGAAAAGGGTAGGGGAGTTGTTTGGCGAAGGAAAGGTATTTCTTCCGCAGGTTGTAAAGACAGCCCGTACGATGAAAAAGGCAGTAGAGATTTTACAACCATATCTTGAACGCAACAAATCAACATCAGGGGCATCAAAAGCAGGGAAAATAATCATTGCTACCGTAAAAGGAGATGTACATGATATCGGTAAGAATATTGTTTCCATTGTGTTGACGTGTAATAATTACGAAGTGATCGATTTGGGCGTAATGGTGCCTGCTGATAGAATTATTGAAGCAGTAGTACGTGAGAAACCTGATTTACTGTGTCTTTCAGGATTGATAACCCCTTCGTTAGAAGAGATGATTCAGGTAGTAAAAGCCATGCAGAAGGCAAACCTGCAAATCCCTGTGATGATAGGAGGAGCTACCACATCGAAAATCCATACGGCATTAAAAATAGCGCCCCATTATGATTATCCGGTAGTTCATGTAACCGACGCTTCGCAAAATCCGATTGTGGCTTCTCAGCTATTAAATTCATCTACTTCAGCACAATATATACAGGATTTGAATACGGAATACGAACAATTACGTGTTTCGGCGCATCAGCAGCAGGTAACAATAGTCCCACTTGCCGAAGCACGACGAAATAAACCCGTTATTGACCGGATTTCGTTCCAACCGGTCGTTCCGGCTCAACAGGGCATACACGACTTATTGATACAGCCGGCAACGATCATTCCATACATAAACTGGAACTATTTTTTCAAAGCCTGGGGATTGACGAAGTCAATTAAGAATGAAAAATTAAAAATTAAAAATGTAGACTTGGCGTCTCTGCGAAACGAGCTATCCCCCTCCGGAGGGGGTAGGGGGAGGTCTTTGTCAATTAAGAATGAAAAATTAAAAATTAAAAATGTAGACTTGGCGTCTCTGCGAAACGAGCTATCCCCCTCCGGAGGGGGTAGGGGGAGGTCTCAGGCCTCCGATTGGCTTAATCAATGTCCCGAAGAAGAACAAACAAAAGCGACTGAAGCCATGAAATTATATCATGATGCATGCGATTTATTGCAACAACTTGTCAATGATCCGACCTGTTTTTGTCATGCACGATACGGTTTCTTTGAGGCTGAAAGCGAAGGCGATGATATTTTAATTGGCCGGGATCGGATTCCGACATTGCGACAACAAATGTACAACGAAAACAATGTATACCATTCATTAGCGGATTATGTGATGCCTGCTTCCGACGGACAGACGGATTACTTAGGCGCTTTTGTGGTGACGGTAAATGGTTTAGGGGAAATCAGGGAAATTGGGGAAGCCGGGGAAATCGGGGAAGTTGGGGAAATTGGGGAAGCAGGGGAAATTGGGGAAATTGGGGAAGCAGGGGAAACCGGGGAAGTCGGGAAGGCAGAAGAAAAGGATCCTTACCGGAAATTGTTGCTTCAATCATTGGCCGACCGGTTGGCCGAAGCTTCATCCGAATATCTGCATCAATTGGTACGCAAGGATTTTTGGGGTTATGCAAACGATGAATCATTGGCAATCTCCGACTTGCACAAAGGGAAATATCAAGGCATACGCCCGGCAGTCGGCTATCCTTCATTGCCCGACCAGGGGATTATCTTTACGCTCGATAAATTGCTGCAATTCGACAAAGCAGGAGTTCGTTTGACGGAAAACGGCGCAATGATGCCTTCTGCATCCATTGCAGGCTTATATTTTGCCCATCCTCAGGCGCGTTATTTTATGATCGGACAAATTTCGGAAGAACAATTGCGTGATTATGCTGCCCGCCGTAACGAACCGGTAGAAAAAATCACATCATATATAAAAAAATAATATGAAACGCACCCAATAAAAATTTATTTGAAGAAAAATCGGAAAATATCGTTGCCGTTAGCATAGATTAGTAAACCGAACAACAATACCATACCCACAATCTGGGCGTATTCCATAAATTTATCGCTGGGTTTGCGGCGGGTTATTACCTCGTATATCAAAAACAATACATGACCGCCATCCAATGCCGGAATAGGCAATATATTCATAAATGCCAGAATGATGGAAAGGAATGCCGTTGTCATCCAAAAAACATGCCAATCCCATACGGCCGGAAATAAATTTCCAATCGCGCCAAAACCGCCCAGATTAGAAGCGCCTTCTTTGGTGAAAACATACTTCATGTCATTGACATATCCATTCAAAGTGCTTATTCCTAACCTGTAACCGGCCGGAAACGAAGCAAAAAAACTAAATGATATTTTTTCGGTAGTATACAGTTCGCCCGGTGAAAATGGTAAAACACCAATCTTACCCAATAAATCTACTTTTACAGGGACAGACATCTCTACTCCATGCCTGAAAAAAGTAATGATTACTTCTTCTCCTTTTTCTTCGTACAATATTTTGGTTACATCATCAAATGTGGGTGTCGACTCGCTATTAACGCACACAATGCTGTCGCCCGATTGAAGTCCGGCTAATGTGGCGCCCGGAGCATTGTCCGACAATTCTTTGATTACCAACGGAAAGCGCCAGTTCGCAAAACCTTTGTTATCACGCAAAACCTGTTGCATCATATCTTCCGGAATGTTGATATTCGTTTCTTGTCCGTTTCTTATTACCTTCACATACCGGGCATTAATAACAGCACGAAAAGATTCCAGTCCCAATCGTTTAAGTTCTGTTTCATTGGTTCGTAACAGAATATCCCCGTCTTCAAATCCAATATTTTTAAATGTATCGCTAAACTCCATACCCATTTTCGCGTTTTTGAGAGGGATATAGGAATCGCCCCAGGAAAAAAGCACCATTGAATAGATAAACAACGCCAAAATAAAATTCAACAACACACCGGCAATCATGATCATCAGACGTTGTCCTGCCGGTTTGGAACGAAATTCGTAGGGTTGAGGTGGCAGTTTCATCTGCTCCTTATCCATGGATTCATCGATCATGCCGGCAATCTTGCAATAACCGCCCAGCGGCAACCAGCCAATGCCGTACTCGGTTTCGCTGTTTTGGGGTTTAAATTTGAATATTGAAAACCATGGATTGAAGAATATATAAAATTTCTCAACACGTGTTTTGAAGATGCGGGCAAAAATAAAATGCCCAAATTCGTGCACTAACACTAAAATGGATAAACTCAGGATGAGTTGCAATGCCTTTATTAAAAATATTTCCATCTAAAAAAATATGAATAACTGAATAATTGAATAACTGAATATTTGGAAAATTATTATGATGTACGATTTAAATTTCAACTAAACTCTAATCGCCGGGAAGGATTCGCCGGGGACGGATTCGTAGAGGCGTGTTTATAACCCGCCCCTACGGAAAGGTGTGTAGCGATTTCACGCGCTTCCGTATCTGTCAACACATAATCCTCATACGTCGGATTTGCAATAAAAAATGCTTTCGACATGGTTTGTTCGATGATATCGCTCATTTGCAAAAAGCCGATTTCATCGTGTAAAAAAGCTTCTACGGCTATTTCATTGGCAGCATTCAGGATACAGGGCATATTGCCTCCTTTGTGTATTGCCTCGATGGCAAATGCCGGATTGCGGAAGCGTTTCATATCAGGCTCTTCAAACGTCAGTGAGGCATAACGGCTAAAATCCACTCGCTCAGAGTGATTTGGCAATCGTTTGGGATACGATAGTGCGTAGGCAATCGGTATTTTCATATCGGGGGTACCCAACTGTGCAATGATGGCTCCATCCCGGAATTGTACCATTGAGTGAATAATTGATTGAGGATGAACCAATACCTGAATCTGTTCGGGAGCAAGTGAAAACAACCACTTTGCTTCGATCATCTCAAAACCTTTGTTCATCATCGAGGCCGAATCGATGGTAACCTTGGCGCCCATGGTCCAATTGGGGTGTTTTAAAGCCTGTTCTTTTGTGACGACAGCCAACTCCTCCATTGTTTTTGTTCGGAAAGGGCCTCCGGAGGCGGTTAATATAATCTTTTCGACAGGGTTTTGGTTTTCTCCGGCTAAACATTGAAAAATGGCCGAATGTTCCGAATCCACCGGTAAAATCGGGACATTGTAGGTTGTTGCCAATGAAGTAATCAGCTCACCTGCAACTACCAACGTTTCTTTGTTTGCCAAAGCGATTGCCTTACCGGCTTTGATAGCCGAAATCGTCGGCTTAAGGCCTGCATAGCCAACCATGGCTGTCAAAACCATATCAATTGGTTCCATTTGAACAACCTGTGCGATGGCTTCGGCACCTGCCCATACTTTGATGGGCAAGTCTTCCAATGCTTCTTTCAGTTCTGGGTATTTTTGTTCATTGGCAATGACCACCACTTCGGGCATATACCGGTGAGCCTGCTCAATCAATAAATCCATATTGTTGTTCGCCGTCAGTGCATACACACCGAATAAACCGGGGTGATCGCTTATCACTTCAAGCGCTTGCGTACCTATCGAACCGGTCGAACCAAGTATGGCTATATTTCTCATCTCTTTTAAAACAGGATATGCTCTTCAGGGTTGATTGACACCCCTTTATACCATAGTTCAAAATGCAGGTGCGGCCCTGAAGACAGTTCGCCTGTATTCCCGACAATAGCGATGGATTCGCCGGCGATGACGTGGTCGCCAATCTTTTTCAACAACACTTCATTGTGTTTATAGATAGACACAAATCCGTTTTTATGCTGCAAGGTAATGACATTGCCGTATTGCTGGTCATTACCGGTATAAATCACGATTCCATCGGAAGATGCCAGCACACTTTCACGTGGGTTTGCCACCAAATCTACGCCTATATGATTGTTTTCCAAATCATAATGTGACGAAATAATGCCGTTGACCGGTTTGTAGAAAAAAATGCCTTCTGTTGCGATTGGGTCAGGGTTAATGGCTGTCAAATAGTATTTTTCTTCTTCTTCAAATGTGGCGGAAAATCTTTCTTCGTTTTCTGTTCGTGGGATGTCGTAATCAGCTGTAATAAAAGCAGTTGAATCGGAATGATACATGGAGTCAACTGTCATTGTTCCGGTCATAATAGCCGAAATATTGGCTAAATAGCGTGCTTGCTGATTCAGTTTCATCTCTAACGAATCGGCTCTCAGTGAATTCATAATAATCTCATTGCGTACTTCGACGTCCAAATATCCGGGCAGATAATTGCGAATTGGAGTTTTGATGATGACGAGCGACGTAATTGTTATCAGGAAAAAAGCAAATAACAAAAATGTGATAAATGCCGATAACTGCGAAACGCGGAACGACCACACTTCTTCCAGCGTCGATTCATTATAAAACGAAAGTTTATATTTGAACCGAACCCTTTTCCAAAATGTCTTTTGCTTCTTTTTCTGTAACATAATATTATGTAATTAAAAGATTTAATTAAACTCTAAATGGGCGTAAGCTTTACGCCCCTACAAATCACTAACCACTAACCATTAACCACTAACTCAACAACCCCTTCCGGAATCGCCAAAACAATTTTTCGCTTCTCGCGGTCGATGGAATCGACCAATTCGTCGGCCACCGGCACCAACAATTCTTTTCCAAGGTAGTCCACTGTGAAAAGCGTATTCATCGTTGTTTCGTCTACATGAGTGATTATGCCCAGTTCACCTTTTATGGTATCTGCCAACATATATCCCATCAAATTTTTCCAAGCCAATTCGTCCGTAGCAGGTTCTTTTATATGGTTTTTAGGATAAAACACTTCCCGGTTGACAAACGTCTTTGCAGTCGTTTCACTGTCTACATTTTCCAATTTCACCAATATGACGGCTTTACCTTTATATCGAAACGAATCCACAAAAAACGGCACCAAAATTCCGTCCATCTCACATATCACATAAGGGTCGTTCTCGTCTTCAAACAGATCATAATCCGTTACGAGCGACAATTCCCCCTTTATACCGTGAGGCCGTGCAAAAAATCCTATCCGTTGTATTTCTTCTTTTCGTATCATGTAATTTTTCCTAAACTCTAAAATCGTAAATCTCACTTTTTTACTCTGATTGGGCGTAAGCCTTACGCCCCTACAAATCATTAACCATTAAGCATTATCTCATAACTCTTAATTCTTAGTTCTTAACTCTTAACTCTATTAATTTTTGCTCCTATACTATTCAGCCGTTTGTCGATCGATTGATACCCTCTGTCTATCTGTTCAATATTATCAATACGGCTTGATCCTTCGGCGCTCATGGCGGCAATCAGCAAGGCAATACCGGCGCGGATATCGGGCGATACCATCCTTGTTGCCCTCAACTTCAACCGGTTACCAAGTCCGATAACGGTAGCCCGATGCGGGTCGCACAAAATAATCTGCGCACCCATATCAATCAGTTTATCTACAAAAAACAGGCGGCTCTCAAACATTTTCTGGTGAATCAATACACTCCCTGTCGCTTGCGTTGCAACTACTAACAGTACGCTCAGCAGGTCGGGTGTCAAACCCGGCCAGGGTGCATCGGCAATGGTCATAATGGAGCCGTCAATAAACGTTTCAATCTCGTACTCATCGTGTGCAGGTATATGAATATCATCGCCTTGCCGGTTGATCCGGATACCTATCCGGCTATACATATCGGGAATGATTCCCAGCATATCGTATCCTGTATTTTTGATAACAATATCTGAGCCGGTCATGGCCGCCATACCGATAAAACTTCCTACTTCAATCATATCCGGCAAAATCGTATGTTCAGTTCCATGCAACGACGATACACCTTCGACAGTAAGCAGATTCGACCCGATCCCCGATATGCGGGCGCCCATTCGATTCAACATGGCGGACAGTTGCTGGATGTAAGGCTCGCAAGCCGCATTGTAGATTGTTGTTACACCTTCGGCTAACACTGACGCCATCAGTATATTGGCTGTCCCTGTAACAGATGCTTCGTCTAAAAGCATATATGCGCCCCGTAATCCGTTTGATTCGATAGCATATAATTGACGTTGCGTGTCATAAATAAAATCCCCGCCTAATTTCTGTAACCCTGTAATATGTGTATCTACCCGGCGACGTCCGATTTTATCGCCGCCTGTTTGGGGAAGTATTGCTTTTCCGAAACGCGTCAATAAAGGGCCAATCATCATAATTGAGCCTCTTAGAGAAGCCATTTTCCCGATGAAATCGTCGGAATGAATGAAAGCAGGGTCAATCGCGTCAGCCTGAAAGGTGTATGTTCCGTTGTCGGATAAATGTTCTACTTTTACCTGTAAATAGCGCAACAATTGAATCAGGTTATTGACATCCAAAATATCCGGCACATTATGGATCGTCATTCTTTCGCCGGTAAGCAATGCAGCGCATATTACCTGTAATGCCTCATTTTTTGCTCCCTGCGGATTGATTTCACCGGATAATTTATGCCCTCCTTCAATAATAAACGAACTCATCGGTTTTTGCGTGCAAACTGTTTTTTGTGATTGGTATGCGTCCGGGTTTGTAGTATATCTTTGTTTTCGATTAATTTACAAGTATTTTCATCGAGCGCAATTTTTCCGTTTGATAATTCTTCCAGATCTTTAAAAATTTTCCTGTCGTCGACCGAATCTTTATTCCACGTCATATACAAACGTTTCATATAATTGGCTATCATTTTCACTAAGATATCCTTTTCGGGGCTATCTTCCATTTCATTGGCCTGATCAATCATCTGTTCCACAATTTTGCCGTAATGACGATAAGCAATTTTATAATTATTGTATGCCAAACGCGGAGGTCGTTTGTATAAATTGTCGGTTATTACAAGTTCGTAAGGGTAATCTACATCTAATTTAAAATCAGCCATAATGGCGAGATGGTCCCATAGAATATGTTTGAAGTCACTGACATCACGTAAGTGGGGAAATAAATTCCCCATTATATTGATTATTGCATTGGCGCATCGGTTGCGTTCATCCCTGTCTTCAATCGTCAGACAATGGTCTACCATGTGTTGTATATTTCGCCCGTACTCAGGCAATACCAAACGTTTTTCGGTTGTATTATAATTCATTTTTATTACTATTAAACCGCAAAAGTACGTAAAATAATTGAAAATGGAGACTATTCATTAGCGGGGACTTCAAAAAACCCTGTTTTTTCCGTCATTGCGAACAGAGTGAAGCAATCCATAAAACAGTTAATCAATAGATTGCTTCGTTACTTTGTTTCTACCAATGACGTTTATAGAAGTTCCTTAGTGTTAATAATTTTCAAATTTCAATTTAATACATTATTTTTGCAACTGTAAATTATTCTTCATTATGAAACGTCTGATAACAACTTGTATTATCGTTTGGTGGTGTGCATTTCCGAATGTTACGGCTCAAACGACCGGCTTGGTTTTAAGTGGTGGCGGAGCTAAGGGAGCTGCTCATCTGGGTGTAATTAAGGCGTTGGAAGAGAATAATATACCGATTGATTATATCACAGGGACATCGATTGGAGCCATCGTTGGCGGCCTGTATGCTGTGGGATATTCGCCCGATGAAATGCTCGAACTGATGCTATCGGACGAATTTAAATACTGGCAGAGCGGAACGGTGGCGGACGATTATATTGATTATTTTAGAAAGCCGGATGATACGCCCGAATTTTTACACTTTGCAATAGGTTTACATGACTCCTCAGCCATGAAAACAAATATTACAAGTCTGTTGCCAAACAGCCTGATTAATCCGATTCAGATGAATCAGGCATTTATGGGATTATTTGCACAGGCTTCGGCTATATCGGGATGGAATTTTGATAATCTGTTTGTTCCTTTTCGCTGCATGAGCGCCGATATCTATAATAAAAAAGCAATTAAGTGGAGGAACGGGGATTTGGGCGAGGCGATTCGTTCGTCTATGACTTTTCCGTTCTTTTTCAAACCAATATGGAAAGATGGCGTTCCGTTATTCGACGGAGGTATTTACAACAACTTTCCTATTGATGTAATGAAAGAAGATTTTCAGCCTGATTTCATCGTTGGTTCGGCTGTAGTCGGCAAAGAAAACAGGCCTTCCGAAAATCCGATGAGTCAAATCGAAAAAATGGTCATGCAACATACTGATTACAGTGTAGAAGAAGAAGACGGCCTGATGATTCAATTTGATTTTCCGGATGTTTCGCTGTTGGATTTTTTCAGAGCACGCGAATTGATGGAAATCGGGTATAATCAGACGTTGTTATTCATTGATTCCATAAAAAAACGGGCTACAAGAGAAACGACTCTTGAAGAATTGAATATGCGACGAAAAGCCTATAAAGAGAGCCTGCCCCCGTTAAAGTTTAAAAACATCTATATATCAGGCGTTTCCGAAGCACAACAAAAATATATTGATTTTCAGCTTCATCGTGATATCAACGACGAATTTTCGATGGAAGAATTTAAACGGGTTTATTTCAAGATGCTGTCCGATTCCAAAATCAAGGAAATTATTCCACAGGCTGTTTATAACCGCAGGAACAGAAATTTCGATCTTTATTTAGAAGTGATGGTAAAGGAGGAAATCAATGTGAGTATTGGAGGAAATATCTCGTCGCATCAGGCCAATCAGTTGTTTTTGGGGCTAAGTTATCAGGGATTAAGTGATTTCGCAAGCGAGTTAGGCGCAAATTTTCAAATGGGCAATTCATACAGCGGGGTAGCGCTCAACGGACGAATCTACCTGCAAACCCGCATCCCTGCCTACCTGAATCTTCAGGGTGTTTATTCATTCCGCCGCTATTCGGAGAGCCAGTCGTTGTTTTATGAAGACCTGATACAGGCATTTGTAAAACAAAGGGAAACATTTGCCAAATTGAAGTTGGGTCTGCCTTTTCCGGCGCAGTCGAAAATAGAAATCGGTGTAGCATACGGTCATTTACGTGATGATTATTTTCAGCATAGTAATACATCGTTTTCAAATATGGAATATGACCGGAGTTGGTACGATTTATTGCAGGCGTCATTGCAGATTGAACACAACACATTGAATGTCAAACAATATCCTACCGGTGGAAAACGACTGTTTTTAACTGCAAAATATTTGATGGGATCGGAATCTTTTAAAACATACGATCAGCTTAACCCTGATAAAAACGATATCAACTGGATACACCTGAAAGGAAAATGGGAAAACTATTCCACACTCAGTAATTCATTCAGGCTGGGGATGATGGTTGAATCGGTTTTTTCGACGAAAAAACTGCTTAGTAATTATACCGCATCCATTTTACAGGCGTCGGCATTTACGCCTACACCGCATAGCAAAATCGCTTTTAATGAGGCATTTCGCGCCAATCAATATGTAGCCGGCGGGCTGATGCCGATTTTTACCTTTAGCAAAATGGTGCATTTGCGTACCGAACTCTATGGCTTTGCTCCAATCAAACCGATTAAAAAAGATATGTACGAGGATGGTCCGTTTCTCGACCGTGTTTATTATGGAAAGTCGTTTGAATCATTCCGGTATATGGGCGAAGTTTCTTTGGTGCTGAATCTGCCTTTTGTTTCTGTTGGCATTTTTGCCAATGGCTACAGCCATCCGAATAATAATTTTAATTTCGGCTTAAACATTGGATATCTTATCTTTAACTCCAAATTTATGGATTAAATAAATTGCATCGAGTTTTTTTTTGAATTAATTTTCAATTTTCAATTCTCAATTCTCAATTTTTTTGTATCTTTGCACCCGCAAACAAATCAAAATAATGGCTCCGTGGCTCAACTGAATAGAGCATCTGACTACGGATCAGAAGGTTGGGGGTTTGAATCCCTCCGGAGTCACAAGTTGAGAATCAGGCGCTTACATGACAATATGTAAGCGCTTTTTTTGGGTATTTGCATACAATTTTGGCGCAAGTTTACAACTTGTGCCTGTGAAAATTGATGACGATGTGTAAAACCTTAGACCGTAGGCAGCAGTGCTTTTCTTTAATACCTCCAAAAGTCATCTTAATACCTGGTAGATGACATCTAATTTTTCGGAAATTTCTTTTGGGATTTCTTTTTTGTCTAACAAAGCAATAAGTTGATAATAATCCTTTTTGAATTAACTTTGCAGGAGCTTAACTATCACAATGCCTGATGTTTGTCGATAAATTCGGGGTCGATGATGACGCCCATGCCAGGGCCGGTGGGGGCTTTCATCTTACCGTTTACAACTTTGGGAGGCGCTGTGGGACATTCGTATATCACATTGGTATCGAATCGTTTAAATTCATGATGAGGGTCTGCATTGGGTATGGCTGATACACAAATTACGTTATAAAGAAATCCTAATCCGCCTCCGGACATGTGGGGAACGCAGGTTTTTCCAAAAGCATGTCCCATAAGCGCCACGCGCATGGAGCGGATCAACCCTCCGAAATAGTATGTATCAGGCTGAACGATGTCTAATCCGTCGTGCGCCAGTAACCACCTGAAATTGTAGAACGTTTGGTCCTGTTCGCCATTGGCAACGGGTAAGGTAAGCGTATCGGCCACCTTTTTGATATCCTCAAAATAGTTAAACATCACAGGTTCTTCGAAATACCGGTATTTATATTCTTCCAGTATCCGTCCGATCCGAATGGCATCATCCACACCGTAATAACCGTTGGCGTCGGCATACAGCGCCATAGCATCGCCGTAATGTTCGCGTACCAACGGAATCAGCTTTTCGGATTTGCCGGGTATGCCTTTGTAATGGATATCCCTGTTTCCTCCCCACATAAATCCTACTTTGATTTTCAAGGCATTGACATCATATTGTGCTACTTCGTCTTTGATACGCGCAAAATGATCTTCTAAAGGCAATTCCCGAAATTCGGTTGCCATGTAAAGTCCTACTTCGGGATTATGTATTTCGCCGATCAGCGTTGCCACAGGTTTGTTTGCTATTTTTCCCAACAGGTCTAAAATAGCAAATTCGATGGTAGCCAACGGAATACCTATCGTGAAACCTTCTATCCGATAGTTAAGGTTATACATAAAAACCATTTCGAGTATACGGTCTAATTCTCTGGCGTCCTGACCGATAAAAAACGAACGCACCCGCCGTAGAAATATCGGAACTAAGAGCGAGATGTCAGGGTGAGCTACCGAAATACCTTCCGCTCCGTCAGTGGAACGTACACGGCACAGGTAGCTGTTTCGATACTGAAGCAGTTCAACTGATTCAATAATGACCGGCGCCGGGAAAAGATTTTTCTTTAAAATCGGTTGACGGAGTACCTGATCGAGTTTGGCATAACGTGCTTCGAGTTCTTCACCTGAAAAAGAAGAGGGGTTGCCGGTGGTACACGAAGAGATCAGCGGCAGTCCGGCCATCGCTATTCCACCGGTAACGGCGGAAGAAATAAATTGACGTCTGTTAGTAGTTTTCATTTGTTTGTAATTATTTAAGTTGTTAGATTATAATCATTTTGAGTAGATTTGCTTATCCCCCTTCGGAGGGGGCAGGGGGAGGTCTTAATTTTCAATTGTTTCTCTTCGGAAAGCCAAACGTTTTTTATAATTCTCAATTCTCAATTCTCAATTCACCTATATATTTCACTTCCGGCACCAACCATACGCTGAAACGTTGATAAACGGTTTCCCGGATATGGTCAGCCAGTCGCGCGATTTCGTTTCCCGTAGCGCCTCCGTAGTTGACGATGACTAAAGCCTGATGTTCATATACACCTATCTGTCCGAAACGTTTTCCTTTCAATCCGCATTGTTCGATCAACCAGCCGGCCGACAGTTTCACAAACCCGTTTGCAGCAGGATAATATGGAATTGCCGGATCATCTTTTTTTAGTTGTGCCAGTTTTTCGGGCGTTACGACCGGATTCATAAAAAAACTTCCGGCGTTGCCGGTTTCGTTCGGGTCGGGTAATTTTTTCCGGCGGATAGCGACGACCGCTTCACGGACTTTATGAAGTGTGACCGGTTTGTTTGCATCAACTATTTCTTTCAGATTGCCATATTCAAGATTGAAAACAGGGTTTTTCTGCAGGCGTAATGTTACGTAAGTTATAATACAGGTTGGTTTATCTTTAAAAAAACTTGTTCGATAATCATACTTGCAACCGGCATTTGAAAAAGTTAGTTTTTTGCGACTTACCGTGCTGATGGTTTCAACTTTTTCAATGACGTTTTTGATTTCTACGCCGTAGGCTCCGATATTTTGTACGGCGGCGGCGCCTGTTTCGCCCGGAATCAACGACAGGTTTTCAATGCCTCCCCATCCTTTATTGACTGCATAAGTCACGACGTCATCCCATATTTCAGCGGCGCCGACGCGGACATAAACAACATCGTCCGTTTCGTTAATCAATTCAATCCCTTTGATAGCCGAATGTAAAACAACACCGTCAAAATCGTTTAAAAACAACAGATTACTCCCGCTTCCGATATGTAAAAATGGTAAATCCCTGAATTTTTCATTTTTCAGGATTTTTACAAGCTCTTTTTCATGCTCATATTCGATAAACCAACGGGTTTTTATCTTGAGATGAAAGGTGTTGAAGCGTTCTAATGAGTAGTCTTGCCCGATTTTCATGTTTTAATCTTTAACCGCAAAGGACGCAAAGCATTTACGCAAAGAGCGCAAATATATTTTACTTGTTCTTTGCGTCCTTTGCGTCCAAACTTTGCGTCTTTGCGGTAAAAACTATTAAGAAATACTTATTTCAGTAACTGCGCTGCAAAATCCACGCATCCTGAAAGTTAGGGTTATACCTTGACCGAATGGCATTGCGGCTTCTATCAGCGTCGGCACGATTGTCGTGGCTCGACACTATGACACGTAGCATACCCTGTTCGTTTTCTGCCAAAATAGGCGCATAACCATCGTTTTGCATGCGTTCTTTCAGTGAATAAGCATTTGTCCTGTTCTGAAAACTTCCTATCACAACGCTGAATTGTCTTAAGCCGGCAGCGTTTTCGCCTGCAACCGGAGTGATTCGCTCTTGTCTGGTGTCGTTTGCATCCATTGGTTTTGATACCGGTGTGATGACACTGTCATTAACCGGCTCTGACGACTCTCTTGCTTTAGCTTGTTCATAAGCTGATTTATAAGCGCTTTGTTTTGATTTACAGGATGTGCCGAAAGCCATTACCAAACAAAGTGTCATAAAAAATAATCCTATTTTTTTCATATCTGTTTGTTATTAAAATTTGTGCAAAAATATACATAATTTGCTAATCACAACTATTATTTCAACTCTTTGATCCGGATATTCCGCATTTTCACCACCGATCCATGTCCCAAAAAGGCAATATGCCCTGTTTTATTGAACAGGCCGGGGTGTTGTCGTTTGTCGATCGAACCGTCTTTTGTCGCATCGCGGATATTGCCATCTAAGATTACTTCGCCGTTTAATGTGACTTTGATATGGTCGCCATTGGCGATTATTTCCTGGTAATTCCATTCGCCGACAGGTTTCAGGAAGCCGCGTTTAGCCGGGATAATTCCATATACGGAGCCGTGGTATTGATATTTTTCTAAATTCGCATAGACAGGGTGTTCGTTGTCAAGCATTTGAATCTCCATGCCGACGTATGCCGCGTCGCCTGTAAGCGGTGTGCGAATTCCTACGCCGTTGTTGGCTGCCGGTGTCAGTTGAAATTCGAGGCGGTAGACGAAGTTGGCATATTCGTTTTTCGTATATAAATTCCCCCCTGATCCTCTGCTTGGATTCAGTACAATACAACCGTCTTCCAATGTGTAGTCCACCAGATTGCCTGTCCATTCGAACATATTGGTTCCGTCGAACAAAATCTTAAAACCTTCTTTCTCTTCTTCGGCCGACAATTTAAACGGTTCGGGACGTTCGAGTTCTTTCACATACACATTGCGGTAATATACACGGCTTTCATGCGCCTGTAATTCAATTTGTTCAATAGGTGGAAGCGGCTGACTGCGATCCCAGTAATTTTCAAGAATCACATCATCAACGACTAAAACGCCGTTCAGTTTCACCGTCACACGATCACCTGTCATCTTGATATAAAATGTATTCCATTCTTCTAATTTATTATCGGCCGTTACCAATGGATTACTCGGATGAACCTGGTTGTTGAACAACCCGCCGGAGCCAATCTTCACGCCTCTTCTCTCACGCTGAGCATCCCAAATCTGAACCTGCGGCGTTCCCCGAAGGTATATACCGGCATCCGGCGCCCTGCCCTGGGCAAGTTTCCAGTCTACATACATCTCAATATCTCCGTATAACTTTTCGGTACAGATATTATCGTAAGCCGGCCCGTCAAAAACAAGCAAGCCATTTTCGACCGACCAGTCCCTGCGCATGATTTCATCTGCTTTTTCCTGTGCTTTAGCCAATTCGGCCGGTTTCATTTTGGCACGTTTTATCGGATCTTCCACTAAGCCTTTCCAGCCTGTCAGGTCTTTGCCGTTAAAGATAGCTACAAATCCTTTCTCTTTAGGCATTTCGTCAATATGTTTACGGATGGACTGGCGTTGATAATCGGCGTCGGGATTGCTCAATGCGGGCGCTGCTTTATTTAATAAGGCGATTACATTTTCGCCTGTATAATCGGGGTTGTTTAATGCAATATTCATCACGGCAGTGGCGGCATTTTCTTTCAGGGCGTTGTTGTCGATAAATTCGCCGGCATACAACATCGCTAAATACGTGCCTGTGCGACCGATTTGGTTCAGGATGGTATTTTTCTGTTGATCTGTTTTGGCCACTTCCATGGCTTTGCGCAGGAAGATCAGCCGGTTTTCGCCTGTCAGCGACGGATTGGAAACCATCCTGATATAAGATGTCAGCGCACGGTCGAAATAGGCGGAAGCCGACGGATCTGCACATACTGCATACAGTTCATCGGCAGCTTCAAATCCTCTCCATGTTAAAATTGCCTCAAATGCTGCGTCTTTTGCTTCGCCCTGTCCTTTTTTAAAACCGTCGACGATGGTTGCCAGCGCCAAACTGTCGCCGGTAGTTGCTAAAGGTATATAATACAGATGTTTCTTGCTTTCGCCGGCCTGAATCATACGGCGTGTAATGGTTGCTACCTGTTGCGAAGCCGTTTGTGATGCAAGCGTCGAAATAACGGCTTGTTGCAGGGGTGGGATTTCGGGTTTTCCGGCCGATTCCAACATACCGCACATATTGGTCAGGTCTTTTTCGCCTACTACATCTTTCAAGGCGATGTAGGCTGCTGTTTTTACATCGGGCGAGCCGGATTTTGTCAATTCCAATACATTATTCATAAACCCTGTGGCTTTGCGTAGCGCAAATAATTCGGTTATGGCTATTAATCCTTTATTGGAAGCCGCAGGAATGGTGCGGGCAATAGCCGGCGAGATATCTCCTTTGAAGGTGGACAAAGCGTCTTTCGCCAAAGCGACTACCTGTGCGTCGTCGCTTGTCAGAAAGGAGGCAATCGGTGCGATGGCTTCCGTATTTCCAATTTTTACCAATGCCATGGTGGCCGCTTGTTTCACGTTGAAATCGGCGCTGCCTGCCTGGTTGATGATTAAGCCTACGGCTGTTTTTTCAATTCCGGTTTCCAAACTGCTCAGAAGCGCTTTTTTCTCGGGGCTGCCCGATGCTTCGCGCCCGAGCCAGTTCAGGATATCCACCTTTTGAGCCGGTTTTTCTTTTTGCAACGATTTGATTAGACTCACATAAAATGCTTTGTCGGCTAAACCGGAGGCAATGTCAAGCGCCGCATTGCGGTATTCTTTGTTGTTGTCTTTCAAGGCCGTTGTCAATGTTTTGACGGCTTTCTTTCCCTGTCCTTCTATGGGTATTATCACCGTTTCGACTAACAAGATTACATCGTCATTCTTTCTGTCGCCTTGCGCATCCACAATTAACCTGAGTGCAGCTATCCGCGTACCTGTTTGTCCGGCTTTCGTCGATTTTTTCAACAGATCGGTGGCTGCTTTTTCCGCCTCTTTCACATTTCCCTGCGTTATCACGCGGCCAATCAAACGGATATACGCATCGTTGGCACTTGTCTTTTCCATCGTAAAGCCTGCTTTTTCGGCGGCTGCTGCCAACACCGGAAGAGAAACTTTCGTCCCTGTACGGCTCAATGCGTACAATATGGTTCGTTGGAAATTTTCATCGCCTGTGCCAACCATACCTCTGATCAAATCTTCGTTGACGGACAACTGCGCATCTCCTAAAGCCTGAAGCACACTTTGTTGCGTTTTGGCAGAACCCATGCGGCGCAGCAGGGAAGCCTGCAATGCCTGTACGGCTTTTTCTGTTCCAATTGTAGCCAATGCTTTTGCGGCCGGACTGCACAAATCTTCCTGATTCAGCAAGCGGGCTAAAGCGTCGACGCAATCATCCTGTCCTACAACCTGCAGCTGACGGATGATAAACGCTTTCGTTTCGACTTCGCCGGTCTGATCCAATGCTTTGACATAAGCGCTTTCCAATGTTTTGCGAATGGCTGCCTGACCTTCGCCTGTTGCAAAATGACTCATTCCGCTCAAGGCATAGTCAATCAATTCATTACTTCCTTTGCCGGGCGAATTCATCATTTTTATCATCGTGAGCACTCCTTCTTCGCCTGTCGAGCAAAGGTCGTTCATGTAACGCTGATAGCTGTCTGCATTTTTGGCAGGCATTTGTGCCAGCGCATCGGCAATTTTCGTCTGTGCTGTTCGGTTCGCAGGCATCTGCGCCATCAGTACGCTTCCACAGCACAATAAAGCGCAACTGATTGATATTATTAACTTTTTCATATATTCAAAATATTTACGATTTACGATTTACGATTTACGATTTACGATTTTACAATTTACGATTTACGATTTACGATTTTACGATTTATGTTTATGATTTATGTTTACGATTTACGATTTATGATTTACGCAATGGGCGAAAGCATTTCGCCCCTACAATCCATTAACCATTTAAAAATAATAACTAAACTCTAAACTCTACTAACTATATTATCCACGGCGCCCGTGCCGGCTGATTAATATACCTGTTGGCCGCTTCGTCGTTGATAAACTCAAGTTTCACGGGATCAAAGTTGAGTGTCCTGTTCAGGCGTAGCGCTACGGCGCCCATATTTACAATCGTTGCCGACCGGAAGGCATTGCGTTCGTTCAAAGCAAACGGCTGGCGTGTTTTTACACAATCGAGAAAATCCGTTACCTGAATTTCAGGGTCGGGATAATCGGCCAATTTCTTTTCCCAGTCGGGAATGTCGCACACAAAGTTCTGGTATACATTCCCTTTTGGCCCTGAGATGTAAGGCGTGTTCGGATCGCCGAAATCTTCTCCCCAAAGGATAATCTGACAACCGTCATCATAGGTATAGGTGATTGAATTCCACGTTCCTACCGCATCAGGATGTTGTTGTGGTGCATCCACTTCCACTTTCACAGGGCTGGTATGGTCTTTTCCTAAGAAATACTGCACAGGATCGATATAATGCTGTCCCATATCGCCCAGACCTCCTCCGTCGTAATCCCAATAACCACGGAAGGTTTGATGTGTACGGTGGATATTGTAGGGTTTGTATGGCGCCGGGCCTAACCAGAAATCATAGTCCAGGTCGGCAGGTATAGTTTCCGGTTCAAGGTATTCCTTGCCCACCCAGAAAAATTTCCAGTTGAAACCGGTGTGTTTACTTATAACCACTTTCAAAGGCCATCCCAACATACCGCTTTGCACTAATTTCTTGATTGGCTTGACGGTCGTTCCCATCCCGTAGAACGAATCCGAAAAGCGGAACCATGTATTCAGGCGAAACATGCGGCCATACTGTTTGACGGCTTCCATTACGCGTATGCCTTCGCCGATGGTACGTGTCATCGGTTTTTCGCACCAGATATCTTTGCCCGCTTTGGCGGCTTCGACCGACATGATGCCATGCCAGTGCGGAGGCGTCGCAATATGAACGATATCGACGTTCGGATCGAGAATC
>Ga0082212_10000649_pt1 | contig 50645 bp, 53 predicted proteins | sample TergutNt197P3_FD_71548 | JGI IMG/M metagenome (GOLD analysis project Ga0082212, IMG submission 71548) | Neocapritermes taracua P3 segment gut microbial communities from Petit-Saut dam, French Guiana - Nt197 P3 | ecosystem: Host-associated > Arthropoda: Insects > Digestive system > Gut ...
GTGTGTTGAATCCAAGCTGTCCATTCACAAAGCTTGTCCATATAACTCCAGATCAAATCATTGAACTGGACAATAAATATAGAAACCCAGCTTATGAGTTGATTTTGAAGTGATAAAGAGAATTAATAGGGAGGAGTGTTTTCCATGAGTAAAAAGGGTGTTATTGGTTTGTCGGTTGTCTTGGTGCTGATTATCTTGGCATTCACTGGCTACAGGATTCATGATTACCTGAAAGAAAAACGTGCTGAAGATGAATATTATAAAGCGGCTGAGATTGTGGCTGCATATGAGCTGCAGAATGGTGCTTTCTTTGATCTCTATGGTTACCCCTACCATATGCCCTATGACAAAAAATATGAGTACAAGCTTCAAGCCCACATTATTTTCTACACCAGAGCGACCAGAAAAATCATCAAACTAAGCGACATTGAAGCCTTCTTATCAATTCAAGCAAATCCGGACGGTACACCTCGGATTTGGAAAGATGATGAGACGGGGATCATTATTGACTTTGTTAATTGGTATAAAGCCAGTAACTCAAGGGACCTGGAATTCTATAAGAGTGACCTGCAAGGATTATTGACAATATATTGTGTTTCGCATCCTGGATGTCCGTATACAACCCTAGCAGCTCTTAACCCTGAGCAAATCATTGAACTGGACAAAAAATATCTGGATCCGGATTATGATCTTGTATTAGAGTGGTAAGGCATTTATTGAAGAAACGAGGTAGCACAAATGCAACTCACACAAGAAAATCCACATTCTGAATCCTGAATCCTGAATACTGAATACTTGCGGGCGTAGCCCGCGCTAGATTTGACACCGGGACGCATACGATGTAAAATAAACGAACGTGGAATCTACCACAACCGCGCTTTTTGGGTGCCTAAAGAAGCAAACGGATGTGTTGGCCAATGTTCAACCATCGACCCACTTGAGGCGAGTCTGGGCGGAGGAGGTGACAGCGATGTATGCGGTGATTGAAACCGGTGGCAAGCAGTATACGGTGCGCCAAGGTGATGTAATATCAGTGGAGAAACTAGCCGTAGCGGAGGGCGATAGTCTGGAAATTGACCGTGTTCTTCTGCTCGGTGGTGATCAGGTCCAAGTCGGCACACCTCTGGTAAAAGGCGCCAAGGTTACTGCGAAAGTTCTGGAGCACGGCAAGAACAAGAAAGTTATTGTTTTCCGGTATAAACCGAAGAAACATGTCCGGGTCAAAAAAGGCCATCGACAGCCTTATACGAAGCTTTCTATTGAATCAATAATCGTCTGACAGAAATATTGAGTCAGGAACAGGAGAGAGTAGCATGGCACATAAAAAAGGAATGGGCAGCTCCCGAAACGGCCGGGACAGCCATTCGAAACGACTGGGCCCCAAAAGGGCCGACGGTCAATTCGTTCTGGCAGGTAATATCCTGGTACGCCAGCGTGGCACGAAGATTCATCCCGGTACGAATTGCGGTTTGGGCAAAGATGATACGCTGTATGCCTTAGCCGACGGTTATGTGAGGTTTGAACGGAAGGATAAGTACCGTAAACAAGTAAGCGTTTATGCGGAGAGGCAGGGTATCGTTCCTGTCGGCGCCAGTGAAGCCGGTGAGGTTGTCGCGGCAGCTTCAGAGTCATAAAAGCCTGCGACAATAACGGGGAATTTCAATTATGGGCGTATTCTCTTCAATGAGATGCGCTCTTTTTCCGGATTTAGAGGAAAACAAGAAAATCCACATTCTGAATCCTGAATCCTGAATACTGGATACTTGCGGTCGAAGACCGCCTTAGACAAGACTTTATGATAGTGCCTGACATCTGCGTCAAAGGGTTCTTATAGTGGTAGGAAAGGACGATTCCATGTTTTTCGATAGGGCAAAAATCCAGGTTAAGGCCGGCGACGGCGGTTCGGGCGCTGTGGCGTTTCGTCGCGAGAAGTATGTGCCGATGGGAGGTCCCAGCGGCGGCGACGGGGGCCGCGGCGGTGATGTGGTCGCGCAGGCGGACGAGGGATTGCGAACGTTGGTGGATTTTCATTACAAGAATCATTATAAGGCTGAGCGGGGACAACACGGCGAGGGAAAAGACCGCCACGGTCGCGGCGGCGAAGATACGGTTCTGCGGCTTCCCCCCGGCACGTTGATAAAAAACGCTGAGACGGGAACCCTTGTAGCCGATATGTGTGAACATGGACAGAGAGTGATCGTGGCCCGGGGCGGACGGGGTGGGCGTGGTAACGCCCGATTTGCCGGCAATCAGAACAAGGCGCCGCGTATGGCGGAACGGGGTGAACCCGGTGAAATATACTGGTTGGATTTGGAGCTTAAGCTGCTGGCGGATGTGGGTCTGGTTGGTATGCCCAATGCCGGTAAATCCACATTGATTTGTGCCGTTTCAGCGGCCCGACCAAAGATTGCCGATTATCCTTTTACGACGATGACACCCCATCTGGGGGTGGTGCAGGTTGAGGATGAGAGTTTTGTCATGGCGGATATTCCGGGATTGATTGCGGGAGCTCATGCCGGAGCGGGGTTGGGGCACGAATTCTTACGTCATGTGGAGCGGACACGGTTGTTGCTTCATGTTGTTGATATGTCAGGGCAGGAGGGCCGTGATCCTTGGGACGATTATGTCACAATCCGGCGTGAGATTGAACTGTATAGGCCAGAGTTGGCCCGGAGAAAAACCTTTGTTGTGCTCAACAAAATGGATATTCCGCAAGCCCAAGAGAATTGGGAGCGGCTACAGAGTCAGTGGCGCAAAGATCGTGCTGGGGTAAAAGAGGTTTTTGCAGTTTCTGCCGTAACAGGGCAGGGTGTTGCCGATTTGTTGCGGGCTGTCGCCCTGGTCTTGCCGGAGCTACCGGAAGGTTGTATAACGGAAGGTCGTATAACGGAAGGCCGTATAGCGGAAGAGCGTATAGCGGAAGGGCTTGTAACTGAAGACGAGATGCGCGACACCACGGCAGGGCTCAAGGAGTTGACACAAGGCGCGGAAAAAGGCGCGGTTGGAGATGCAGATCAAAGTCACCGCGTTATTAAATTTGAGGAAGCCGGTGGGAAGGGCCAAGAAGCGCGTTTCAAGCTGGAGATTGTGGACGGGGTCTATGTTTTGACAGGGAAAGAGATTTTGCGTCATGCGGCTATGGCCTATTTGGAGACGGAGCAAGGGGTGCGCCGTTTTCAGAATATTTTAAAACGGATGGGTGTGGACGACGCCTTGAAAGAGGCCGGCATCCAAGAAGGGGAGCAGGTTGTGATTGGCGGGTTGTCTTTTGAATGGAAAGAATGAGCCGGTGGCGGTTTCAAATTGACAATTGAAAAGAGGTGTCTCTTATCAACGATCTTGATGGACTGAAATCTGTGAAAACCTTGGGCATCATGGGCGGAACATTTGACCCAATCCATTTCGGACATTTGGTGGCGGCGGAAACAGCTCGGGCGGCTTTTAACCTGGAGCGTGTGTTGTTTATCCCTACCGGACAACCGCCTCACAAGGTTAACTACAAAGTTACAGATCCATGGGAACGGTCTGAGATGGTTAGACTGGCTGTTTCGGCCAACGTTGGGTTTGGTTTGTCTGAGCTGGAAATTGTGCGAGAGGGGCCTTCTTATACGATTGATACCTTGCGGGCGCTGCGTGAGGCGCTGGTTGACACGGAGTTGTTTTTCATAACAGGTGCTGACGCGTTGCGCAGTATGTTGAGCTGGCGTGAGCCGGAGGAGATTATTGCCTTAACCAAAGTGATTTCGGTGTCCCGGCCCGGTTATCCACTGCAGGATTTGTTTGAGACCATTGAACAATATGTGCCTGATCATCAAGATCGGATTTTTCAATTGAAGATCCCCGCACTGGCGATTTCTTCGACGGATATTCGAAAGAGGGTTAAAGAAGGACAACCTATCCGTTATTTACTGCCGGATGATGTAAAAAGCTATATAGAATTAAGGGATTTTTATCGTGATTCTTGAAGTCTCTATTCTTCGACATAGGTTATACCTTGAAATCAATAAAATTTGACAAAATATGTTTGACTTTTGAGAACCAAGTATACTATATTAGTATATGTCTATACTATCTATAGCACAAATTCTTTTTCGAGGTGAATTGGATGACGAAGACCCTGTATGTCGGAAATCTCCCATGGAGCATTTCCTCCGAAGACCTTACTGATTATTTCAGTCAGTATGGCAACGTTGTCGGTAGCCGTATCATTACTGACAGAGAAACCGGACGCTCAAGAGGTTTTGGGTTCGTTGAGGTAGCAGATGAAGATGCTGAACGCCTGGCGATGGAACTCAATGGCAAAGAGCTGAATGGCCGTTCCTTGACTGTTAATGAGGCCAGACCGCGTCAAACTATGTAGTGAGAGTATTTGCCTGAAAGAGTAAGCTCTGTTAACGAGGGGCATTGCGTGATTTAAGTGAATGCTATGCAATGTTTTACGGTTATCAGGTGCACCCGGTGTTTCTGAAAGATAAATGATCCTGTTCGACAGTAATTTAATCCTGTTCTACAGCGTTGATCACATATATTATGTTTTATCTGGAAGATGACTCACTCGGACTCTGAAAAAGGACATCAGGAAATCCCATGCGGTTGTGTGGGATTTTTTGATGCCTTGGATGAACTCTGGTTGAGGGAGTTGACGTGGTTGAGGGAGTTGACGTGGTTGAGGTGTCAATGATCTGTGAGATATGTGAAATGAGGAACAAGCGGACGTAGAAATAAAAGGGTCGGAGAAAATTAAAATATAGATAAATGATATATAAGAAATCATATGTGTCTGAGCAAGATGACACATACGAGGCCTTGACATTCAGGATGAAGAGAGTAGAATATATACATTAAGTGGTCGCGAATAGGGTGTGAGCATGGAAAAAAATGTTATTTTACGTCGTGCGATGGATTTCTGTGCTTATGAAAACGCAAAATCAAGTAACAAGAGCATCGAGTACAGAGTTTTTGAGGGTGATGACCAACTCATTGAGGAAGGTTTCGACGGGGGTTATGATCTACGTTTAAAAAATGAGGTTTATCGGAACCATGGGTTTACGGTGGTAGCACGAAGCAGGAGCGATTTGTCTGTTTTGGCACAAACGACTTTGTTCGTTACAGGATATGATGTTTATAAAGACATCGTCTTCTGGCAACCCGACGATAGCAGAACGATTTTGAGGAAAGTAGCCTTGGGAGACTTCAGAGATTTGGTTGGGGATTTGTGCGTCACGATCGGCTTTACTCAGATGGCTGATAACATCAGGATTTCAGCGGATATCTTCTCAAAGTTGAAATCAGCAATGTTGTTCTACAATTTTATTAAGGAGATCGTTCAGTCGCCGGAAAACTTTGTGCATTTTGAAGCTTCCGGCATCTATGAGATTCCTGATGAGATGCTGAGCATGGATGAGTTTTTGCTGGGAGATACGAACATTGAAGCGGAGACATTGGGGGAGGTAAGCCCCGAGAGTGCGGATGCGATCAGGTTTGCGGAGAAGCTCAAGATGTGGCGGATGGATAATCTCTTTCATGATGTAACACTTGGTCCCGTTTACTTCTCAAGAGTGGGTTCTTGATTTCAAGTGGTGGTGACATGAATTGGGTAATAAAGCTTCCGGGCTTTGTTATAGAAGGCTGAGAGAATATAAAAAGCCATTTGCTGTTGGGATAGGGTAGCTGACATGACATACTCATAGTTGTAGACAGTTGGCTATTACTATTAGATTTTGAGAGAAGGAGGATATGAAATGAAGTATGTTGTTGAGCCCAAGAAAGTAGCAGAACTGGCGTTCTGCGTTGGCGCCGCGAGAAGAAGAGCGGTATGTCATGGTCATGGTCATTACCATGGCGCTCATGGATGCGGCACTGGATGTGGCAATGGCAATTCTGCCCCGCCGCCGCCGCCCCCCAGCTGCCCGTGCAGTGGAAGGCGCTAATCGAGTTTTATCGTCCTGTTTCATTCCGTGGGATGTGGTTGTGAATGTTCTGAGAACGTTCAGGATTGCTTGTCGACCATACCCGCACTCATTGATATCGAATATTTTTGGCGCTAACCTGAGACTAATTCCTTGGATTGGCGCCTTTTTTTAATATTTAAATTATTGTCTATGAAGGAAGTGTCAGAATTGAAAAAGTCCCGATACACCTATCTACTTGATGTTGATGACAGGAAAGTGGCTTTCAACAGTATGACTTGCGCAATGGCAGAAGTGGATGATGAGTTTATCAATATGTTTGATAGAATTGAGGAGATCCGTGAGGATGAGATCTCGGAGGGGGAAGGCGAACTTATCGGCAACATGATCTATGGCGGGTATGTTGTCCCTGAGGCTATCAATGAGCTGGATCTTGTCAAGCTTAGAAATTATTCGGGCAGATTTTCCGTGGATTTCTTATCATTAATCATTGCGCCCACTCTGGAATGCAATTTTGGGTGTCCTTACTGTTACGAGTATCCAAAGAGTGGGTGTATCGGCCAGGATGTCCAAGACCGGCTTGTTGATCTTGTCAGGGAAAACGCCGCGTGCAAGCGGAATATTGATATTACCTGGTATGGCGGTGAACCGCTGTTGTATCGGGAGATCGTTTTTAATCTGTCGGAAAGGTTCATTGAGATCTGCGAGAACTATGGGGTGGCGTATTCCGCCAGCATGATTACCAACGGGTACCTGCTTACCGAGGAGGATCGGGAGAGATTCGAGCAGTACGCGATTCAGACGGTGCAGATCACCATTGACGGTACGGAAGAGACCCATAACAGCAGAAGGTTTTTGAAAGAGGCCCCCGGAGAGGGAACTTTTGGAAAGATCATTGATCATGTGCGGATGCTTTATTCATGGGGAACCGATATTACGATCCGGATTAATATTGACAGAACCAATATTGAGGAAGCCAAGGGTCTCATCTTGTATCTTAAGGATCTGAGTATTCCGAATGTCTCAATTGTGTTTGGGCATGTTTCTCAGAGCACGGAGTTTAATGAGGGAATTCAAGATGACTGTTTGTCTATGGCAGAGTATGCACAGGCTAATCTCGAACTCCAGGAGTTTCTGTTTGATCATGGGTTCGAAGGGTTTGAGTTTCCCCATTACCCGGCGATCAAGAAGAATTACTGCGGGGCGGATTCAATTAATACGTTTGTTATTGATCCGCGGGGGTATCAATATAAGTGTTGGAATGAAGTGGGTAATGTTAAGAACAGTGTTGGGAATATTATGTGGGACGAAAACGACCGGACGGCGGAAATGATAGCGAGACATGCAGCTTATATGACTTGGTCGCCTTTTGAGAATGAGGGGTGCAGGGAGTGCAAGATCCTTCCTATTTGTATGGGGGGGTGCCCCTATATCGGTATTGAGAGAGGGCATAAACGGTGCGAGAGATGGAAGTTCAGCCTAACGGATACGATCAAGAAGATGTATAAGCAGAGGATTGAGGCGGATGTCGAAGAATAAGATTCTGTTGCGGGGGATTAAGACAAATCTTTTTTCGTTTTGCATGGTATTTTTTTCGACTTTGCTTGTTGTCGTCGTGCTTGTTGTTAATTTTTCGTTCCAGCAATCTGTGAACAGCACGCGATTAGAACAGCTCCGGGATTCGACGCTTAATACCCAGATTGTTGTGAATAAGGCTCAGGATATTGTTAACACCACTGACGGAGCTAATGATTCAAATAGTGGGAGTGCCGGATCTGGCGACACGAATTCCGGGGCGCCTGTTGATCCGAGTACGGATCCGGAGAGTAAGGCGAGTTCGGTTTTCCGGATTGACCAGATTCAGAAAATCTTGAATGATAACGATAACGTCAGAGCTTGGGTTGAAGGGTTGTCTTTTCAAGTCAATACGAGGATGAAAACCAAGCGTATCCATTTTTACGGAATCAATCTGGATCAGCAGAAGACGGTTTATCCGATTGAAATTATTGAGGGAACCTTGGATTTCCCTGAGGAGAACGGGGTCATTGTGTCTGAGACGTTCACGAAGGATAACGGACTCAAGCTGAATGATACCTTCAAGTTCTATTTGCAGCAGGAGCTGGGATCTGAGGATCCGGAGGAGCCGGAGTCTGAGGATCCGGGTTACGATTCGAATTCTGAACAACAAGCCTCGAATCCCGTGGGTGATGGGATTGAAGTGGTGATTAAGGGAATATCGGACTCGGGGAGCTTTCGTCAGGAACAGGGGTTGGTCATTGGGAAACTGGATTTCGCGCAGAAGTCTTTTGAGTTGTCCGGACGGCTCAACCGGTTGGATATTGAGCTTCGAGAGCTGGCGCTTATTACAGCGACCACAGATGAGCTTAATGTGGGGTTGAGTAAGCTTAATCTTAATATTCAGGCTCAACAAAAATTCGATCTGGATTATTTAGACGCTTATGTTGGAACGGTGGAACTGGCGTTGAATTTGTTTGTCAGCGTTATGGTGTTGGTTTCCATCTATATTGTGCTCTCGGTTTTTCGTTCGTATGTGTATCAGAATATGCGAGAAATGGTTACGTTGCGCAGTATCGGGTTTTCGATTAATAATTATCGGGCGTTGATGATTGGGCAAGTTATTCTGATTTCTCTGGTGTCGTCACTGGTGGGGATCGGGTTGAGTATTCCGGGCGTTAAGTTGTTGCTGGCGATTTTTATTGGGGATACCAGCCAGAGCGAGTTGAATGTATCAGCTGCGGGTGTCGTTGTTTTAAGCGCTTGTGTGATTTCGGGGTTGAGCACTTGGATGGCGACAAGAAAGGTGACTCAGACCCCCATCGTTGATATTCTAAAAAAGAATCTGGTACAGAAGAAGAGCAGTGCCAGAACCATTACGTTTTCTTTGGGGCTATTTATTTGGTTTTTTACCTTGGCGCTTCTTTTTTTGGCTGATAAGATTGGCGTTCGTGCTTATTTTGTGGCGGTGGGCCTTGGTCTGATTGGTTTTATTCTTGTTCACGATTTTTTGGTCTATGCTTTTTCGTGGCTTATAAAAGTATTGCTGGGCCGGTTGCCGCGGGCTTTGGGTTTGTTTGCCAAGCAGTTGAGGTTCAATTGTGGCAGCTATACCCAGAGTATTTCGATTATTTCTCTCGTTCTGACGGTTTCGATGTTGGCGGTTTCGATTTCGACCATTCTAGATGAGGCTCTGTCCGGGGTTTTTCAGGGTTCGGATATTGTGGTTAGTCTTTACAGTGAGGAGTTCGATAAAGCTGTTCATGTGATGAATCATGAGAAGGTGCCGTCTTATTTGATGCAAAAGAGGAAGTTTGTGGCTATTGACGGCAAATGGGTGGAGATTTCAGGGGTTCCTCTCAATAAATATTCCCGGAAGAATTATGAGAGGGTGACAAATGGGTCCCGGGAAGAGGTTTTCGGGCGCCTGAATGAGCCGGATACGATAATAATTACAACAACTTTTGCGAAGAATCATAACAAGCTGATTGGGGATAAAGTGAAGGTTGGGAACAAGGAGCTTAAGGTCGTCGGGGTTGTTAATTCTTTTGAGAGCATGGGAACGATTCTGTTTGTGGCGGATACGAACTATTCGGATATCTGTGAGGATTATGATTATTGTTTGGTTTTGGTGGATACCCAGGATATTGAGGCGACCCGGGAGTATCTCAATACTGAGTTGGAGAAGAATTTGGAAGAGTACAGTTTTGCTGTTGATACGGTGCGGGAGGTTTATGAGTCTACCGCCAGCAACAATCAACTTATTATCAATATTATTTATTTTTTGTGCGCGTTTTCTTTGATGATCAGCTGCATCAGTATGGTTAGCAACCTTATCATCAATATGGTTTCCAGGCGATCGGATTTCCTGATCTACAGAACTATCGGGCTAACCAAAAGAAATATCCGGCGCATGGTGCTGTATGAGGCTTTGTCTATTGGGATCTACAGCGGAGCTACGGGGGTCGCTATGGGATGTATTCTGTTGCCTGTCTTGGCTTCGATTCTGTCTTACTATGTCGGGTCTGTTGGGTATTCCTTCCAGTACCATGTTATGGGATTTTTGATGTTGGTGGCTTGTGGAATCGCTGTATTCAGCGTTTTGTTCACGGTTCAGAAGTATGTGTTCAAGATGAATCTTATTGAGGAGATCAAGCGGGTATGAATTCAGTTCATACTTTGACGTTATGGGGGACGGTGTGAGTATATGTTAAGAACGAGGGGTCTCAAGAAGGCGTTTTTCCAAGGGGTTACCAACCACGTTATCAACGGAATCAATATGGAGATTGTGGAGAAGGAATTTGTAACGATTACCGGCAAGTCCGGATCCGGCAAATCTACGTTGCTTTACTTGCTCAGCGGGTTGGAAAAACCTACCAGCGGGGAGGTTCTGTTCTACAACAAAATCTTGCATAACTTGAGCGATTCGGAGATGAGCCTGCTGCGGCGCAAGGCATTCGGTTTCATTTTTCAGTTCTTCAATCTTGTTTCTTCGCTTGATGTTTGGGATAATATCTGTTTGCCCATTACGATTGAACGTAAGGTTAAGTCAGAAGAGAAAGCCACCATTATGGAATATGTGAAGATGCTGGGTATTTTAGACAAGCTCAATGCCTATCCCCATCAGCTTTCGGGAGGGCAGCAGCAACGGGTGGCTATTGCCAGGGCTCTGGCGATTGATCCTGATGTGATTTTCGCTGATGAACCCACGGGGAATTTGGATTCTGAGACCAGTGAAGATGTGTTGAGGGTTTTTGATAATTTGAATAAGTGGTTGGGAAAGACGATTGTGATGGTTACTCATGACGAGAGTATCACAAAGATGCTGGCGACACGGGAAGTGCGTCTGGTGAACGGGCGCATTGTCAATTGTTGATGAGTCGGGGGTTGTTATGATTGTTCTGAAGAATACGGTGTTTCAAGACGTTTGGTTGGACGCGCTATATGATGGACGGATTGTGGTGAGCGATGGGTTGGACCGGATTCGCAGGGTTTTTGCCTATAAGACCCGGGTGATGGTGTACGCTTTTCAGGATGTCCAGCAGTTGGCGGATTATTTGGGTATGGATTTGCCGGTTTGGGTCAAGGGGACCGGATTCGGCGACAAGATTCTGGTTGTGGGGCGGGAAGGTTGGATTGATGATTCTGAGGATTCGGTTTTTGGGGTTGTTTTGCATGAGTTTACACATCTGGCTGTGGCGGAGAGTTTCGCCGCAACATGTCCTTTGTGGCTGAATGAGGGTCTGGCAATTTATTTTTCCGGCGATTCGAAGTTTCAAGACGGTGAGAACGGTGTTGATGGTTGGGCGAAAGGTGAGTACCCTTTCTATGAAAGGAATTATGATGATGGCGATGAATTCTATTTTCGGAGTGCGCGAATGGTGTTCAGGTTGATTGAGATGTATGGTGAAAAGGATTTGATCGATCATTGCCGCAAGTGTTTGGATTTTGTTCATGACAGCAGGGTTGGCGCGGAGAATTTGAGGAGATTGTCATATGTCGTACGTGTTTAGAAAAGTTATGGTTCTCATCAGACCGTACATGAAGCAACAAGTTCTGGGGCTTATTTTGACGCTGCTGTTTTCACTGGCGGCGATGGCGATGCCTTTAATTTCCAGTTGGATGATTGACGAAGTCGCGATGCCCAGTGTGGATATGCCGGCGGGTGAAGGGTATGATTTGCTTGTGCTGGGAATTCTCTTCTTCGTGGCGGCGGCGCTGACTCAACCTGTTGTCGGTGTTTTGCGGGAAGTTCTGTTTATGCGGATTACGGAAAAGGTCACGAGAAGCATGCGGAACAATATGTTCTCGAAAATGCTTTATTCGAATTTTCGGTTCTTGAATAAGCTCAAGGGCGGCGATTTGATCTCGATTATTACAAACGACGGGCGGGCAGCCAGCGATTTTATTTCTGTGATTTTTGTCAGCATTTTTGCCAATGTTGTTATGCTGGTTTGTATTGTTGTGGGAATGCTTATGCAATCTTTTCGGCTTACGCTTATTGTTATGGCAGTGTTTGGGGTCTACTTTTTGTTTAACGCTTTTTATACAAGACGGTTGCAGAGGATGTCGCTGGATATTCAGGAGAATTACGATGCCCTCTGTACTTGTATAGATCAGACAAATAGCTCGATTTTGTCCACGAAAACATACAATCAGGAGAAAAACGCTGAGAGCCGCTTTGAGGCGATTACAGATAAGATGTTTCGAAACAATTGTCGCATCGGTTTCAATGAGATCATGTTGAGCTATTTGGCTCACGCGATTACGATGATTTGTTTGGGGATTCTCTATGGCGGCGGAATTCTGTTTGTTATGAACGGAACGATGACCCTGGGACAGGTATTTGCTTTGGGTCAGTTTTTTATGATGTTGAATGAACCGGTGAGCGCTCTTTTGGAGGTGAGCGTCAGTGCCAATGTGATTATGCCGATTTTTGAGCGAATCGAAGGATATACTGAGCTGGAAACTGAGAATGTGGGGGAGTTTGAGGGTATTCTCAGATTTCCTTATATCATGATTCAGGATCTTTCGTTTTCGTATTCCGACGAAAATGATGGGAGTTATGCGCTGAAAGATATCACGATGAAGTTGCCGGCTCGTGGACTGGTTAACATTATTGGGGAGTCGGGGTCGGGCAAAACAACGTTTACCAAGGTGATGCTAGGGTTGTATCCCGTTGAGAGGGGCATGATCTCTTTCGGGAATAGGGATGTCAATGATATCTCTATCGCGACTTTGCGGGGTAATATTGGGTATGTACCTCAGGAGAGCGAGATTCTTAATGATTCTGTTTTCAATAATATTCGTTTTGGGGATCCGGATATCTGGCTTGATGAGGCGATGGAAGTCTGTAATATGTTGCGGTTGCACGAGAAAATCATGTCGTTGCCAAGTAATTACCGCAGTGTGATTACGGAGCGGGTTAATTTGTCGGGGGGGGAGAAACAGCGGATTCTGATTGCTCGGGCGATTCTGAAGGAGGCGCCTATTATTATTATGGATGAGCCTTTGTCGGCGTTGGATGCAGAGAATAGCGAGCTGGTGAGCCGTATTATTATGCGTCTGGCTGAAGAGAAGCTTGTTCTGATGATTACCCATTATGAGTGTGAGTCTTTACGACCGGTGATGAAGGTTGTTTTCAATCACGGGGAAGCGACTGTTATGCGGGAGCAGAAGAATCAGAGGCTCAGTATTCTTGATTTGAGACGGGATTTGTGAGAGAGTATGAAGGGGGATTGAGGGATGGGTTCGGGTCAAATCATGAAAACGATCCCGGGACGGAAACGGATTGCGTTGATTGCCCATGACAACAAGAAGCAAGCCTTAATTGATTGGTGTACCAAGAATATTGAGGTTTTGCGGCGACATAGGTTGTTTGGAACCGGGACAACAGCCCGGTTGATAGGGGAGGCTACCGGGTTGGTGGTGGAAGGGTTTTTGAGTGGGCCCTTAGGTGGTGATCAGCAGATCGGGGCGAAGATTGCTGAGGGGCTTATGGATATGATGATCTTTTTTTGTGATCCGTTAACGGCGCAGCCCCATGATCCTGATGTTAAGGCTTTGTTGCGGATTGGCCAAGTCTACGATATTCCGATCGCGACCAACCAAGCGACAGCGGATTTTTTATTGGTTTCTCCTTGGATGGAGTTGCCTTATGACCACTGGGTAGAGGATTTTCAACAAGCCCATCTTAGACGCATTCTGAATCCTGAATCCTGAATCCTGGATACTTGCGGTCGAAGACCGCTTTAGACATGTTAAGCTGGAACTGGAGGGGGCGTTGTCATGAGGGGTTGACCCTGTTCAGGGCCTTGGAGCGACCAGTAATGGTGATAGAGCTCTTCCGTGGCTAACGCGATTTTGGTGACGGCGAAGTCCTGCCCTTCCGGGAAAAGATAAAACGTATCGTTTGCTGTATTCAGGTCAACGCAATCTCCCCGTCCTTTGTAATCGTACTCAATGTGACAGGAGTAAAGCGACATAGCCTTCCAGACGACAGTGAAGGGGTTCTCATTGAGGACACCGGTCAAGGTGAAGCCATCCATGGTTTGGCTCAGATGGCCGAATTCGCTGAATTTCACGAATCCTTTCGCGTTGGGAAGGGATTCTATCCGGACTTTGGCGTGAAACGAGTATGTGCCGTTTTTCACTTCCCGGCTCACGTTTTTGCGCTCCCATTCATACCAGTCAGGGATGTGGGTGAACTCTGTTATGCCCTTTTGGGCACGTAGTTCGCCCAGTTCGTTCATTTCCCATGTTTTGCCGCAATGGTTGCAGCTGAGAGTTGTTTCGCGGGACGTCATGTTGTATTCCGTGTTGCAGGCAGGGCATTGGTAGAGGACTTTGTGCAACCCTTCAGCCCGCTTCTTGTCTTTGACATATATCTGCTTTTCTTTTTGCCAGGAAAAATCATCATAGACAAAAGCTTCGGCCAATCGGGCATTGATTTCGTCAAGGGATAATTGCTGGGTTTGTTCTTGGGTGAAAAGAAGGGCCATTTCTGCTTCTACCGGTTTGACTTTGCGGGAGCCAACATTCCAGAAAGGCGAATTGATGTGGTGACCATGCATCATGAGGGTGACCACAGGGATATTCATTTTTTGGACCATTTTCCCGAGAGAGGCCGGGAGGATGGCGGTGGTGCCGCAAAGGGAATAACGGGCTTCCGGGAACAGAACCACGATGTCGCCGTTATCCCGGGCATGAAGCATGTTTTTCACCAAGCCGGCACTTTTGGCGAATTTGCGGCAACAGATGCCGCCGACAGCGCGCAACAGCCATTCCATACCGATATAGCCGTCGATGGCGACCACATAGTTGGCCCGATGGGGGAATATGGCCTTGGTCACAATCATGAAATCCATGAATGAATTGTGGTTACATAGCAGGAAATAGGGGGGTTTCAAGTGTTTGGGCATTGCTGTCTTGTTGATACGGGAGCGGTGAGTATAGGCTTTGGGAAGGCTGAGCAACCATGTGATCGGTGTCAATATGGGCCATTGTCGATTGGGACGTCGAGTCATGTCAAAGCGTTCAAATTGCCCAACCATTATTGTGCTCCTTACGGCAGGATTCGATTTATTTCGTTTCATATTTTATTATAGCTTATTGGGGAGATATTTGCAATGCTAACGTTGCAGGAGGGTGCATGACATAATATAATGTAACTCAAGCGGTCAAAACCCGCATGGTGGGATCTTAAGAGGAGGGCTACCGGCTAAGACGCCGCAACCCTATTTGACGGGCAAGCCGCAGAGGCGAAAGAACCCGAATAGGCGGGGTCAAGTTGAGCAGACGGGAGACAACGTTGTCTTCATCCTGGGGTTTATAAGAGAACATACAAGTGTACGAGCGCGAGGTCTGGTCGAATTCTGTTCGAAGTTCCCTTCGTTTGTCTGTTTCCATGAATGCGCGCCGAAAACGCTCAAAAGCGTTACGCCCACCACTTATTTCAACGATTAATGGTTCCTGGGGCGGGATGAGAAGATAGTCTTCAAAATGAGCATTCCGGGGAATCCCCAAGGGTTCGGTTGGTGTCATGGCGGCTTCTTCGTTCAAAGAAGGGGGTGTTTCTGAAACGCTTCGCGTCTTGAGTGATAAGCGGATATCCGTGATGTCCCTGATACCGATGTCCAAAGCAGAATGAACAGTGTCGTTTTCAGCGATGTTTCCGCGAACGAGGAAACGGTCTGTCCCGGCATTGTATTCGAAACGTAAAGGCTGAAACAGTAGGGCTTCATTGTTTTGCGCGTCGGCATATCTTAAGCGCACAGTTTGACGGTCTTGCCAAGCCATGACAAGAGTCTGCATTATTTTCAAGTAGCTTGTGTCCTCAAAGGGATCGCCGCCGGTTGGACGGAAAGGGGAAAGAGTCTTGGTTTCAAATAGAGGCTTAATGTCCTTAAGATCACGCCCGACCTGGACAAGAACGTCATGGGACACCAGGAGGCGAACACGGATGTCGATAAGCACGGTCTTAACCCATGCTCTTTTGAGATGATCCGGATTGAATTCGTTGCCGGTGTCACGGTTGCTATCCGTGTTATCTTTGACGTTTCTGTTGTGCGCCACATGGGCCGCGTCAGCCAAAAGGACAGGCAAGAAGGAAGTGCCAATCGTTTCCAAAGCGGTTTGAGATACGTTATAGAGCTCCGGGCGGCTTAACGATCGGGTTCCGGCTACCTGGAGAACAGCATTCAAGGTTTCCGTATAGGCTTGATATATACGTACAGTCGGTTCCATCAATGACCTCCTGAGGATAGATTCATACCCTTATTATACCATAAAGTCGCGGGCGTGTCTTTCAATAATGGGAATTAATGGATTGCATCAACCTTAGTACCTTACAGACGCGAAGCGTCAATAAAAAACAAGAAAATCCATATTCTGAATACTGAATACTGAATACTGAATACTGGATACTTGCGGGCAGAGCCCGCGTTAGTCAGTTGACTGGTGCCGCACCACACCCATGACCAAACGAAATTCTTCCATCCGGAAAGCGCGCGCGATCAGAATAAAGATTAAGAACCCGACACAGGCCCCTCCCAGCAAATCGGTGAGGGAGACCAGTTTTTTTAAGATGCCGGTTAGCTCGCCGGTGGCAGGCAACACAAGTTTGGTGAGATATCCCCATAGGAACAACCCTATCGCCATAACTGCGGACGCCACAGCGGTCTGAAAAGTTGACGTCATAATCTTGCGACCGTCCAAGGGCCCGATCTTGCGCCGGAGAACAAAGAAGAGCAGGGCGGTTTGCAGGATGGCCCCCAGGCTCATAGCCAAGGCCAAGCCCCCGGTTTTGTAATCTTCGGGGAAGGATTGGGTAAAGAGATACATAAGCCCCATGCTTGTGATCATAGCGAATCCGCCAATGAGCACCGGACGCCAGGTATCTTGCATCGCGTAGAAGGCTCGCGGGATGATGATAGCGAGCCCCTGAAAGGTGATACCAATGGCGAAAAAGAACAGCGGAACGGCGACGACGTTTGTGGCGTCAGCGGTGAATTGGCCATGCTCATACAGTGTGCTGATAAGAGGGATTCTGAGGAGTATTATACCGATGGATGCCGGGATGCTGATGAAAATCACCATGCGTACAGCTTGTGAGAAGGTTTCAATGAATTTCGTTTTCTCGCGGTTGGCTGCCTGTTCCGCCAAGGTTGGGAAACTGGCGACGACGAAAGCGACAGCGAAAATGCCAACAACCATGTAATGAATGCGGTGAGAGAAGTGTATGGCGGTGTTAGGACCTTCTCCCAAACTGTTAGCCATATTTGTATAGGTGAAAACGACAAACTGATTCAAAGCCTGGAGAATGAAAATCGGCAAAGACATAATACCAATGCGCCGTACAGCCGGATGCCTCCAATCCGCAATTAACCGGTAGCTGAAGCCCTCTTTGCGCATATGGGGAATCTGTACGACGAAATTCACGATAGCGCCGACAATGACGCCGACAACAAAGGCGAAGACCCCCATGGTTTTTCCCAGTATGGCGGCGACAACAATGATGGCAGCATTATACAACAGGGATCCCAGAGCCGAGGGCCAGAAGATTTTCTTGGAGTTTAAAACACCCATGGCGATGCCGCTCAAAGCCATGAAAACAGGCTGAATCATCAGGAGCCGCGTCAGATTGGTGGCCAGATCCCGCTTGTAGATCAAATCATCATAGGATATCTTCTCGGTGAAGGGGACCAGAAGTTTGATGAATTGAGGAGCCAGTACCACAGCGGCGACGCTGACAACAATCAAGGCGCCAACAGATATATTGATTACGGAATTGACGATACGCCAGCGTTCTTCCCTTTGGGAATCGTCTTTGTAATCGGAAAGGACGGGTATCAGGGCGGCACTGATCATGCCGCCTGCCAGAATCCAATACAAGAAATCGGGTATCGCGAAAGCCGTCATGTAGGCGTCAGTATCCAGTTTTAGGCCGGCATAATTGGATAATAAGGAATCTCTCAATATCCCCAGAATCCGGGAAATAAGGTTGGCTGCCATAATAAGACCGGCCGCCTGAAACATTTTTTGTGAAGTTGACATATTAAGCCTCTTATACAATCATCTGTTGTGGCAGCGTAATCATTTACCCATTATAACACAGTTGAAAAAGCTTTGCGAAAGATTTCTTTCCTTCCCCGCCGCTTAGCCAGATGAGCAGATGAGCCAGATGTGCTCAGTTGTCAGGTCATCTGTCAACACCCATCTTCCTTAAGAAGGATTTGATGGTTTCGGGTTTCCGGACTATAATGGAATGGAATCCATCCTTGCGAGGGGGTAGCAGAATCATGATTCAAATGACCAATATCGTTAAACGTTTCGGGGCGCAAACGGTTTTATCCGATGTTACCTTCGAGGCGAAGGAGCGTGAAATCTTCGGTCTTATGGGGCCTTCCGGGGCAGGCAAGACGACCATAATCAACATATTGACCAACCAACTTGACGCGGACAGCGGCACCCATACCACAGGAGCTGCCATGCTCGAAACCGGACTCATGCTTGATGCGGACGGATTGTATGTTCGTCTGAATTGTTTGGAGAACCTGAATCTCTTTGCGGAGATCTATGGTGTCCCCCGTAAGAAGTCCTTAGAGGCTCTAAAGAGTGTGGGACTTAAAGAGGCCGCCAGGAAAACCGTCAACGCGCTGTCTAAAGGTATGCGGCAGCGGCTGGCCCTCGCAAGGGCAATTCTGCATGAACCAAAGGTGCTTATCTTGGACGAACCAACCGGCGGACTTGATCCCTCAACGGCGCGAGGTATCCATAAACTGATTCAAGGTTTGTGCGATAACGGCGCGACTGTGTTCCTGACCACCCACAACATGGATGAAGCCATACGGCTTTGTCACCATGTGGCCCTTCTTCACAAGGGTGAAATCGTTGAGGATGGCATCCCCGCCGAGATATGTGACCGGCATAACGCATACAAAACTGTGCCCGATTTGGAATCAGTCTTTATCAAACTGACGGGGGTGGCATTAGATGAATAGCGTGAAGGCTATATTTATGAAACAGGCCAAAGATGTTATGAAAAACCCGATGGCCCTTGTCATGTTTCTAACTTTTCCGGTGGTGGCTTTGATCATGACGAACCTGGTCGAGATTGAGGATTACCCAAACAACAATATGTTTGTGACGATGATGGCGGCTATTTTCGCGGGAATGGGTCTGATTACGGCGGTATCCGACGCTGTTGCGGAGGACATCGAGCGTAAATGTCTGCGATTTCTCGTGATCGCGGGAGTCAAGCCGTATCAATACCTGATTGGAGCAGGCGGGTTCTTCTTTGCTGCCGGGGCGGTGACATCGGTGGTGTTTGCGTTGATAGGGGATTTCACTTTGCAGGAGACCTTCAAGTTCCTTGCCATCATGGTGGCGGGGGTGGCCGCTTCCGTCTTGCTTGGTGCGACAATCGGTATGTACGCCAAGAACCGACAGACAGCAACGGCCCTGGGTATGCCAATTGCGGTTCTGGTCGGCTTCACCCCAATGATTGCCGGCTTCAATGAGACGGTTGAGAAATTCGCGGGGATTCTGTATACCCAACAGATCAATGTCATTGTCAACGATTTCTCCGCCAGCCTCCGGCGGCCGTTGTTGGTTGTTGGGGCAAATGTTCTTGTGTTGTCGGTGTTGTTTGTGGTTGCTTACAGGAGAAAAGGGTTGAAAGGGTGAGGGAGCATGGCGACCCCGGCACGGACGGTTACACAGGCAATCGGAGCATACCGCGAAGTGGTTGTTTCCCGCGAATTTAAGGAATTGGAACGTCTGCGCTTTGAAGCCCTAAGCAATGAAGCGTCTGCGTTGGAAAACGCAGAGCGCAAAGAACGCGAAAAATGGCAAGGTGTAGTTACTGATTTGCGCGGTGCAGTTGCGGAAAAAGACACAGCACTTGCGGAGCAAGCCGCGCTCATAGCAGAACTAAAAGTGCGGCTTGGCGAACAGTAAAATTACGGTTTCATATTCCGCACCTCGTTCCGCAACATACGGATAATCTTATCCTGCATTGTTTCCCTGCTTGTCGTGCTGAAATGTGCCTTGACATGATAAGTAGTCTTGCCGATACGCTTCACAAGGTCGGGCTGTTCGGCTTTGACGGCGCGGCATTATGGATGCTCTCCCTTAGTCCTCCACTGTCGGATGGGTTCTGTTATCGATGTAGTTCTTGGTATCGATCATTTCCAAGTATCCGTTATCGGGTGTTAATGAAAGGGTTCGAAATGACATGTAGTATCGGACGTCTTCATCAATAATCAGAGCGTCATAAACATCTTTGCTGCACTGAACCTTTCTTGCGTCACCTAATTGAAGGACATTATCAACAATAAAATAGCAATTGTTGTTGTCAATCGTTTTCGCGGAAATGGGAAGGCATCCATATGCTGTTCGTCCGATATCATAACAAAGACTGTACCAAGAGAAAAAATGAATAAAAACAGCAAGAGCGACTCCAGAAACCAGAATAAAAGTTTTCATTGGGTTGCGTTGATTCTTAGCCAATACTTGCCTTCTGTAGCGTACCATAATGGTGATCCCGAAGAAGAGAATAATAAAGGGCAAGCATACCGTAGTTGTGCTTGATATATTGTGAGCCGTGTTATGAAAATTTGCCCACGAGTAAGCAAGCCATAGCAGACTTAGCCAAAAACAGGTCATTGACACAAAGAATAAAATCATGGGTATCTTCACACCTATTGGCTTATCTTCTCTCTTATATTTCTTGAGGATGAGCAGCGAAGAGATAAAGGAGGCCATAAACAACGCGGAAGTGATCATGGCTAAAAACCATTTACCTGTTAGAAACAATAAAGTTGAAGCTAATGCATTCAATAATGTTAGGCAAATATATATTTTCCCAATAATTGAGCTCATTCTGTCTCCCCTCTTTCAAAAGAATTACAGGCAGGCATAGATAGCCTACATCATTATTCTCTTGGGATCAAGCCTTGTCGTATAAATAACCGGGATCAATGTGGAAATGCAGATTGTACCAATGCCCACAGCATAGAACAGAAGCACAGTCGTCAGGTCAAGAGACACTGCATAAATGTCAACAATGTCGCTGCCGCTAGGGGTATCATGGTAACCCATATAGCCAAGCTCGGACAGCAAATAATCCCCCTCCGTTATTTGCTGTCCGGCGGCAATCCGATCTCTAAGCATTTGATCTGATAGGGTGCCGGACAAGATATTCCCGGTGAACAGAGACAAGGTCATGGCAATCATTGCCACGCAAAGCACTTCTGTAAGAATCTGTCCGGCCACTTTCACCTTCCTCTCGCCTAACGAAAGGTAAATCCCGAGTTCATGTTTGCGATCTCTCAAAAACAGAGTGATCAGCAGGCTTAATAAAACAAACGTGGTAACAAGGGACGTATATAAGACGAGGGATGCTATTTCTTTGAGTGATCTGATTGGCGCGGTGGCCCTTTCGAGTGATATGCCGTTGTCAGATATTACATAGCAGTCCGGTATCACCGCGGTGGCTTCTTGTCTGAACTTGTTAAGATCGACTGGGTCATTCAGGACATATAGGGGCATGTAGTCTTCAATTGGGTATGTCTCCATTTCAGGATTCTGAATAATGACTTCATGCATGAAAGATGCTTCTGTTTCAAGCAAAACTTTGTTAGGAGCATATATTCTATTGTCCGCTTCATTTTGACCCCATGACGTAGAAATCCCATCTTCTCTATTCTGTTTAACAGCTTCATAAATACCAATGATTTCAAATTCGTATTCTTGTGTCTTGATCAGAGTGGTCTCTCGTGAGTATAGGTTATCCTCAACGGGAATCAATTCATGCTTATAAATATTTTTCCCGAAAGCCACTTTGGACCCCACAGTCAAATCGTTCAATTCTGCTAAATCTTGTGAAATCAGAACCACATAGGACAGATTCCTCATTTCCTGTTCGTTAAACACGCGACCAGAAATGAGTTTAAAGTTTTCTCCTTTCAGATCAATAACATTCGGATTCTGTACCCCCTTGAAGCCAAAATCTACATATTGTCCCTCATAATCATCCGGACTGTCGTATTCAGTATATCTTGTCAAAGTGCAACTCACCATCGACGTAAAAACAGAATAGTCATAGGATCTCACATATGGCCATGCCCCGATTTCCTCAATAATTTCCGGAGAAAGGGGTTCCGAAATGTATCCGGGATCTTGCTCGTAATAGGATAAAGCCTTAGCATAATCGAAGGTTATTGTTATAACCGGGCTCATCCTGGTTCTAAGATCACGCTCGGTATACTCAACAGCTTGCCGGATGGATATTGCGCCGGCCACAAGAGTTCCCAAGAAGAAGGTGAGCAGTAAAAATAGTGCTGATTTCCCCGGTATTCTGGTTATACTGGTGATGCCCCTTTTTAGAAAATTCACACTGTTCCTCCCAAATCATGGTGATTCCTAATAATCCTGTTTTACGAATGAATAATATGAAACAAATAGCATTGGCAAACTGTATAGGAGAATGACTATTAGCGAAAAAGAAGGGCTCATACCGACAAATGGAATATCGGTCGTCAGATACATTTGGAAATTAATGTTTGGAAACAAAGTGTACTTCAGCCAACCAAGATCGCGCAAATTGTAACATATCACATTTCCGAAATAATAAAAGCCAATTGACGTTAGAACAGAAACAATTCCGTTTTTGAATAGAACGCTAATCATTACGGTTAACAAGACACATGCAATTAGTCCCACGCTGCTAAATGCGAAGTTGATAAGAACTTGTAATAAGAGAGGACTGGATAGAATTTGACCGTCAACATATCGAACCATTTCAGATGAAAAATTGTCGTATCCAAAGAATCCCCAACCTATGATGATTGAGGTAAATAAGAGAAAGAACACAATCATCAACGGCATAACAAAAGAAGCAACGAGTTTGGCAGTCAATATTTTCCATCTCTGATTTGGCGATATAAGCAGATACTGAAGAGTCTTATCTCTGTATTCATCTGTAAATATTTTTGCTGTAATAAATATTGTTAAGATAATCACAATCATAAAGATATCATTTATCCGCAGCAACAGATTTGATGCGCTGTGAACCGCAAACGGTTTCAAATCGTGCTCCAATCGATAGGTATTGATAACTATTTGCGCTGTATAATTATTCCTGTTGCTTGTTGCCACCACGATTGACTCATCATGAAGTATGATTTCATAAATCTGATTATCCTGATCTAGGTTCAAGCGCCAGTCTTCATCTGATGCTCTCTCAATCTGGACTGAGATCCATAGGGCGACAATAAAGACCATAGCCGCTACCAGCAAAAACCCAATCAATGTAACCTTGTGAGTATAGTTTTTTTGTATTTCTGTTTTGATAAGATTAAGCAATAATGTTCCCTCCCATCAGATCCAAATACTCTTGCTCCAAGGCGCTTTCTGTTCGGACATCATAAACTGAAATATCGTGTTGCCGGATCGATTCCATGGCTTTCTCAACTGCACCTGAGTTTATCAGAAATCTTATGTGCGTTTGATCTGATATGATCTCGAACCCAAATTTCTCACTCAAAATGTTTTCTGATTTGGAGTTATCTGACGTGAATAGTGCTAATAGCACATTGCTTTGATCAGACAAGTCAATACTACCTTTTATCTCGCCGGATTTGATACAGATCACCCTTGAACATAATTTTTCTACTTCCGAAAGCAAATGAGAGGAAACAAAGACGGCTGTTTTTCTTTCGGCATTGATAAGTCTCAGAAGCTTTCTCATATCGGCAATACCCTCCGGGTCGATTCCGTTAAATGGTTCATCAAGCATAATCACCTTAGGTGATACTAAGAAAACGCGAGCCATGTTGAGCCGCTGTTTCATTCCGGAAGAATAAGTCTTCACTTTGTCTTTGCCTCGATTTTGCAGTCCTACAAATTCAATGGAATCTATGATCCTCTTCTTATCGGCAATCCCGAAAATATTTGCGGTCATCTTCATGTTTTCCAACGCGGTCATATTATTGTGTAGCCCTGGCATGTCCAGTACACCGGATATATTCTTTATATAGCCGCAAAAATCAGAATGTATGTTTTTATCACAACAGGAGATTTCTCCTGCGTCAACTTTACTCAACCCCAAACACATTTTGATAGTCGTTGTTTTTCCCGCGCCGTTTGGACCGATATAACCAACGATTTCTCCTTCGGCCAATTCGAAGGATATATCCGAAAGCACATTTCTCTTTTTAATATTTTTCCATAGACCCGCTACCTTCAAGGCTGCCATTCTATTGCGCCCTCACTTTCTGTTATAAGAAACAATCTGCAATCCTTTAAAACACACAGACATTGTTTCGTTCTCTTGAAATACGCTATTGATTCTGAACCCAATTTGATAACCTGCTTCTAGCATAGGCCCAGATGATCAAAATGATCCTATCACGTCGTCACTATTCACATAATAATCCTGAAAGTTTTGTGGTATCACGTGCCGGCATGATTTGAAGTTCATCTCAGTATCAACTGAATATAGATGAAGAATTGTTCCCGCTTCGTCCAGATCTCCCGTGACAACAACATAAATCATTAACCCATCAACATCAAACACCAATTGTTTCCTGTTCTCTTCACATTGAATATTCGAGATGAAATCGGGGATATCTATTGTGGATATTATCGAGTTATTGTCATTAAAAGACCCGGAGTGCTTCATCAAATACTCTATGCGCTCTGCTCCCCAAGATACATACAACGCAACCAATATAAGAATTGTGGAAAGGATGAAAACGTATATGAAAAAGCTTCTCATTCCTGTCATAACAAGCTCCTTCGAGTTAACTTTGAAATAGTAAGACATTTACAGTCCTTCTTCATTGAAGCCTCGCGGCTCCACAAGTTATGAAACCACGAGGCAAGTAAAGAAAGCCATCTTAATTTTCTTGAATTAAAATACTTTGCTTAAACCATAGACATCCCAACGATAATTACTTGAGCTCCAACTGGTTCCAAAACCACTTGTACTAACAGAAAAACCGTTGATGTTTGTGCTGCTCCAAGTATGCGCATAAAAGAGTTTCGCGTTTCCGTGCCAATTTGAGAAGTTGGAGTTGTAGTTGGCAAACGCATGAAAGCCATGCCCATAATACCTATAGGTGTAGGACCATACAAGTAAAACGCTAAGTTTGCATGATGTGACATATGAATAGTCCTGTAACTTATAGACTACGCCATATCTATCATCTGCTGTACATCCATTGTAATTCGCAATAGAATAGCCATCATGTCCTGCAAAGAGGCCATATCCTCCCACTCTCGCAACGCCAGCAGAATTGCCATAAGGTTGTGTTAATGCTATACCTACAGCATCATGGCCGCCAACATTCCACGTGTCACCAACGCTGTATGTCAGTTTAGACTTTGCACACTCTGATGAGTACGAACTGCTGGATTTGTAGCTGCCGCTTGAACTGAGTTTCCATTGATTTGCGACAGTATCTTTGTAAATTGAAACTGAATTCAATGTGACATCTGATGCCTGCGTAGCCAAATAAGCATTTTCGTTAGGAGATACATAGGGGTAAACTTGTAGCGCCTCAAGTTGCTCATTGCGTTCATTATCGCTGATAGTCGAATCAGCGATAATTCCATTAATCAAAGCATCCCTTTCAGCCAACTGCTCCTCTGTCATTTCAACATAGTTTGCCGCATACTTCTCGTCCATGGCTTGTTTAGCAATTACATCTTCTTCTGTATGCACAAATAGAGGAATACCGTCATCTGTGGGAGCGGTAGAGCAGACCATTTCATTGTTTAAACCAAAAGCAACAATAATCTGCGAACAACCAAGCAGGAAGCAAAGTGAAACCGCAATAACAACTGTGAACTTCTTCATGAAATCCCCTCCTTAATACTGTATGATTCTAACATGAACAGAACGAAACAGCCAGCCGACACTCATTAGCTTGTGTCCATTTGCATCCCCTCCGATCATGCATTAATACAAAGGAAACAATTGCTATGCCTGAATTAGGCAATTAACAATTCTATCGAAATCCAATAAACAGTTTTGGGCAGCGTATTTTAGTGTTATCAAAACTGTTGAGTTTTTCTGTAACACTTCTTTGATATTGCTGTCAGGGTATTTATAATATAACACTGCAACTGAAGAAGTGACAAAAGGGACCGCGATAGAGGAACCGCTAACATAGTCATAGCCTCCATCAACTGAAGCTACATAGACATTTTCGCCAGGTGCAGCCAAGGTAGCGGCATTCGAATAATTTGAGTAAGTGCTCACATAACCAAGATGATTAACACCGATAACGGATATGACATTAGGCAAATCAAATGCGGCAGGATATTTTATGTTGTTCATATGGTCATTCCCTGCTGCACAAACGAATATCATATTACTTTCTTTAATGATGTTATATAGAGTGTCACTATATGAATCAAGAACGAAGCTACAATTAACGATTTTTGCTCCTGATTTTTCTGCGAAATTTATAGCTTGTATTATATCATCAATGCTTGCTAATGTATTGTCAAAGATTTTGATCGGCAAAATTTTAGCATTTTCCAGCATGCCCTGCATTCTAGCTTGATCGTTGCTTCCTGGAGGAGCAACAATAATACTCAGGATGTTAGTGCCATGTGAGATTTGCCCAGTATGTAATGCAGAATCATTATCTATGAAATTCCAGCCATCTAGAAACATTACTCCAGAAAATTGCATGTGGTTTAGATCAAATCCCGCATCCAAAACAGCAATTATTGGAAAATCATCAGGGCACACATATGTTTCAACAAAATTTACATCTACTCCACGAATGCCTATTTCGCCATTGATCTTTTGCCCAGTGTTTTGCAATCCCCATTGCTTGTCGAAATCGACTAGACGGCCGTCATAAGTATTTGTGGTGCAAGAAAAATGTAAGAATATGGTCATAATTATCAAAGAAAGGAGAAGTCTTTTGTGAGTATTCATATAATGTTCCTTTTGTTGTAATCCAAATAGTGTTGGTGTGCCCATCTGTTGAAATCCGATATGCTTATACTAATCAAATTATATCTTGCAAAATTCACAATGTCCTGACACTTGATTGACATTATTCTGATGATTCTCTAATAATTCAGTATTAAAAGGCGGTATAATGCGAACCTGATAAATTGATAAAAGCGAACTATTTACCATTCCAACGATAACCGTATCCAGTAATGGTCTCAATCAAGCCTTTAGTCCCGAGTTTGCTTCGTAATCGGCTTATTGCCGCTTGGACGGTTTCTGAACTGCCGCCATCATAATCAGTGCCCCAAACCTTATCCAGCATCTCGCTGCAGGGTACTGTCCTGCTTGTGTCCGTCATTAACGAAGACAACAACCCAAAGTCTATTGGTGTCATCGTAATGGTTTTGCCATTTCTAATGATGATGCGGTTTTCCAAATCGATGATGACATTGTTACCGATTATTTCGCCTGTCGGTTCAGGCTCAAGGAATATATACTCGGTATTCGCGTTTGGAAAGGCTCGTCTAAATCTGCAGATGAAATTATAACTGGGTCCCCGATCCCCATACTCGACCTTTTCATAATACGACTTGGAGATCCCCAGCTTTTCAGCCATGTTCAAACTTGTCTCCCCAATTGATTTTCGAAATGAGGCAAGTTTTTTTGAATAAGTACTCATGAAGGCGACTCCTTTCGCCATTATCATATACCACGAATTGCGGTGTTGTCAACACTTTCTGAGGGCTCTATTTATATCACACATATAGTGTGATATCATCACACTATAAGGGGGAAGGTAACGATCATGTTCGCCCAACGGTTCAAAGAATTGCGTATTAGAAAAGAATTGTCCCAGGCGCAAGTAGCTACGATGCTTTCTGCCTCTCCAAGCACAATTGGAATGTACGAACAAGGAAAGAGGATGCCCGACGCGGAAACCATACTGCACATTGCGCGGTTTTTTAATGTAACAACAGATTATCTGCTGGGCGCGGAATCCTCTGAAGAAGAATCAGCTACCAAAAAAGAACTTTTCCTCGCAGATGATTTCACAGACGAGGAAAAAGACTTAATATATGATCATTATATCAAAACCATTCAGCTCTATCGGAGATTATCGAAGAGATTTCCGGAAGCGTGAGGATTCAATTTATACATTATTGGACAGCCGCCAAGGTCCAAGGGTTAAGGACATAGCTTATTGGTTGTTTTCTGGTAGATTCTCATAGTGGATTCGTGATATACTCATTATAAAGGGTGAAAAACCGGGGGGACAAACAAATGACATCCGATTATATACGAAAGCTGCTTATTGAGGGCGAAAGTTTGACGATCGAGTTCAAAGAATGTGTGAACAACCTGAATAGTAGCGTTTGGGAAACAGTATGTGCATTTTCCAACCGATACGGGGGCCATCTCGTTCTCGGCGTATCAGATAACGGGACATTGATTGGCGTAAATCCTAATGCCGCGCTACAGATGAAAAAGAATTTTGCGAGCATGTTAAACAATCCCCAGAAGATATCACCATCGTTGTTTCTGGGGTTGGAAGAGATAGAATTAGACGGAAAATTGCTGCTCCATGCCTACATTCCAGTGAGTTCACAGCTGCAGTCCTGCTCAGGCAGGATATTCGACCGAAATGAAGATGGAGACTACGATATCACGAATTCTACCGACCTTGTGGCACATATGTCCATTCGTAAATCAACCCAGTTCACAGAACGTGAAATATTCCCATACACCACTTTCGACGACTTACGTCTTGATCTTATCCCTCGTGTAAAGAAAATGGCGGTTGGACGTATTCCGGGGCATCCATGGAAGGATATGACCGATATGGAACTATTCAAAAGCGCCGGATTATTTGAAAGTGATCTGAGGACGGGCAAGAAAGGATTTAACCGTGCGGCTATACTGCTGTTTGGACGAGAGGAAGCTATCCAACAAGTTGCGCCTGGGTATGTTACGGATTGCCTGTTGCGTACCGAAAACAAAGATCGCTACGACGACAGATGGCGTGTTGAAGCCAACCTCATCGAGAGCTTCGATGTGCTAATGGAATTCATCGCCAAACATACTAATGACCCATTCTTCCTGATAGACAACCTGAATGTGAGTGTGAGGGGGCATATAGCCAAGGAGATTGTTTCAAACATCCTTGTTCATCGAGAATATTCGGGAACATTTCCGGCACGTATCATCATTGAGCCGGATCGCCTCGTCGCAGAAAACTGGAATCGTGCTCTTCGCTACGGACGCATCGATCCGGAGAACTTCGAGCCATATCCGAAAAACCCTATACTTTCCCGGTTTTTTGTCAACATTGGTTATGCGGATTCCCTCGGTTCGGGCGTCCGCAACCTTGTGAAATACACGAAGTTGTATTCAGGCGGAGAGCCGGAATTGATAGAAGGCGAAATATTTAAGACGATCATTCCCCTTGGCTCAAATGTTCCTGTGTCTGTTGCCGGTAATGTTGCCGGTAAAGTTGCCGATAAGTTGCCGATAAATATTGCAGATAAGTTGACGCACGCCGAGAGGATATTTCTGAAGAGGCTTGAACCCTATTTTAACGAGCATGAGTGGATAACAAACGCCCAAGCAAGGGAAATTACCGAGAAAGCAGAAGGAAGTGTGAAACGATTCCTGCGCAACCTCGTCAATAAAGGATTGCTTGAAATTCGCGGAGAGAATAAGAACCGCCAGTATCGATTATGCAAGGATGTGTAAGGAGAGATCCGCTAGTCTTCAGTCACCTGGAGCCGCTTATGAAAATACTGATAGACAAACGAAATCGCAATCAGCGAGATACCCAGGGCGAAATAAGAGATGATCCTGTACCCCTGAGCCAGGCCGTATAAATCAACAATAAATAGCTTCACAACCGCAAGAATAGCCAGCCCCAGCCCGCATCGCCGAATCAGCGCGGTGCGCCGAAGGAACCCGAACACAATCCAGGCTAAGGCCATGAGAACATAGATAATGCTGATGGAAAAGTGTGTGAACGAGACTTGAAACTGACTGATCAAGCCCAGGGTCAGAACAAGGGCGAAATACCCTGCCATAATCAGAGCATACCAAGCTTCGCTCAAACCTGCCTCCGCCATACAGACTTTCAGGAAATCCCGTAGCGCCAGCATGGAAAGCAGCCCTAAAGCGGTCAGAATCACCACGGTGCCCACCATAATACCAATTTCTATACCGGTTGGATCAATCAAAAGGAACCACGCGTTCAGGACGGACAACCAGACAATCCCGATGACGTGAAGGACAGCGGCAAGGATTCTCGTTCCCAAATCAGCCATAGCCTTAAGTCGCGGCAAGACAAAAGCAAGCAAAAACGTCGCGACGATCATGGTCCCGTTGAGCAGATATGAGTGGGAATAGACCACCACATCAAGGGAAGACTTGAAAGCCTCGAACGCTTTGGCGATGATATACAAAACATAAGCCCACACATTAACCATGACAAAGTATTTATAGACTTTCGCGAAAGGATCAGACTTGAGCCGTTTTCTGAACGCATATGTGCCCAGAACAATCAGGCTGCCCAGGGTTAGGGCCGAATATTTATAAATAAATAACCTGGCGTATTCCGCCCACATCAGATCGAAGGCGCAGAAAGCGGCCAGACAGAAACCCCCAATAACCAGCCCCGCCAACTTGAACCGCTTCGCGTTGAACAGAATTCCGTAGGCGGCCAGCAGAACCCCCTCGATCAACCATCCCAGGGACAGCCAGATCCGGCCAAATTGCAACGGGACGAAGAATACCGCGAAGGCCAGTCCGGTAATTATGAACAAGGCTTTGGCATACTGATCTTCCCTGGCAAAAAGCTTGCCCACCAACAATCCCAACAACAGATAGCTGGCGGCGAACCCCAAGGCAAACAAGCCGTTGTAGTCCTGCAGATCCAACAGGGGGAACAAGCCGTACATAATCAAGCTGCTGCAAACCGTATTGATGCCCATCAGCACAATATCAGACCGCCGGAACCGTTCCCCGGTGCGCCAGGTGCTGACAATCGGAATAGCCAGATAGATCAGGAAAGCAAGCCCGGTGTAGGTTATAAGAATCAGTTTCTCCCACAAGCTGTCTCCTGTGCCGGGCATAAGGGTGATAACCATTATCGTCCCGATCATGTTGAGAAAAAGCCCGACAAAAGCCGTTACGCGCCATTTCTTTCGAAAAGCAATCAAGAGAGCCAGGATATTCAGAGCCAAAAAATACACCATAGCCCCATAAAGCATAAACGTGTCGTTTCCCAGAGAAAACATCGGCAAATAGCCGCCTATAAGGGCGAAGATGATGATAATCTGTGAATTGTAACGAGTCGCCAAAACAAAGGCGCCGGTTGTCATAAAGACGCACAGCCCCAAAGCTGTATACATGCTTAAAATATGCAGGCCAAAATAACTCGCCACCAGAGCCGCATAGAGAATAGCAATCCCTCCGGCAGAAATCCCTAAGGAGAAAACATTCGGTTTCCGCCGGTTCAGGATTTCCCCCGCGACCAACAGGCTGCCGCCTAATGAAAACAGCATAATCCCCTTGACCAGATCCGGCACGCGAAAATACGTGAACTGTCCCACAGCGATGACACCAACAATCAGCAAAAAGATACCGATCCAGTTCAGGATATTCAACCCGACCCATCTTTCCAAACTGTTTGACTTGGCAATGGTTTGAATCTGTTCTTTGGTCAAAGGCGTATCTTTCATGGCCTGGAGCAACTCGCCCTGATCTTGATCCAGAAAAGGGGTATCTTCCGTAATGCGAGCCCGAGCCTCAGCTACTTTGTTCTGGGCTAACAGGGCTACCTCATTGAGTCTGGCGTGAATCTCATCTTCGAGACTGATATTGTTGCGACTGAGATTGTTCCGGATCGTTGTAATCCGATTGTTGGCCGCATTCTCAAAAGCGCTCAACCTGTTGAGTTCTCCGTCAACAGTGGAACGGAAATAGACTGAGAGCTTCTTGGTGGTCGCGTTAATGAGCTTGACTCTTTCGCCGCTAATCTGTTCGTATAAGGCGCTTTTCAGGTTAGCGTTCTCGCCTGTAAGCCGCGTGACGTCATTCTTGACAGCTTCGTAATTTCCGCGAAGCTTCTCAATATCCGCTTTGAGTTCCCGATTCTCTCTCGTTAAATCAGAGCTCTCCAAGACCTTTGATTCGGCTTCAAGGGCGGACAAGAGCTCCTTTTGACGCGCGATGATATTTTTGAGTTTGTCAGAAGAATCCATGATAACCTCCGGAGCCATATTCATCGTTATTATATAAGGAAAGAGGCTATTCGTCAACGAACCCCCAGGCATTCCTTCAGCACCTCTGCCAAAGGGCCGGCGGCGTTCATAGCCTCTTCCGGTGTGTTGAGCTGGCTGCCGATCTCCAGCAACAGTGATCCCGGGAAGAGATGCTGGTTGTAACGGGCGTCAGCGGCGTAATGGACTTTGGTAAAAAACAGTCCCGGATACTTGGCTTCACCGACTTGGATAAGACGCTGGGCCAACGCGTCGTTGGTTTTCCAGGTGTCATGTTTCTGACCGACGATGATGAGGATACGAGCCGTCTCCAGACCGTTGATTTTCACTGTGCGTTTGCCGGCTGTTTGCGGCAACCCGTCACGATGGATATCAATAAGCAGCCGCATATCCGGGTAAGTGTCCAGCAACCCTTTGGCCGTTCGGTATGAGGAGGTATAAGCTTGAGCAAAATCTATGTCATTGATTTTAGGATCATACACAGTCGGAATGTTCAGAGCGTTCAGATTTGAAGCCAGCAGCTTGCTAAAAGTGGCGATATCGCCGCCGGAGCCTTTTTCAGCGCGGTCTTTGCCACCGTTACCGATATAGGATTCTGAAGTATGGGTGTTATAAAGGCCGACCAGAACAGCTCCGGAGGCAAGAGGATAGTCCGGGACCATCGTCGGCGCGGGTATTGAGGGAGGCGCGGAATCAAGGGATTCCGGTGCTGCGTCCTGAGGGGGCCCTTCCATTTCGGGATCCCGGGGGGAATAAGCCCAGCCCAGCCAAGCGGGACCCTCTTCGGGGGGAGACAGGTAGTGCAGAAAATAGGTGCGTTGATCCGCTATGTTAACACCTGTCAGCAAAAACAGTCCCAGACTCATCATCTGCGTGCGTGCCTCCATAAGTTGGTCATGTTTGGGTTGGCTTAATCCGGGCAACCCCTCCAGCACAACAATCTCATAGGGGAACTGTTGGGAATTGAGAATGTTGACCAACAGATTCATTTGCCCGCTGGAGGTCATGAAGAGAAACGCACAGAATGAGACTGAGATGGCGAGAATGCTTTGGGCGATTCTGCCCACGAGCATCGTCGAATATCGGTTGCGAGCACGGGTGTGTCGCATGTAAGAGGTTTTTGGTTGCATGTCTGACCTCACTTTTTATCATTGTCCACGGAGAAGAAACGTCTTGTCCATATTATGAAGACCCGTATACAAATAGAAGTGTCGGACATAGGGAAGTCGATGAACTCTCACGATTTGTCGGGGGCGCGTTCCAATGTAATCCAAGTCTCCTCAGGGAGTCCCCCGGATCCTTCCGCGATTCTGGCGATATAGATTGTATTTCTCCCGTTATTCTTTGCGGCGTAAAGGGCCGCGTCAGCGTCGGCCAACAAGGATTCCAACTGATGGTGTCGCCTGAAATCATAGACGGCCAACCCTATGCTGAGGGTGGAATGAAAGACCTCACCATCGGCCACGAATTCCTGATTCGCCGCCTGCAACCGCATTTCCCGCGCTATTTCCAGCGCGTTCTCCTCAGAAATATTCGGCAACAACACACAGAACTCTTCGCCTCCATAGCGGGCAACAAGGTCCGTGGCGCGGAACCGTGAAATCAGCAGATCAGCCATGGTTTTGAGCACCTCATCTCCCTTGAGGTGTCCGTAAACGTCATTAACATTTTTAAAACAATCAAGATCAATCATCAACAAACAAGCTTCGCCGCCGCTTGCGCCAATCTTATCGATCATAAGCTTGCTGTTGCGCGAGAAAGCGCCACGATTCATGAGATCTGTCAGGTTGTCATGCTCAGCTAAAGAACTGACTTCATCAAGAATCTGCCTTGTGTTGGTGCTGTCATATATCATGAGACAACGGCAAATCGGTTTATCCCCGTGACGGATTTCCGTTTCAGAAATGCGGTAATGTTTCACGGTGCCGCCAGGTTCCGTGAGGGTGAACTCTTTCCCGGACATGTTATTCTCGTCGCTCAGCCAAGCCAGATCCTCCACTTCATCCAATTTCATACCTATGCTGGTGTAAGCCAGCCTGGGCAAAAGGCGTTTGGCTTCAGAATTGGCATCAACGTAACAGCCCTGCATATCAATAAGCACAAATCCGTCACTCATGGTTTCAATAATCTTCTCCCTGGCGAGGGGCGCGATACGGTAAAGACCAAGCTGCAGCATGGAATAGGCCAGAAGTAAACACGAAAAACTCAGAATAAGCGGCGTCGTGTTCAACCATAACCGGTCGGCGAAGATCAGACTGCAAGTGGTGCTCAGCACCGGCAGAATGGTTGCCAGAACAATAGTCAGAATAATCTCGACAGCCTGGGTCTTGAAGAGACTCTCCCGCCGACGGAAATGAAAAAGCAGAACCGCGATAGCCGCAAGGGGGAGCAAAACGGCGTATCCCATAAAGAGATAGTAGAAAAAAGAGCCCTCAAGGATGAAATGGGGGACAAGGCCGGTGGTCACGAACTCTAAGCGATGATAATAAATCCCATTAAGGGGATAGGTCCAAAGCAAAAGACAGGCAAGCACCGGAATCAAAAGCAGACATACATAATGATACTTTTTGAGCTTCGTACCACAATACTCACACACGAAAAAAAACATGAGAGGGCTGATGAAAGCCCCGCCACAATATTGCACCATAGTTGCCACCAAGGCTGATTGATGTGATTCCGCCAAAATCTCAAAAATGTAGCCCACAGTATAAACGAAAATGGCCAGCATAACATAAGCAAAATAAAGCGATTTTGGCGCGCTACGCACATAAATTCCCACAATAAAGGTCGCCAATGCGATCGCCGCGGAGACAGAGTATGTTATCAAAATCAAAGTTAAAATGGCCACAACCTCCAATACGATAGCTCTCTGTTTCCGCCGATCCGCTGTCAAAAGCTATGCTCTTTCCAACAATACCTGTCCTCCCAGGGGCACGGACCTGGCTACGTAGATCGCATTACGACCGGCTTTTTTTGCGGCATAAAGGGCCGCGTCCGCGTCCGCTAACAGCGTTTCAAAAACCCTATGACGTATCCGATCCAAAGCAGTCAGCCCGATGCTCACAGTCACATGGAAAACAGACTCGTTCGCTGAAAACGCAAGCAACGCGATCTGTTCACGCAGGTTTTTGGCAAGATCAAGGGCATCCCGTTCCGACAGATTCGGGATAAAAGCACAGAACTCCTCACCGCCATATCGCGCCACCAAATCCGTAGACCGAAAACGGGAAGACAGCATTTTGGCAAGAGTTTGAAGAACCTCATCTCCTACCAGATGACCGTATGTGTCGTTGACATCTTTAAACAGATCCAGATCAATCATCAACACGCAAGCGGATCCGTCTTCTTTGGAAATCCTGTTGAAGAGACTCCTGCCTTTGCGGAAGAAAGCACCCCGGTTGCAAATACCTGTAAGGGCGTCCAACTCAGCCATCAGACAAACCTCATCCAGCAGTTGTTTCGTCTCGGTTTCATCATAGATCATCAAACACCGGCAAATGGGTTTATCGGCTTGCCTGATGACAGTTTCCGAGATCCGATAATATTTGAGATCTCCGTTGGGTTCAGCGACGCTGAATCCATTCCTGGAAGCGCCGGATCGATCGCGGAACCAGGTAACCCCTTCAATATCGTCCATTTTCGTTCCTGTGCTTGTGAGCGCAAGTTGTGGCAAAATGCGTTTTGCCTCAGAATTAGCGTCAAAAAAGCTGCCCTGCATATCCGCCAGGATAAATCCGTTGCTCATCGTCTCGATTATTTGCTCACGGGCAAGAGGCGCGACACGATAGAGACCCAATTGGATAATGGAATAACATAACAAAAGGGAGGACAGACTCAGAAAAAGCGGATTGGCGACAAGACCAAGCTCGTTTCTGCCAAAAGCGATAAAAAGGACACCCAGTATGGGCAGAATAGAAACAAATATGATAATGAGCGCATTCCTTCTGAAGATTCTGTCCCGCCACAGGCTATGGTAGACCAGAATCACATCGGCCAAGATCGGGATGAACACGCAAAACAACATAAACATATAGTAGATCGCTGACCCAATAGGTTTCAGACGTGGGACCGGGCCGTTTGTCACAAACTCAACATCCATATAATAGACATGTTGCAGCGGATACGTAAGCACCAACAACGAACACAAAACGGGGACAGAAAACAGCAGTGCAATGAAACTCCGCTTGACCTCAATATCGCAATACTCACAGACAAAAAGCAGCATCAACGGTGGGATAAAGGGACCGCCAATGTATTGAAGGCGCCCTCCCATCAGAGCGGCTGTTTCAGATGAGGCTGTAATCTCAAAAAGATAACCCAGAGACAGAATAAAAAGCGCCAGAGTAAGATATGTAAAACTAAGGGATCTCGGCGCGCTACGCGCATAGAGGCCAACCATCAGAGTCACGAGAGCTATGACTGTGGCGACAGCATAAAGAAAAGGGAGCATATGATAAGAGAACAAAAAACCACATCCCAGCAAAATAAGAATCTATACGGAACACGTTTATTGTATCATATTTTGCTGAATGCGACAGCAAAAAGAATTATTGAGGCTGTCTCTGGAAGGGCCGGGGGAAGGGCTTGGCGGCATACCTTCAGGTTTGTGGTCATATACTTTGCCAGACGTTTTTTTGGGCAAAACAAGAACCTAATGCGGGCGTTGCCCGCAAGTATTCAGTATTCAGTATTCAGGATTCAGAATGTGGATTTTCCATCGAACCATCGGCAAGGGGGGAGTTATGGCGGCAGGCATAGCAGCAGTTATGGCGGCTGATAGTGTGGGTCTCAATGCTTGGGTTAATGGACTCGTCCTGTCCGGATTAGGCTTAGGTGTGGTTTTGTCTGTGCGCGAACGTCTGAGGAAGAAACAATGGCGGCACGCGGAGACTCGTACGTCTCTGCCGAGCCCGCTGTCTCATGCTCTGGCACGTCTGGTCGGCACTGCGGGCGGGATCTATTTGTCTTTGGAATTGATGTTCTCTTTCTTGGGGTTGCATCATGAAGACTGGCAGAATTTGATGCCTTTGGCGATCGACCCAATAGCGGCATTTTCTCTGGTCATAGCTATCGTTCAACCTTATGCGGTTACGATTTGGACACATTTGAAAAGAACCGTTGAGGCAAGATCAACGCAATCCGTGGCTCAAGTGTCCCGGACCAAAAGCAAAACAAAGGTCCCGAAGAGGAGGTTGTGAATGTGCTGCTCAGTGAATTCTCCGGAAAGGAAATCATCAATCTGCGGGACGGTTCCCGGCTTGGGTTGGTGGGCGACAGCGATATCCGCATCAACAGCCAGGGTGAGATCCGGGCGCTTGTGACGTCCTCATCCTCATCCTCCGCCAGACCTTCCGGTCTCGATTGGATTTTCGGCAGAAGCCGTGAACGGGAAGGGCCGCCTCTCTATATTCCTTGGGACTCTATAAAGAAAATCGGGCAGGAGGTTATTATTGTTGATGTTTCCTATTACGATAGAGTTGAGAATGAGTATTCCTGAATGATCAAGGCGTATTCAAAATTTGACAGGTGCGTTCGTATTGATGTATAATACTCTTCGTCAAGAAGAAGCCCCGCTTCTCACCTCGGATCGTCTTTTGTGACCGGGGTTACAAGTCAGACCGGAACAACGTGACTGGAATACTTTTTCAAATCGACGTTGGTCATTTGCCGGTGTACTTTGAGAAAGCGGGATTGACACCCGTTTTTCTTTTTGTGCATCGATGATTTATGCATACGAAAGACTTGGGGTTAGCTTGATGGAATCAGGCAGACGGGATTAAGTGGAGGTGATTTCCTATTAGTAGGGACTTGCGGATTAATGAAGAAATCCGGGTCCGGGAAGTTCGGCTCATCGGAGATGACGGAGAACAGCTCGGTATAGTTTCTAACAAAGAGGCGCTACAGATTGCCATGGACAAATCCATGGATCTTGTCGAGATTGCGCCGACGGCCAAACCGCCGGTTTGTAAAGTCATGGATTATGGTAAATTCAAGTACGAGCAAGCCAAGCGGGATAAAGAAGCACGCAAAAAACAGAAGGTTGTGGAGATCAAGGAAGTAAAATTACGTCCGAATATTGAGAAACACGATTTTGAAACCAAAATGAACAACGCTCAAAGGTTTTTGCGCGAAGGCGACAAGGTTAAGGTCACGATCATGTTTCGAGGCCGTGAGATTACCCATGCCGAGAATGGGCGTGTCTTATGTCAGCGTATGGCGAAAGAACTGGTGGAGAACGTGGCTGTGGCGACAGTTGAACGCGAAGCCAAAGTCGAAGGCCGTAATATGATTATGATTCTTGCGCCTGTGAAAGCCGTTGATAGCTAGACAGTGCTGTCTGTATAGCTGACATCGGCGAGAAAAGCAAACAATTGAGATTGAATATTATTAAGAATATTCTGTTTGCCGGTTTCCGGTTGTCATTTTTCAGGTGATCAATTGGCTGGCAGGCCGAAACTATCGGTTTAGACGATGTATGCTTGTCAGCTGTTATGCCAATGTCCAACTACAAAGGAGGGTTACCAATGCCTAAGATGAAGACCCATAGCGGATCAAAGAAACGCTTCAAAAAAACGGGAACCGGCAAGGTTGTCCGATTCCACGCCTACAAGAGCCATATTCTTGAGAAGAAGACGCCCAAACAGAAGGGGAACTTGCGGAAATCAACGATTATGGATACTTCAGACGCGAAACGGATCGAACGACTGATAACTTACATGTAAGAATGGTTGGGTTCAATAATAAATAAAGAACACGAAGGGAGTTTTTATCATGGCCAGAGTCAAAAGGGGGATGGCGGCCCATCGCCGTCATAAAAAAATCTACAAACTTGCCCGCGGTTTTCGCGGACGTACCGGTTTTAAAGTCGCTAAGCAGTGGGTGGTTCGTTCCATGGCTTTTTCTACGGCGCACCGCAAAGCGAAGAAACGTGATTTTCGCCGTCTCTGGATTGCGCGCATTAACGCCGCCGCGCGCTTGAACGGGATGTCCTATAATCGATTTATGTATGGTCTTAAGCTCGCGGATGTTAACGTAAACAGAAAAATTATGGCGGATATGGCGATCAACGACCCGGCTGCGTTTACGGCCTTGGTTGAATTGGCCAAAGACAAAGTCGAGGCCCAGACCGCAGCGGCGGCTAACGCCTGATGGAACAGATTGTTTCTACGCAAAACCCCCAGATCAAGGGGGTTTGTGCGTTGCATAACCGCAAAGGCAGAGTGGAACAGGGCCGCTTTCTGATCGAAGGCCGGCATCTGTTGGCTGAAGCTATCAAGTGGCGGATGGACATCGAGACTGTCTATTATGTTGCGGATGGATCTGCAGAGAGATCCGTGAATGGAGATGTGTGCGGATCCGGTGACGGTTCCGGGGCTGTAGGCGAGTCGTCGTTGTTGTCTCAGGCTACCGAAGGTGGTTCTCGGCTCGTACAGGTTTCCGAACAGGTTATGCGCAAGCTTTCCACGACTGAGACACCTCAGGGTGTGGCGGCGGTGTTGCGGTTTCCGGAGGTGCCCCGGACGATGGCTGTGAGGGACGAGAAGGATATCGTGTTGGTACTTGACCGTGTCCAGGATCCGGGCAATCTAGGCAGCATCTTACGGGTAGCTTTGGCCACTGATGTCAAGGGAATTCTGTTGACCCCCGGCTGCGCGGATCCTTTCGGATCCAAAGCGTTGCGAGGCGGCATGGGGAGCCAGTTTGGCCTCCGTGTGCTGGCGGAAGTTGACGGATCGGAGTGCAGGGCTTTTTGCGAGTGGGCGGGAGCTTACGTGGCGGCCTTGGCCCCGGGGGGAAGACCCTTCGGGCAATGGGCTCGCAGCGCCGGAGACGGCGCGACAGCCGGAAACAACGCGGCAATAGAAAGAAAAAACACCGGGAAAGGCCGGCCGCTGGTGCTGATACTTGGCAACGAAGGCAGCGGGATAGCACCGGAGCTCTTAGGGTGGGCCGACGACCGTTGGTCCCTGCCCATGAGCAACGGCGTAGAATCGTTGAATGTGGCGGTGACAGCCGGGATTGTGCTGTATGGAATCAGGGGGGGAGACAATGGACGATCGTAAGAGTTTGACAATGAATCAGGTTATGATGCCGTTTCAGGCCAATGTCAGCGGCAATGTTCATGGCGGCGAGATTATGAAGTATATGGATGGGGTAGCCGGTGCGACGGCTATTCGTTACGCCAAGTCCAACGTGGTGACGGCGCGGGTTGACGAGTTGCAGTTCCTGCGGCCTATCGCGGTGGGAGCGTTGGTGACATGCACCGGAAAAATAGCTTATGTGGGCAGGACGTCAATGGAGATCATTGTGACGGTGGATGTGGAGGATATGCAATCCGGACGGGGGCCCCAACGGGCGTTGTCCGCTTTTTTCACTATGGTGGCGTTGGATTCGACGGGACATCCGATCGAGGTGGATCCTTTCACGCCGGAGACTGACGAAGAGAAAGAACTTTACGCCATGGCGGCTGCCCGGCGCGAGGATTATAAGAAGAGGAGACGGTGATAATAAGCTCGTAGGCAGCGCAACCGACAGCGAGCCGACGAACCATCCATCCATGGAATAGGGAGGTCATGATTATGACGACGAAAGATTTTTTTCCGTTGAAGAACTGGGTTGTGGTCGGTGATGTTCTCAATGAGTCGAAATTCGCGGCCAAGATACGCGGAAAACTGACAGAAAACGGGTATCAGGTCACCGGTGTCCATCCAAAAGGCGGCGAGGGCATCGTCACCAAGTTGGCTGAAGTGGCGTATCGGATTGATGTGATTGATCTCTGTATCAGCCCGGTGACCGGCCTTGACTATTTGAAAGAAGCCGCGGGGCTTGGTATTGATAAGGTCTTGATTCAACCTGGGGCCGGGAGCAAGGAGATCCTGGATTTCTGCCTTGAAAAGGGTATCCATGCCGTGGAAGGCTGCGCTTTGGTCATGTTGTCGGGAGCGGGTTGATTATTTTCGGCAGGTCTAACGCGGGCTACGCCCGCAAGTATTCAGTATTCAGGATTCAGGATTCAGAATGTGGATTTTCTTGTTTTTTATTGACGCTTATTTGACGCTTCGCGTCCGTAAGGGACTAATACTCTGAAGGAAATGCAAAGGGGGGAGAACTATACAAAATATATAATGAAGCGGAAATATCACGAAGAAGCGGAAATTAAATCTCATGGAGAGGAGGATTGTGGGAAAGCTTCGAGGTGAAATCCGGATCGCGGAGGATTGTGGCGCTTCATTATGAATTATTTAAGAGTCCGGAGGAGATTGTTGTGAAAAAGAAAGCAAGCTATACCCTTACTCCCTATCTGAGGATCCTCTCGATTGTCCTAACAGTAATCCTGTTCATACAAGGCACCCCATTAATTGCCCTTGATACAACTTTGGAGCAATCCGGAGACCAAGGGATTGAACTCTTGGCGGCAACGAGGGCGATGCCTATCTCCGAAGTCCCGGAAAGTATCAGAGGACTGCTTGATAAAGAATCAGGAGCAGACACCGTCTATCTTGTTACCGACCCGGATGATGAGGCTGAACCGTATACCCTTCGCAGCGAGAATTCCCTTACAGGTGAGGGAACTCTCACTGTTCATAGTGTTCCTGTGAAATACACCGACAGCGAAGGGGAGCTGCAATTCATTGATACATCAATGAAATCGCTGAATTCCGGCGAAGCCGCCACGCGGGGCTTTGCCTACCGGAATGCCGCCAACGCCTTCAGCGTAGAATTCGGCGCCACCGCCGTTAAAGGTATCAACTTTAATAATGCCTTTACCATTGGAGTTCTCACACAAAGGGATGCAATTCCTGAGGATACCTCATCTGTTGAGAAAGCAGAATCAGGCTTAGAAGCAGGTGTAGATCCAGAGATGGTTGAGGCTGAGTTGCTGACAGATGACATTGATACGGCTGCCAGGGATATTGTTGAGGAAAACAACAAGGATTCTCAGCCAATTGAACTTAAGGCGGAGAAAACCGGCGACGGAACCATCACCGCAAGCAAAGCCGCTGTTGGAAGAACTGATTCGGGTGCCGGTAACATTGTCTATTCGGAGGCATTCGGTCCGCAAACATCTGTGGAATATATTAACACAGAAAGCGGTGTCAAGGAAAATATCATTCTTGACAAAAACACAGGTCAGAATCGTTTCGAATATCTCTTCCAATCCGAAACCCACATTCCCATCATTACTGAGAACGGTTCAAACATTCTGGTGGCGGATAAGCATAACCCGGATAAGATCGAATATCGGTTTCTGAGTCTGTATGCTTATGATTCCTTTAAACCTGAGGACGCTGGTGAAAACAGCACGGGTGAAAATGCTTTCCGGCATCTCACCAATGATTGCTATTATGAATTGGCGGACAACAAAGATGGCACGTATACCGTAACCGTGGTGGTTCCGGAGGAATATCTCAATCATCCCGAAGTCGTCTACCCAATCACAATTGACCCCTCCATTACTCACACCGCCACCGCTCCGAATTCCAGTGACAGTTATGTATCGGAGGCATATCCAAATGCGAATTATGGTTGGGATGCCTACATGCATATCGGACGGGAATCGAGCAAGAGAGTGTATTCTTACCAACGTTTTCTCAATCTGCCGAGTGCGTCCGGGCTAACAGGATCAAGTATTACAAGCGCGTATTAGAAATTTAAACTACATCCGTCAACGTCAAGTTATGCTTCTGCGCAAGCTTATGGTATTACCTTGTTTCAATGGGTAGGAACCAGTATCACATGGAACAATCGTCCCGGTGGAAGCGCAAGTTGGGTATCGGGAAGCACCCCGGTATCCGGAGCATATGGTGGTTATTATTATAATTTCAATATGACCTCCCTGGTTAAGGCGTGGTACAACGGGACTGTACCCAACTATGGTGTCGTGATTGGCTATTACAACGAATCGTACAACGATTACAATTGGTTGGGGACCGGTGACGGAAGTGCATCCTATACACCATCGTTGACGATAAATTATAATGGTGCGATATCTTATATAACCCTCACAAAAGGAGTCCCTGTAAGTGGGACGATAACTCAAGGTGGAGAATATTGGTATAGGTTTGTGGCTCCAAAAACAAGAAGCTATACGTTCTGCTCCTCTGGTTCTACTGACACGTATGGAGAATTGTATCAAGGTTCAACACTATTACAGTCTGATGATGATGGAGGTGAAGGATTAAATTTTTCAATCACACGGAATCTAACTGGAGGAGCAGAATATTTATTGAAAGTGAGGGGATATGGCTCAGCTACTACAGGAAGTTACTTTGTATTGGTTAAGGATTGGCAATCCGTGAGCAAACCAACTATTAAGCCACGAAGTGCATGGGGTGCGAGACCTCCTAGATCAGTTTTGACTGATCGCGAAGTCGCGAATACGAAAAGAGTGATTTTTCATCATACCGCAAATAATTTTAACAGCACAAATATAAACTCAATTATTGATCAAATCCAAAAAATCCAAAACAAGCAAATGGATAACCCGGATCCGATTGAACGTACAGATGATATAGCGTATCATTACATCATTGATCCGGCAGGTAATATATGGGAAGGAAGGGCGATGAATAAACAGGGAGCACATACCAAGAGCTATAATAATGATATTGGTGTTGCAATATTGGGGGATTTTCAGCAGCGTCTGATCAATCCTATTCCTAATACATTAAACCAAAATCAGAAAAATGCAATGGAGGCTCTATCTAAATGGTTGTGTTATTCATTAGACTTGAAGATAATAAGTCCAGGAGGAATCGACGAGGCTCCGATTAACTGGCACAAAAATGCTCATCAAGTTATAGATCCGAACCAGGTTTGTCCTGGAGGAAACTCAATACCATGGATACAGAATACACTACGTCCGAATATTATTGCTTGGGGTTCTTGAACCTAGATTGGGAAGCGAGTGTAATATTATTTTGAAAATCCCATATGGGTGGTTGTCCTTTTATATTATTCTCGCTTTCCGTCCGGTTGCACAAATTTATCCGGTGTGTTTAAGGAGTAATATATGAAAATGAATGGTATTCTCATTGCCAGTGGTATTGTACTCGTTTTGCTGTCTGCAGTATTCCTACTCATCATTAAGAATGATACGGAAGTTGTAAAGATTGAAAAGAATTACGTAAAATTGCGTGAAAGGTTGGAAAAACAAGATTCCGAAAAGGGCATTGAGGTTATTAACTTCGCAGATGATTATGCTCGGTTATTCACACGAATCTCCGAGGGAAACGCTGCTGATGCAAAAGCTTACGCACAACTGGTCAGAACAATTACAGATGGCACCATCGAGTTTGAGGATGAAGAGGTTTTCAGCATTGCAGAAGACTTTGCTATAATATATAAAAAAATAGCAGATGGGTTCGACGATTTTGGTGTGCAGCAGATAACAATCATCGAAGATGGTTCAGGTACTTGTTCATTAGTTATTGACTATATTGGCGGTGATAGTGGAGGTGGTTACGGCTATAGCATAAGGAAGATGGATAAAGATGAGGATGAACAGGTGTATTTTGGAGAGCGATTGGTTGAAGCGGATGGATCGTTGGGAGAAAATCGGATCGAAATCATGTTTCATGGTACAAAAAGCAGTGCGTTATACAATATGTACCCCAGTGGAACAGTCCATAAACTCAAAGGAGTTCCGACCGTATTACAGTCTAACTTTAATGTCAGAATCTCTTCCATTCCCGGCGCTGACATTTTTGTTATATATGTTGGTTCGAACGAGCCATTAAATATCGATGAACAGGATTTTAAAAAAATAAAAAAGATAACAGGGAGCGTTGAGATTAAGCTCGGGAAGTAAGCCGAACAAAAGAAAGGCAAGTGTATTTGGTCTCCGAAGCTAACCGACCCAGATGGGATAAAGGAGTATCCCCATTGAAAGGAGAGAAAATTATCATTAAAAAAATAATTTCGTTGGTTGTGCCGATCATGCTCATTATTACCTTATCCGTAACATTTTTCATCAAATGGAATATGCGGATGGTTACGGGTTCTGCTAAGGATCTAAAAAAAATCACGATTACCCATACCAGACGACTATCATATTCGGATGAACCAATAAACATTAAAGAACAGGATTATACTCAAATTCATCATGCAATAGGCAGCATTAATTAAAGCAGATAGAAAGGTCATTTTGGCATGAAAAGACAATATAAAATCACTCTGTTGATCGTGTTGGGCTTGGTCGTCCTTTATTCCAGTAGATATCTTGCGCCCATGTTATTATTTATGATGGGAGGATATGAGTTGACGGATAAGGATTTTTATCAGCATCAGAGTGATTTTTATTGTGTTGCCGAATTCCTGAAAAACTTTACAGAAAAAAATCCACAAGAAGATTATATCTGTTTACTAGTACTCCGTTCTCGAATTGATTTTCCGTGCTCGATTCTGCAAAGTCTTGGTATTAATGAGTTTTCATACATTGGTTTGTACAGGGAATTCGAGAACGCAATACTAGTAAATGGCGGAACTGTAGAAGATATGAAGCTAACTTGGGCTAGTGATGAACGGGCTACATGGGATATCGAAGCACGGGCTAACGGGCGTCTGGAATTGGACAAAAAAATCCGCGAAAGCCTTGTAACAATCGATCAGCTGTTTAAGAGCAGAAACCTCTGTTTGGATGTGATCAGGATATGTAATAACACAATAACTTTTGACACCATTGATGGTCAGTATTCTCTGGTTTACACCTTTGATAATAAGCCCCCTGACAAGAAAGATGTTGCGATAAATCAAAAATATAATGTTGATAAAATTGAAGGACATTGGTATCATAAGGTTCCCAAAAAGAAATGGTTCAGCTAATGCGTTTGCGCCGCCTTCAAATGAAAAAAAGAATTGTAAATATTTTGGCATTTCCAGTGTTGATAGGAACGGGGATTCCACAAGGGGTTAAGACTATTTTTCAACTGCGAAGTGTCAGAGGATTGCCATGACGGCAACGCCTTTCTGTTTATATGCGCCGGCTTTTTTGTGGGCTTTGCTGAGTTGGAATTCATGACAAAAGTGTAGAATGTTTTGAATTGATGATTGCTCAGCGTATGCTTTCTCTGGTATACTGGTCATAAGGAGATCCTCCTAGATTATGGTGTGTTGATGTACACTCATTTAACCATATTCTTGAGGATTTCGTCTTATCATGCGGCCTCAAGTATTGATTTGTCAAGGATCAGAGCTCGTTTCGGGTGTGCGAAGTGTCAGTTTGGAGTAAAATTATGAATAAAACCGTTCTACTCTTTGTCGGTATTGCAGTCGTTTTGCTGTTTGTTGTATTTGGCGTTGTTAATATGAAGACTACGGACGTAGCAAAGGCGGAAGTTGCGGAGGAAGTCGCAAGGATTGAAGAGGAGTACACACAAATACGAGCAAAAGTGGGAGGGATGATGGATATTGAGATTGATTTGATTGAAGAGTATGTCCGCCTGTTTGCACGAATCTCTGAGGGTCATCATGCCGATGAAAAAGATTACGCACAACTGCTTAGAACAATTACGCAAGGCTCCATGGAGTTTGATGACGGGGCGGTTTTCTCAACGGCGGAAGATCTTGTCAGAATGTTCGAAGAAATGGCGGAGGATCCCTACGGTTTCGGTGTGAGGCAGATAAAAATCGTTGAAGACAGTTCGGGAAAAAGATCATTAGTCGTAAACTATGTTGACATTGGAGCTTACAGCATTCGGAAGATGGACAAAGATGAGAAGGAGCATTCCGGAGAGCGTTTGGTTGAATATGATGGATCATTAGGCGAATATCGGATCGAAATCGCGTTTCATGGGGCAAGAATGAGCTATGAGTTGTTCAGGATGTACGCTTTCCAAAGAGTTAGTAAGATTAAAACTGTTCCTACTGGCTTGGTGCCTGACTTGAGTATCAGATTTGCTACCTTTCCCGATGATTCTGACAACCTTATTGCTTACATAGGTTCGGATGAACCTATAAACATTGACGAACAAGGATATACGGCAATTGATGAAGCAAACGGGAGCATAATTATTGCGCTTAAAAAGTAAAAAGCAGGGAGTGAAGACACTGGTGATTTAGAGAGGACGGTTAAATCTGGCATAGCGCTTATTGCACTCGCCAGACAGGAGGTTCAGCTAAGGGATTCTGATTGAAGGTATTCCTCGATCAAGGATATTATGCTTTCGATCTTTACGCTACTTACAAATCCTGTTTCTCCCGTCAACCAACTTTTTTTAAGGAGCCGGAACATCCTATTTTGGTTCAGTCCGTCTCCATTTGAATGAATTACGTCCATATTACCATTTTTATAACAAACTATAACAGTGTATCGCCTGTCAAGTTGTGATATGCCGCCTGCGTGATGGTTAGGATGCCTGTAAGCAGATGCACTGGCGTCCCTTAGTTCTTCAAACAAAGCTTTTGCTTCCAAGGACGAAAGAACTTTTTCCTTTTCCTCTTCCTCCCCAAATCTAATCGTGACTTCGCGGACATCTTTAACATCGCCTGTTACCAAGCGAGGTGAACGCCAAAATATAGTCGCATTTACAATAATGAGTGTTACGATGATAAGTATAAGTAGGATGAATAAGTTGCTTTTTTTCATACGCTCGTGCCTCCCAAGTTTATTTGCGCCGATCAGGCTGCCGGAAATATCCTGGTGATGTTGTTAATGGGATTCTCTATGATTTACAATGGTTATTGTTAAGGTCGAACCGTTGAAATGGCATTGCCCGATGACACTCATTGTTCCTATTTTTTAGTATACTCTATTTCGCAAAAAGATCAACCCGTGTCCATCCAAAAGGCGGCGAGGGCATCGTCACCAAGTTGGCTGAAGTCACGCCATGCATTATAGAAATTCGACATAATTAATTCGAACTCTGAAGGAAATGCTAAGTGGGGGGAGAAATATTCAAAATATATAATGAAGCGGAAGTATCTCGAAGAAGCGGAAATATCACGAAGAAATCTCATGGAGAGGATGATTCTGGGAAAGCTTTGAAGACACAGTCCGGTACTACGCAATAAAGGACATCCGTTCGGGATGGTAATATTTAAAGAAAGGAGAACATCGTGAAAAAGAGAGCGGCATTCTTTATGATTCTTACCTTGATGATCGTGAGTAGCAGTCTGGCTGTTTATGCTATCGGGAGAGTAGCCATGGAGCGACAAATTGATTATAATCCAAATGTTGAACGAGAAGTCAGGGAGCGTCAAAATGATTATGATCCCATAAAAGGACAATACATCTTTGTTGACGATTATTTGGGTCAACTGCAGAAATCGATGAAAAAGGAAACCGCCAGGTCTGTTTTAGATGTTCCTGTTTACAGGGCGAAAACTTTGCTTGAGGACAATGGCGATACCTTTTTTCTCGGCAGGGATATGAGTTATTATGACGACAAGAATATCCGTTTTGACTATGTCAGCCGAATCTTACAGGCTTACCCCACAACCGCGGTACGTCAAACAAAAGAAAAACAGGCATATTTGCTCTACAAAGCCGATACAGGTGAACGGTTGTATTTGTTCCTTAACACCAATCGGGATTATGAGACATTATCCGGATTTCCAATATTGATTGGGAAAATGCTTTCAAAAGAAGATTTTTCCCATATTGAAATCGGGGTATCTATAAAAGAGGTTATGGCTGTTGATTCTGTAGTAAGCTATTATTGTGATCTGTGGTCAGATGCTGATGTGAAAATTGCTGAATTCTATGAGAAAAGCGAAGGTGCTCCTCTTACAACAATTCATTATCTGAAAGACGGACTTCTCAAGATTACCTATCACATGGCAGAAACCAGGGACATCACGGTTACGGGCGTCTATTATTTCCCTGACTATATCATGAAAGGGTTTGGCGGTGAAATGAATTACCATATTGCCGATACGGATCTGCCGATGGATTACCTAATACCCTGACCAAAACGGTATACACGCAAATAAAAAATGGATCGAGTACTAAAAAGATAGTGCCTCGCGCGTTGCCAGAACCAAAAGTGCCCTCTGTCCTGACCAATATAGAGCTGGGGGGTACTTTTGGCTCAAGGTATATCAAAAATATTAGTTTTACCTTGTACCGTTATACTTCCTTTGCTAATTTAGTAGGATTAAGTGAAATGGCGCAGGGCTATATTAAGTAGGAGTTTGGCATGAGCATAAAAAACAAACCCGTTTTGCTGTCTGTTATCTTGTCGTTTGTTGTGTTTCTTGGAGGTATGATTCTGAACCTCCCGGAATTTCTGTTTGGACACGGAGCAACCATGAAGAATCTGGTTGTTTCATGTATATATATATTAGTTTGGATTTCTGTTCTGATTATGGCTACAAAAGGCAAGTCCCGAAAGACTTTGATGTATTGTTTAATATTTTGGATTTTAACATCAATGTCTGCTATAATGACTTTGATGGGAAATATGTCTGACGCCCCTGGAGGTTTGGGAATAATCTTCGTTTTCTTGTTTATGGGGCAGTTCTACGGAATAGTGTATTTTGCCGATAGTTATATATTTGCTTCGTTAGTAATTATCGTGATATCTTTATGTATGCTTGCCGCTGCAGTCGTATTGTATATTGTTTGCCACCGAACAAAACTGCCCATAAGCGACACAAAACCAGAGGAGAGAACCAAAGCAGCAGGCAGAACCAAATCGTAAAACGACCATTATAAATTTCGGAGGTATCGGGAAGCACACCAGTACCAAGCGAGGTGAACGCTAAAATATAGTCGCATTTACAATAATGAGTGGTTATTACTTTGATGTCACATTTGTCGCTTAGGTTGCAACAACATCAATAAAAAACAAGAAAATCCGCATTCTGAATACTGAATACTGAATACTGAATACTGAATACTGGATACTTGCGGGCAGAGCCCGCGCTAGTTGTTGCCCATTTTGGGCGGCTATGTTCCGATGAACAAGCAAGAACAGGGAGCAGAGGCTATGAAAAAATCCGTAATTTTGGCAGCCGGCGGTATTATCATTATATTACTATTTGTGACATTTCTGCTTATGAATACAAATGATAAGGGCGTACAACAGATAAGAATCGTAGAAAATTCAAGTGAGTGGACCATTGTTATAAACTATATTGACATTGGAGGCTACAGTATAAGGAAGATGGATAAAGATGAGAATGAGGAAGTGTATTTTGGTGAGATACTGGTTGAGGATGACGGATTGTTAGGCGAAAATCGAATCGAAATCATGTTTTATGGTGCTAAAGCAAGTTATAAGTTAATCAATAGGTACCCGTTTGGAATAGTTCATAAGCTTAAAGACGTGCCAGCCGACTTAAAGTCTAACTTTAACATTAGAACGACTTCTTTCCCAGGGTTTTCCGGGTTTGCAGTTCGTATTGGTTCGAATGAACCAATAAACATTGAAGAACAGGATTATACTCAAATTCATCATGCAATAGGAAGTATTAAGATTACGATTGAGCAGTGAAAAACAAGATTGAGAGGAGAACGTTATGTCCACTCATAAA
>Ga0082212_10000416_pt2 | contig 50644 bp, 29 predicted proteins | sample TergutNt197P3_FD_71548 | JGI IMG/M metagenome (GOLD analysis project Ga0082212, IMG submission 71548) | Neocapritermes taracua P3 segment gut microbial communities from Petit-Saut dam, French Guiana - Nt197 P3 | ecosystem: Host-associated > Arthropoda: Insects > Digestive system > Gut ...
CAGTATTCAAATCACCAATATTCCAAGTAGTACCATTCCAAATACTACCATCACTAGTATAATTATTTAACAATACAAACCTATCATCCAAAACTTCTGAAACAACAACATCAGTTGCATTATTCGGACCATGATTAGTCACAGTAATAATATAAGTTAACTCATCACCAACCCAAACACTAGAAGCATTAACCGCCTTATGAATAGTCAAATTAACAAAAGGACGAACTTCGATAGAAGCATTTGATTCATTATTTCCTTGATTTACCTCTTCCATGTGAAGATATGCCGTGTTTGTGATATTTCCAGTTTTATTTCCACGAACAGTAACAACTAGTGTAACTGAACTCCCATTACTTAAATTACCAATATACCACTGACCAGAAATTGGATCATATATAGAACCATTGGAAGAGCTATAATCTGTAAAAATAAGACCTTCAGGCAAAGTTTCATTAACCCAAACATCAGTAGCTTCATAGGCACAATGATTAGTCACAGTAATAGTATAATTAAAGAGTTCATCAAAATAAATACTATCAACACTAACAGACTTATCAATAGAAAGGTTAACAGGATAATCAAATCCATCTTGATAGATTATTAAATCTTCATTATCACCAAATGCCCTAAGACTAAAACCACTTTTAATTGTGAAATTAATAAGTCTAGAATGATAACCTCTTGGATCATCTAATATACTAACAACACCATCACTACCCGTCCAAGTCAAATTAAGAACAAAATAAGGTAAAACATTATATGGAACAACACTAGTAATCTTAGTAGCATTATTGAGAAGAACAAGCTGATAAGACAAATTAACAAGGCTCAAAGACTGATTAGTAGTAGCATTCACAATAGTCTTAAAAGCATTAGCAGATAATTCCATAACAAAGAAATTAGCAGGAACAATGCCAACAATACCTGTAGGATTATTATCACCCCACCAATTATAATCAGCATTATTAGTATTAGTGCCAGTAGTAGGTTGTTGGAAATTCACACCCCCAGTACCAGTATTATTAAATATCCTATTATATTGAATAATTGCATTAAGATTTCTATTTGATACCACAATACCATTAATATTATCAATAACATTATTCCCAGTAACACTAGCCCTAGAAGCACCATTATCTAAATGAATAGCCTGCCTATTTTTAGTGAAATTAGAAGCAAAAATACTTGAATTAGTACCATTGAAATAAATACCTCCACCCTGACTCGCAGTATTATTGTCAAAAACGGAATGTTCTATAGTAACATTATTACCAGATTCAAAATATACACCACCACCATTTGTGCCTGCACTATTATTTTCAAAAGTAGAATTTGTAACATTTACATTAGTAGAACTTGATATGTGCATACCACCACCAGTATTTACTGCGTCGTTATTGGTGATAACACAATTATCAACAATAACATTCCTACGAAAATGAAAATCTAATGCACCAGCATGATTTAAAGCATAATTATTATCAAAAGTACAATTAATAACAGAAATATTAGTTTCAGTATTATTAACATTATTATTATTAACAGAATTAGCCGCCCAATAACATGCACCAGAAGATGCATTATTATATGAAAAGATAGAATTTTGAATACTTGTATTTGAAGAGTAATCAGCAATTGCACCACCACCCCTAGCAGAATTTCCAGTGAAATTACTATAATCAACTGTCAAAGACCTACCAAAATTAGAAATAGCTCCACCACCATTAGTAAGAATACCAGTAGTACCAACAAGAAATACACCAGTAGTCTGATTTAATTGTTGATTATTATTAAAATTAGAACCATTAACAATAATAACACCAGTAAAATTATTATGAATTGCACCACCAAAAAATCCTGCAGTATTATTATCAAAACTACAGTCAGTTGCATTTATAGTGCCTCCATTATTAAAAAGAGCACCGCCCATGTAACTTGCACGATTAGCAGTAAAATTAGATCTAATAATAGATACATTGCTAGAAGAGTAGACCGCACCACCCCAACCATTAGTAGCATTAGTAGTAGTAGCACTAGTAACTGCCCGATTATTAACAAACTGAGAATCCATAATAACCAAATTAGTAGCTACTGAATAAATCGCGCCACCATTGGCATTATTACCTGTAGCATAGTTATTCGTAAAAACACAATTTATAATAGTTATAGTAGTAGTAGAAGCACTATTAGCATTAATAGCTGCACCATTACCAGCAACCTGCCCATTTCTAAACTCAAGATTCTTTAATGTTACATCTCGAGCATTAGAACCAATTGTAAATATTCTTGAATTAGAAGCTCCATCAATAATCGCACGATTTGTATCACTAGTCCCCTCTATTGTAACATTTTTATTTATAGTTATTCCTCTATCTTGAGCATTTTTATTGTAGGTTCCAGGCTGTAAAAAAACAGTGTCGCCTGCATTAACAGCATTCACTGCCCCATTAATACCATTAGCAGTAGAACTAGTAATTGTGGTATTAGCAGCAAACACCCCCTGGAAACTACAAACGATTAATAAAATAGCAATAATCAAAATTGCATATTTTAAAAAATCTTTGTTTAAAATATAATTCCTATGATTTTTCATATGACATTCACCTAAAATATATAAAATTTACTTTTTACAAAATTCACCTAAAATATATAAAATTACTTTCTTTACAAAATTCACCTAAAATATATAAAATTACTTTCTTTACAAAATTCATCAATAATTATAAAATTATTTTCTACAACATCCATCTACAATATATAAAATTATTTTCTACAACATCCATCTACAATATATAAAACTATTTTCTACAACATCCATCTACAATATATAAAATTATTATTCTACAACATTCGCCTATAATTTAACAAAGTTATTAACTGAAAAGTATTTTTTCTCAAAAAACAAAACGATTACATGATGTAGTGAAATCGATAAAAGGCTCTAAATATCCCTCATTTTCATTAAAACACTTCAACCATTACTATTTTCCCATTGTTTTCTCTCTCTCACAAAACAGGAAAAAGTATAAAAACACAATTTTTTTAAACGCCGAATAATTCGGTTAAAAAAACATATGTCACAGCGAACACTCCTTCTGCAATAAAAATAGGAAAGAATGATGCTGAAGCTACAATACATTCATTTTTCATCCAATTTTTGATAAAAAACTATTAAAAAATTTTATCCTATTCATAAAAATGAATAAAATAATTATAAAAAATGCTCAAAAAACACTGTTAAATCACTAAAATGATAATTTATCACTTTAGAAAACTTTGATTAGATTATAAAATAGTAAATATCTTAAATCTTTTAAGATCCATCAATACAATCCTATGGATTGTTGAAGTATTATAGAGCATTTAAGGTATATGAATTATAACTCAATCCATATAGGGTCTAAAGCTTTGTAAGATATAGTATATAAAAGTGGTAGTAAAAAGAACGAACGTTCTGTAAACGAACGAACGTTCTATGAAGAAATATAAAATAAGGGTTTAATGCGAATATTAATTAAAAAAATAAAAAGCAGTCCATTTTAATCATATATATTCATTGCTAACTAATATAAAAATAGATATAATTTATTATATTAAAATAATTCATTTTACAGAAAAATAAATAAATAACTATTTAATGAAAAGAAATTTTTAGACGAATAAAATATAATTTACTATGAGAATTCGAAAAATAAAAAGTGAAAAAATTGTATACAATAGAAAAAAATAATTCTACAATATACAAAAAATAAAAATATAATAAATAAATAAAGAATAAAAAGACCAAATTTCAAAAAATAATAAAAAATTGAAGAATTTATAGATATTACAAGTAAATAATACAGAATATTATAAAATAGCTCTCAGAATATATTATGAAAAAAAATACCATAATTATCATAATCCCCCTATATCAAATCTAAGATAAAGTATAAAATAAGATAATGTAATCTAAAAATAAAAATATTTCAATCTAAATGTAAAATTTAATAATAATGAAATTCATAATAAAGATGATTATAAAGAAAATATTAATGATTTTAATTAGCTAAGATAATATGGAGAAACTTCAATGTTATATCGTGAAATAAAAAAAAATAAAGATAATTTATCGATTTTAGGATATGGCTGTATGAGATTTCCTAAAAAAAATGGAACTATCGATTTTAAAAGAACAGAAAAGCAGATTTTGACAGCTATCGAAAATGGAGTAAACTATTTTGATACAGCATATATGTATCCGAAAAGTGAAGAAATACTTGGGAAAATATTAAAAGAAAATAATTTAAGGGAAAAAGTAAAAATTGCGGATAAATTACCAGTTCCTACAGTTAAAACAGAAGAAAAAATATATGAAATATTCGAAAAACAGTTGAAAAGGTTAAAAACTGATTATATTGATTATTATATGCTCCATAACCTAATTACTTTCGAAGATTGGGAAAGGCTTAAAAATATAGGTATCTTAGATTTCATAAAAGAAGAAAAAAAGAATATGAGAATAGTCAATTTTGGATTTTCATTCCATGGAAATATACATAATTTCAAAAAAATAATCGATGATTACGATTGGGAATTCGCGATGATACAATATAATTATGTAGATGAAAATTATCAGGCAGGAAAAAAAGGTTTAGAATATGCTGCAAGTAAAGGCGTAGGTGTTATTATAATGGAACCTTTAAAAGGAGGAATGCTAGTAGATAAACTCCCAAAAGAAGGAAAAAAAATAATTGATAATTTTAAAGTAAAAAAAACTCCTGCAGAATGGGGACTTCGATGGGTTTGGAATCAACCAGAACCCACTGTAGTTTTATCAGGAATGAATGATGAAAAACATGTAGAGAATAATATAAAAGCTGCATCTACAGCAGAAGCAAATTCATTAACTGAAGAAGAACTAGAAATGATAGGAAAAGTAAAAAAAATCTTTGAAAGTAATATTAAAGTTAATTGCACAAACTGTGCATATTGTTTACCTTGTCCTCAAGGAGTAGATATACCTACATGTTTCTCATCTTATAATGATAAATCAATGTTTGGAGGAGTTAAACCACAAGCTATGTATGTATTTGCAACAGGAGACACATCTGGTGCATATAAATGTACACAGTGTGGAGTTTGTGAGAAAAAATGTCCTCAAGAAATAGCTATAATGGACGAGTTGAAAAAGGTAAATAAATCCCTTGACCATTGGTATTTTAGAATCCTTTTAAAAATAGTTAAATTTATCATGTATAGATAATTTTCTTTTCATTACTACGTTTTTTAAATAATAAAATCCTTCAAATAAATATATAAAAAAAATATAAAAAAAATATAAAAAAAATATAAAAAAAATATATAAAAAAATATAAAAAAAATATAAAAAAATATAAAAAAAATATATAAAAAAATAATATGAAAACAAAAAAAGGATAAAAAAAACTTTAAAACTTAATTATCTTTTTTAAGATGTATTTCTATGGTAGAAACATTGGTAGAAACACCATCATTTCCAACAACTTCTTCTGTACTAATATCTATGTTTTCAATGTCCATATCTGGAATAAAACGATTTCTAACGATTTCTGCAACATCAACTGCTCTACTAATTGCTCGTCCTCTTGCTTTTAATATAACATCGGATTCTCCGCTGTTCATTTGTGTAACAACTGCAAGGACATAATTCATTACTGGTTTACTTCCTATGTATACAATATTTTCTTCTGGCAATTTATTGACCTCCGATATAATAATATAATATCATTATATTCTTATATATTATATAAGTTTTTGTTTTTTGATAGAAAATAAAGTAGGATTATTGTAAAAACTAAATTTAAATAAATTAAAAATATAAATATTATAATATATATCCTATATATTCCATGAAAGATTCTTTTTTTAATATTTTTAATATACAATAAATCAAAAAGGTATACAATATATCAAAAATATATCAATATCGTGAAAGATAATTGAAACTAATAATAAAAGCTAAAAAAATAAATAAAAATAACTAAAAAAAGCTAAAAAAATAAAATTGTAAACACTAAAAAAAGATGATGAATTGGGAATAATCAGAAATTACTCTCATCTTTTATCATTAGAATCTTATTGATTGAATTTAATACTGCATCTACACTAGCCATAATAACGTCTTCACGTGTGGCTCGACCTGTAGCTTTGTTTCCTTTTTCATCAGAAGTTATGACAAAAACTTCAGCTAATGCATCTGTACCTCCAGTAGTAGCTGCAATGTTATATTCTTCAAGCTCGATATTAGTAGTTCCTTTAACGAGAATTTGAATAGCATTTAGTGCTGCATCAACTGGACCTACACCAGTAGAGGATGTTTCTTTCTCTTCACCATTTATATTAAGTTTTACAGTAGCTGTTGGAGATACAGCTTCTCCTGAAGAAGAGCTAACTGACAAACCTACGAGTTTTACAGCTTCTTCTTTTGCTTTGCCAAGAATAGTTACAGCAATAGCTTTTAAATCAGCATCAGTAATACATTTTCCCTTATCACCAAGGTCTTTTACTTGATCATAAACACTACAAAATTGATCTTCATTCATTTTAATATGATAGTCATCTAGTTTTGATCTTAATGCATTTGCACCAGTATGTTTTCCAAGAGCAATTTTTCTAGAATGCCCTACAAGTTCTGGAGGTATTGGTTCATAAGTAGCTGCATTTTCAAGTACTCCGTGAACATGTATTCCAGATTCATGGGCAAAAGCATTTTCTCCCACAACTGGTTTGTTTGGTGGCATTTTAATACCAGTAACTTTTGATATGAAATCAGAAACATTGTACAGTTGAGTTGTATCAATTTTCATTTTCATATTGTAAATAACTTTTAAAGTAACTGCTAACTCTTCTAAAGAAGCATTTCCACCACGTTCACCGATTCCATTTACAGTTGCATGAGCTTGTTTTGCTCCAGATTCTATAGCTACAACTGAGTTAGCTACAGCAAGACCAAAATCATTGTGAAAATGAACACTTAATGGTAAATTGAGGTTTTCTTTCAAAGTTGATATGAGATTTCTTGTAGTTGTTGGAACAAGTACACCAACAGTATCAGGAACATTTATTATATCTGCTCCAACAGATTCTATAGCTTGATAAACCTCTAATAAATAATCTTCTTCAGTTCTAGTAGAATCTTCTGCAGAAAATTCTACAATGAGCCCATGATCTTTAGCATATTCCACAGCAGATATAGCTGTAGCTAAAACTTCTTCTTTAGACATTTTTAGCTTATAATCTCTATGAAGAGGAGATGTTCCAATGAATGCATGTATATATCCCAAGTCACAGTCCAGCAATGCATCAATATCATTTTTCAAAACTCTAGCTAATCCACAAATATTTGCATCTAACCCCAAATCATTGATTTCGCGAGCCGCATATCTTTCCCCTTCAGAAACTGCAGGAAATCCATATTCTATAGTGTCTACTCCAAGATTGTCTAACTTCTGAGCTATTTGAACTTTTTCATCAGGTGTTAGGGCGATTCCTGGTGCTTGTTCTCCATCTCGAAGAGTGGTATCAAAAAGTTTGACTTCATCTGGGAGATTGAGATTAGTTTTTGAAATTGCTATATTGTTTATCTGCACTTTTATTCCCCATTAATAATGGTTATATTTATTAAATTTTCTACTTAAATATTTTTAGAAATAATCAAATTTTCTATATATTATATATTGTACATTTGTTAATATATTGTAGAAAAAATAATATAATTCTCTATAATATATATAATATTTATATATTTTAGAAAAATTTTACAAAAATATAACATTAAAATTATATTAAAACTATTATAAATGTTTTAATTAAAATATAAATTTTTTATAATATAAAAAATATTTTTTAAATAATATTATAAAAAAATTAAAATATATATAAAAATAAATTAAAAAATATATAAATTTTAAAAAAATAAATTAAAAAATAATAAAAAATATAATAAAAATAAAAAAATAATATGCAAATCAAATCTACTTAATTCGATAGCTTGAAAATGTGAAAAAGCTTTAAAATTATTCAAAGAATAATAACTTCGCCTCTCAAACTTGTTTACTAATAAATATCTCTCAAACTTTATACAAGTAAAATATCTCTCAAATATTAAACATATAAAATATCTCTCAAATATTATACAAGTAAATCAAGGAATTTTATCTTCTGGATTAGATAAATATTACGAAATTGATTAATTATTGGAAATTTAAAGCTTTCATGAAAAACTATAAATGAAAAATATCATTCAATTTCATGAAAACATTTCAAGTAACCTTAAGTATTATATGAATAATTTGAAAATATCAAATTTTTACATATAACGTTATAATATTATTAAAAACCTTCTATATATATTTTATGGAAAATGAACGTTTAATATTTAGAATAAACGTTTTATAAATAGAATATTCACTCAATATCTTAAATAAAGATAAAATATCTAGAATAAATATTCTAGATATAGAATAAACGTTCTACAAAAAAGAATAATATTCGATTAATAGCTTATTATTTGAATATATTCGGATATAATTAGAAAGATAAGATATAAATATAATAATTTCCATATATGCTGACAATGATTAACAATAAACAAAAAATTATAGATGTTGCATTTAGTCTATCTGCAAAATATGGATTTGACAATGTATCTATGAAACAAATTCAAGAAGAATCTGGTCTCGCTATAGGGTCAATATACTATCATTTTAAAAATAAAGATGAAATTTTAGAATATATACTTAGAAGATATCTTTTAAATGGTTTTGATCAACTTAGAAATGAAGTAAAGCAACTAGATCTTCCAATTATGGAAAAATTGAGATTTATTATTAATTATAAAAGTAATGATTTTGCTACTAAAGAAGTTATTTCAGAATATGCTTTAAAAAGACCTAACTTTAGTCATAAAGATTTTTTTGTATTGCTTACAAGTATTTATCATCACCACCCTGAAATTAGACCCATTTTTTATGAATTACATGATGAAATGTACGATTTTTACTATGAAATAGTTAAAAAAGCTATTGAAAATGGTGAAATAAGAGATGATATTGATATTAGAATATTAATTATATTTATTCAAACTTCTTTAAAAGGATATGTTGATTTATGGGTGTATCAACCTAATTTCACATTGGAAGAACTTATTGAAGACAACCTCCAAATGATATGGGAAGCAATCAAAAAAAGATAATTTAATTTTCTAGACTTTTTCTAATTAAACTTATGTTGTAGAATAATCATTCTATGAATATTGAGAATATTAGTGGAAAAAGGTATTAGTTCGCTACCATACGGATGTTATTCCTATAAGATAATATATAAATATAATAATCCTCATATAAAACTACAATGATTAATAATAAACAAAAAATTATAGATGCTGCATTTAGCCTATCTGTAAAAAAGGGTTTTGATAATGTATCTATGAAACAAATTCAAGAAGAATCTGGACTCGCTATTGGTTCTATATACTACCATTTTGAAAATAAAGACGAGATTTTAGATTATCTGGTAAAAAAATATGTTTTAGATAGTATTTTAATATTCACCAAAGAAATGAGAGAATTAGATATTCCTTTTATTGAAAAATTAAAATATGTATTCAGTTATAAAACTGATAGTTTTGCTACAAAAGAGACTTTTTCAGAATATTCTATTACTAGGCCTGCTTTTGACCATAAAGACCTTTTTGCTTTTAACACAAGTGTTTTTCACCATCATCCAGAAATTAGACACTACTTTTACGAAGGACATGATAAATTATTTGAATTATATTATGAAATGGTTGAAGAAGCTATTGAAAATGGTGAAGTAAGGGACGATATTGATATAAAAAAAACAACTATACTTATTAATACTGCTTTAAAAGGATACACTGTTTTATGGGTTTATATACCTGAACTAACTCTTGATGAAATTGTGAAAGCTAACATCGAAATGATTTGGAATTCAATTAAAAAATAATAAATTAATTTTTCATTACATTAAAATATATACATAAATTAAATATTTATTGTATTCTTATAGCTATAGCTATCATAATTAAACAAATGTTCCTATAGCTATCAAAATTAAACAAACGTCCCAATAGCTATCAAAATTAAACAAACGTCCCAATAGCTAAAGTGAAGAAATTTCTAAGTCCTGGAGCTAATCCTAATATAAAAATAGCTAATTTTAAAGTTCCAGCTATTATCTCATCATCTATATATCTATCAATAAGATATAAACCCAAAGAAATAACAATTATTTTCAATGGAAACATTGTAATAGCAGATTCTGTGAGAGTATAAATAGAATTAGGAAGGACATGCTGTTCAAAGTATCCATAATAGTCAACAGCTATAAATGTTGTAGAGGCATCCAATAAATGGGCAGATATTATAGAAAGATTTATTTTTCCTCCTAACTCATTGATATCAAACAATGAAAAGTTAATATCAAATATAGCTAAAAATTTAGAAATAATAGCAAAAATTAATGTAAACAATCCCCAAACAATTAAAACCTGAATCATAGCTATTAAATTAAAATTAGTGATGTTTATTAAGTTAGGTATAGCTATTATCAATCCTATAATAAATATTGTATATCTAAAATCAATAGATTTCCATCTTTCAAGATAGATGGAAAATAGAACAACAAGAATAGTAACACCTCCCACTATAAAATAGATTCCAGGTGTTATTAAAAACCAATTATATGAATATATTCCATTGTCAACTAAAGCCCTAACAGTAGAACCTAAAAAGATAAATGGGATAATTGGAAGCATTAAATCAGTGGGATTTACATTATAATATTCAAATAGCTTGATAATAGCGAATATAGCTATTACTAATATTATCCCATAGATTAATGTGTTAAATATTGTATATCCTGAAAAGAAGTAAGTAGATAAAAATTCAGTTATTCCTTCTAACATTTTAAAACACTTTTATATTAAAATATTTTTTTATATAATTATAATTTTATTATATATTTTTTATTTTTTTATAATAGTTATATATTTTATAATAATTTTTATTTTTTATAAATATATTAAATTTTAGATATGAATTTTATTTTTTATAAAATTAATATAAGTTTAAATAATTAAATTTTTTAAATTATATATAAATTATAAATATATATTTTATAGATTAATTTTTTAAAATTATATATAATTATAATATTTATATTATTTTATAAATTAAATTTTTAAATTATACTATAAAATTATAATATATAAATCTATAAATTAAAAAAATTTTAAAGAGTATATAATTTAAACTTTCTAAAGAATTTAATAAATAATAAAATTAATAAATCTTCCTTATTTTCTTATTAAAAACCTCTTTAGCTATCAGCTTATTAGAAGTTCTACTACCTTTAGCTACTGTTTTTTTAGATTTAATAGCTTCAATAACATCATCTATACTAGGTTCATTGTCTATATCAGTAATTTCTGTGTAACAATCGCCAATAGATTCTAAAAAATGAGAGTCACTAGCACCAATTTTAGCTAAATCTTTATTATCAGCTAATTTATTAGCTTTATAATTAGAATAACCAAATATATACCTTGCATTTAGAACTTCAACAGCGTCAATTCTTACATTATTATAGCTATCCTTTAAACTATTATCTCTTGAAGTATTATCCTTTAAGTTATTATCTTTTGAAGAAATATCTTTTGAAGTATTAAAATCAGTTAATCTATTCATGGTTTCTTTATGTTTAAAGAAAATACCGCTTCTATAAGGAGAAAATGGATGGGGAACAATAGCTACTCCTCCCTCATCATGAATATTTTCAACCGTTTCTTCAGGAGATAAATTCTTATTAATGAGGGTTTTAACACCAAGACCAATGATATGACCTTTATCGGTAGTAATTTCTATAGAAGGAACAACCAATATATTCTTTATGTTTTTAGCTATATCAATAGCTAAAGAAGAACCTTTAATAGAATCATGATCACTTATAGCTATAATATCTAAACCAATAGCTTTCGCTTGTTTTATAATATCTACAGGTTTACTTCTTGAATCTCCAGAATAGATACTGTGTATATGTGGATCTAGTTTCATATTATCATTAGCTGAAAATAGTATATAAATAAGTAAAAAAATTAAATTTTTATATTTAAGATGAAACAAATTGAGTATGCATGACTGGTGCTTTGATTGAATTTAAAATAATTGATTTCAATGAAGAAGTCCTCTTTTTTGGAGTATTGAATCTTATGTCTACATCTATTCTAATTATCTCTTCTGTAATTTCGATTCTCATATCAACTTCATGAATTTGATTAAGTGAATTTTTATCTTTTATTTTAAATATTTCACTAGCATCTAATATTTCAAGAGATACAGGAATATTATTTTTATCAATATCTAAAATTATTCCTTCTTCTAACTCTAATGAAGTTTTATAGTTATAATTTTTTGTTCTATAAATGTCAAGAATATCATGATTATTATAATATTCATAATAACAACGAGTGTTTAATTTAGATTGCATATTCTCTTAACCTCCTCCAAATAGACTTAGTATAAATTGTAATGATTTCTATTTCTTTAAAGTCATTAATTTCAATAATGATATATAAATCCTCAGATTGTCTAGTTTCATGAGGATAAATTAATGAAAACCTATTCTCCCTAGTTTTATTTATTCCTAATGGCTCAAAGCTATTTAAGCATTTCTCAATATATTCAATTTTGACTTCTCTTAAATTAATCCTATTTAAAGCATGGGGAAATTATTTTAAAATCTTCACATTTTTTCAATATAATAAATGCTTCTTCCAGATTATAATCAAAAATAATAATCACCTGAAAAAGCTAATATAATATTTATATTTATATTTATAAATAACTTTTGAAAATTATTTTTATAATAAATTTCTTTTTGCTGCATAGTTAAATATTAAATTTAGTTATATTTAAATATTAGCTTAAATATTGGTTGAAATTTATAAATACATTTAAAAATTCCTATATAAATGTAAATAATACGATTAAATGAATTTTACAAAGAAAAAATATTTTATTATCAAGAAAAATTCCTTGCTAAAAAAAAATAACTCTAAAAAAATTTAATTATAAAAGAATGTCTTATTTTGCAAAAATTGTATTATATTTTTGCGAATTTTTTATTAACATTTAAGATATTCAACTGCTTTAATAAGACCAATTGGTCCTGTCATCATAACATCTCCACCTGGAGATGCATTGTAATAATCTAGATTAGTTTTTTCAATTATTCCTCTTCTGGGACCTGTAACTACAACTTTTTCTAATTTAGATATTGGATTGATTAGATGAGCCCCATGACCATTATCATTATGAATTTCCTCATGAGTTATGGTTCCTAAAATAAGCTTATTTATTAGCTTTTCTATCTTTTTAGGAGATAAGTTAGAAGTATGGTGTTCAAAAACTCCTTGGATCTTTCTATCTTCAATGGAAGCTGCCATTGTATGACCATTCCCAATATCCATAACAACAAAGCTATTTAATTTAGCTACTTCGGAGTCATTACAAGCGCCTAAAACTGAGGCAAACTTTGAATCCATAATGATGGGATTGTATCCTTTCAGAGTTTTTTCAATAGCTTTTAATCTTGAAAAATAATCAGGCACATTTCCATAAAAGGCAAATTCTTCAACTTTCAAAGGTTTTGATAATTTTTCACGAATTTTTTCAAATCTAAAATCCCTGTCTCCCATCTTATCACTGAACCCATGATCTTGAGCTGCCACAGCGATTTCATCGAAAGAAAAGTTCAAATCATATTTAGCTATTGTTGAAGATAGTTGTTCTATATCAATGTCTTTTAAAGTTATTTTGGAATAATTAGAATATTTTTTATTATGATAGGTAGGTTTATTTTGATTAGAATTATGAGATTGATTTTCATTAGAATAATTTTGGCTTTCTAAACTTCCTTTAAAGTCATTGTTCTCATTTTTAATAATTTCAATGCCTAATTCTTCCACAATTTTTAAATCATCCTTAATAGTTTTTCCAGCTTCTTCTTCCATAGCTACTTCATATCCTTTTTCAATGTGATTAGCTATTGCTTGTTTGATTTTACCCCCACCCATTGTAGTACCATCAAAATAGAGGTTTTTTCCTTTTTGTGTTTCTTTATTTATCATTTCAACAATGATAACTGGTGGAGAAGGTAAAACTAATTTGATAGAATTTTCAAGCTCTCTTTCAGTATTGTAAAATATAATATCTTGAGTTCCAGCTCCAATATCAATAGCTAAAATTTTCATGAGATTAATTTATTTTATAAATATTTATATCTTTCATTTTGAAAAAATAAATTATTAAAAAATAGTAATAATAAGTTTTATATTTCTTAAATAGTTATTATTAAATAAAACAATTTTATTTGGTGTCAATATGTTCGATTAGGATAAAATATTCAATTAGAGTAGATAAAGAATTTAAGGTAAATGCTCTTTAAAATTAAAATATAAAGCTAATTTTGCTGTTGTTTATGAAAAAGATTTGAATTTTTTAAAATTTTAAAATATTGTTCCAAATGTTCCAGATTTTTTAAAATAAATTGAATGATTTCTATATTAGAGTATATAGATTCTGATTAGAGTATTGAAATCAAATTTACAGGTAAGAAAATCATTATATGATGAACAAAAAATAGCTAATTATTACATTATTTTAGAATACTAATAAATAATTATCAAAAAATATAAATAATAGTTTATACATAAAATATTCAACTATTATATACTTAGAATACAATTCTATTAAAAGTAGATAAAAAAATTCTAGTTAATAATTGTCGAGGTGGAACTAACATAGAACTAAATATATTTTTTATATATAATTATATATAAATTTTATATATAATATATTATAATATATATAATATTAAAATGAAAATATGTAGATTAGGCAGTTAAAGAAATTTATTTTTTATAATTGAGTGAATGAAAGAATATTTTTTTAATGGGTAAAAAAAATTTTCTTAAAAAAAAATTGGAAAGAGTAGTTGGACTATTAAAAGATATTATTAATAAGAAAAAATCCTTACAAACATTCGTTTATATTCATACCAAGATTCGTTTTATATTAAAGTGAACGTTCGCTTTAAATACCTAACGAAGATTCACTTTAAATACATAACGAACATTCGTTTGATATAAAGAAGAATTATTTATATCTATGAAAATATGGATAATTTTTCAAGTGAGGCTTTTTTCTGATTAATAATAAAGAGTATTTCTATTTTTATAATTAGAATACTCCACTTTATTAATCTAATTTTTATTAAACTCTTCATTTTTGAGAGAATTGAGGAGTTAGCTTTTCATTATGTAACGGGAGGTGAAAAAAATGATAATGAAAAATAAGAGAAATCAAGTGATACTATTTGCAATCTTATTCATATTTATAGTAGCTTTAAGTATGCAACTTGCATCTGCAGCTACTGGTGTTAAACTTGACAAATCCCATAGTGATAAGATAATCTACGATCAAGATAAATTATTACCTACTGTTCACATTCTTCATTTTCATGTGACAAATACTGGAACTGAAATTGCTGAGAATGTTTCAGTGAAATTTACTTGGACTAGTGGTGGTTTTGAGAATAACAACACGTGGTATGCGTTAACTACTGATTATGATGCAATTCAAGAAATTTCAACCATAGCTCCAGGTGAGACAGTTGATGTCTTTTACCAAGTTTGGTTCCTAGGTAGTAATAAAGGAAATGCTCCTACAAGAGAATACAGAGTAGACTTTAGTGGAGTGAATATTAATTCAGCATCCATTACAGGTACACTTTCTACATCAGCAAGTAAACCAACTGGTAGTAGTATGTTGTCAGAAGAGGGTTTTTATATAGGTAGAACTGAAGATTTAATCGTTGGTGAAACCATAACCTTTACTTTAGTTTCTAGACCTACTGCTAATATTAACTGGTTTACTCCAGAGATTTATTTTGATATACCTGTTTTAAAGTTACTTGGTGTGAATACTACAAATGGAACTCATACTGTTAATACAACTGCAGTATATAGAGATAATCCTAGTAATCCATGCTATTTGACTGGAAGTACATTTACAACTACATGGACTTTTGAAATTATAGGTGATGGAAATATTACCCTTTATGCTGCATTGTTTGGTATGGCGGGTAATGGTGGTGAGCATTTAGCTACTACTTTAGACTTCCCAAAAATGAACTTTACATTCCATCCAGACATGGTAGATTTTTATATTAATAAGGATGTAACCGATGATTCTGGATCGCAAACCATTGTAAAAGCCGATGTAGGAGATATTATTGGATACAACATTACTATTAGAAACGATGGTCCTGCTTATGGTAAAAATGTTACTGTTGTTGATAAGTTAGACACAGAATACTTAGAATTTTTTGAATATGAGGTTAATGGAAATTTTGCAGGGCGAGAAAGTAGTACTTATGACTATATAAGTGGTGAATGGTTCGTTGCTGAAAGATTTGATGTCGGCGAAGAAGCAACTCTTACAATCTATGTGAGAGTAAACAAAACGATTCCTGGAGGTAAGCTATCGAATATGGCTACTGTAACAAGTGATAATAAAGATAATATCAATACTACTGTTAATGATACTGCTAATATTACAATTGTAAACAGAGACCCAAGTAATTCTACTATCGAAGTTCCAGGTCCTGGTGAAGCTAAATTTAATGGCACATACAGAATTAATGGAACTGTTCATGATGGAAATGATACTTTTGGAGATAATCCTATACCTAATGTTAATATTACAGTTATTATAGATAACGAAACTTTCTATGATGTTGAAACTGACGAGGATGGTAATTGGTATGTAAATTTCACGCCTAAACGAGGAGGTACACACAATGTTACAGTTACCTGGGATGGAGACGATGATTATCGTCCGTTTACCAATGTAACAAGTTTTGATGTTGAAAAACTACCAACTAACTCTACAATCGATGTACCTGAAAATGGTACTGTGATTGGAGGAGATAAAGTTAATATAACTGGTGTTTTAACCGATCAAGACCCAGACAGTGGACTCCCAATAGGCAAAGTGAACATTACAGTTAAAATAACTGACGATGAGGGCAATGTATATGATGAATTTGATCAAATCACCGACGATGATGGTGGTTGGAATATAACTGATTATATACCAAAAATCATTGAAGGAAACATAACTGTTGTAGTTACCTGGGATGGTGACGAAAGATATCATAACTTTACTAATAAAACAAGTTTTGATATCCATCAAATACCAACAAATTCTACAATCATTGTTGATGAAACTCTTGAAATTGGAAATGAAACCAATATTACTGGAGTTTTATGGGACCATGAAAATGATGAACCAATAGCTGATAAAAACATCACTGTTTGGATAGATGGTGAATTATACAATGTAACCACTAACTCTACTGGTGGATGGAATATAACAAATTATACTCCTAAACGAGCTGGAAAAGATATTGTAATTATAGTTAATTGGACAGGTAACGATCGTTACAAGCCATTTACTAATACTACAACCTTTGATGTGCTTCAATCACCAAGTAACTCTACAATCGAAGTCCCTAGTGAACCTGTTGAAGTCGGTACAGAACTTATCCTTAATGGAACTTTACATGACTATAAAGGTCATAATATAAGTAACACTAAGATTAATGTTACAATAACTAACGAAAAAGGTGAAACTAAGAAAATCGAAAATGTAACTGTGGATGAAAACGGTGACTGGTCTGTTGAATATATGACTAATGCTACTGGTAATGTCCATATTAAAGTCGAATGGCCTGGTAATGAAAATTACTATCCATTTGTTAATGAAACAGATTTCCAAGTAAACAAGTCAAGGTCTAACTCTACAATCATCATTCCAGATGAAGGTACTGGTCTTATTGATATTGATAGAAATAATACTATTACTGGAGTTTTACATGATTATAAAGGCCATAATATAACTAGTACTACTATTAGTGTTATAATATCTATTTATGATGAAGAAGAGGGATGGGTTAATGAATATGAAAATGAAACTGTAACCGTTGATGAAAACGGTTCATGGAGTATAATATTCGAAACTAAATATCCTTCTTTACATGTTATTAATGTAACTTGGATAGGTAGTGATACACACGATGGGTTTATTAACACTACCGAATTTACGGTAGCTAATTGGTACAGTAACTCTACAATCAAGGTACCAGATGATCCTATAGTTGGTGAGTCATACAATATTACTGGACACTTACACGATACAATGGGTCATAAAATAAATAATACTAAGATTGATGTTACAGTTAATGGTAAAACATATTATAATGTTACAGTAGATGATAATGGTGATTGGTTTGTTCCAGAACTTTTCACTCCTGAAAACAATAGTACAGTCATTGTTAATGTTAGCTATACTGATGGTGGGACTAAATACAGAAGCTCTTCAAACAAAACTGAATTCACTCCAAGAAAACTACCAACAAACTCTACAATTGAAGTCCCTGATTACGATGTAATTGGTGGAGACACTATTCAAATAAATGGTACTGCATATAACACAGAAAACAAAACCGATGTACTGAACAAAACAGAGATTACTGTTACACTATATGATGAAAATGGTGATCGTGTTTATGAAGAAAATGTAACAACCGACGACGACGGTAGCTGGAACATAGAATACACACCAACTACAGAAGGCAATATAACTGTAAAAGTAACCTGGGACGGTACTAACAGATATCATAGCTTTACTAATACAACACAATTCAAAGTAATAAAAATACCAACAAACTCTACAATCAATGTCCCTGAAAACATAACTGGTGGAGACAACATAACCATAAATGGTACTGTACGCGACCCAGATAACGAAACAGAAGTAATAAACAACACAAACATTACAATCCGAATCATTGACGAAAACAACGAAACTATATTTGAAAAAAATATAACAACCGACGACGACGGAAACTGGAACATAACATACCCAGAAATCAAAGAAGGCAACTACACCATAGAAGTAACCTGGAAAGGAAACGACAGATACAAAACATTTACCAACAAAACAAACTTCAAAGTAACAAAATTACCAACAAACTCTACAATCAATGTCCCTGAAAACATAACTGGTGGAGACAACATAACCATAAATGGTACCGTACGCAACCCAGATAACGAAACAGACGTAATAAACAACACAAACATTACAATCCGAATCATTAACGAAAACAACGAAACTATATTTGAAAAAAATATAACAACCGACGACGACGGAAACTGGAACATAACATACCCAGACGCCAAAGAAGGCAACTACACCATAGAAGTAATCTGGAAAGGCAACGATAGATACAAATCATTTACCAACAAAACAAACTTCAATGTAACAAGACTGCCAACAAACTCTACAATCGAAGTTAGCGAACCTATAATAGTAAACAGAAATGTTACTATAAATGGTACTGTTTACAATACAGACAATGAAACTGATGTAGTGAAAAACATAAACATTACAATCAAAATAATTGGCGAAGATGGGGAAACTGTCTTTGAAGAAAATAGAACAACTGGTCCTAACGGTGAATGGAACATAACATACACACCAGACACAGAAGGAAACTTTACAATTGAAGTAATATGGGAAGATGGTAACGATAGATACAAACCATTTAAAAATTCAACCATATACGAAGTTGGTAAAGTACCTACTAACAGTACTATCATAAATCCAGAACATCCAATCGTTAGTACAAATGTCACAATAGAAGGTGTTCTAAGAGACTATGATGGAGAAACAATTAAATTTACAAACATCACTATTACAATAAGTAATGGGGATAGTGAAAAAATTTATAATGTCACAACTGGTCCGAACGGTGAATGGAGTGTAGAAGACTATTACATTGAAAACGATCACACCATACATGTTGAGGCTAATTGGACAGGCGATGATTACTATAGAGCATTTGTAAACGGTTCATCCTTTGATGTTGAAAAGATGCCAACCAACTCTACAATCATAGTTCCAGAAAATGCTAAAGCAGGTCAAACCTATACTATTAATGGAACATTCCATGACGAGGATGATGATGGATGGAAAAATTTAACTGGTAGAGCTCTTTACATTGATATAGATGGGACAATATTCCATGAAGTATCTGGTCCTAACGGTGAATGGAGTGTAGAATACACTTGTTACGATGAAAAAAATGTTACTGTAAAAGTTATGTGGGATGATACTATAGATGGTAACTTTGGTAACTCTACTCACTACGGCTTTATAAATGAAACCGTATATGAAGTAACTAAAATTAAAACCAATACTACTATCGATGTACCTGAAACAATTCTTGCAGGAACTAATGTAACCATAAATGGTACTGCAATTGATGAAGAATCAGGTAAACCAATAGCTAATACAAACATTACTGTAATAATAAATGGTACACCACACACTGTGAAAACTGACGATGACGGTAACTGGAATATAACCTACAATACAACTGATGAAGGATTTGTTGAAATTGAAGTTACCTGGGAAGGTAATAGAACACACAAATCATTTAGCAACAAAACCAATACTACTATATACAAAATACCAACCAACTCTACAATAATTATACCACCTGATGTTAAAATCGGAAACGAAACTACCATTACAGGATATTTACATAACTATACTGGTGGACGTTTACCAAGTACTAACATTACTGTTATAGTAACTGATGGAGATGGTAATGTCATTCATGAAGAAAACATCACAACTGGTCCTAATGGTGAATGGAATGTGACAATAACTCCTAACACTACTGGAAACTTTAAGATTTCAGTTGAGTGGGAAGGTAATACAAGTCATAGAAACTTTACCAATGTTACTAACTTTGATGTAAGTATGCAGATAAGTAATTCTACAATTGTCACTCCAGATAATGCTAAAGTAGGTCAAATCCATATTGTTAGAGGAGTTGCACATGATTACAAAGGTAATGTATTAGCTAGCACTAACATTACAGTTAAAGTTGGCAATCAAACCTATAATGTGACAACCGATCCTAATGGTGGATGGTCTGTTAACTACACACATTATGTGGAAGGAAGCGTAGGTGTTACAGTCAGTTGGCCAGGAAATAGTACTCACATGGGACATACTAATGTTACAACCTATACGGTAAGTAAAATAGCAACCCATACTACAATCGTTGTTCCAAAAGAAGTTGATTTAAATCAGAATATTAATATAACTGGTGTTTTAACCGATGAATACGGTAATAGAATGCCTTATACTAAACTTAATGTTACTGTAAATGGTAAAACATATACTGTAACTACTGATGATACAGGTAAATGGACTTTACCTTACAAACCAACCACAAGTGGAAAAATTGATGTTACAGTAAGTTACCCTGGTAATGATACTTATTATTCCTCTGATAACAAGACTAGTTTCAATGTTAAAAAAGGAACAATAAAATCAGATGTAACTTATACTGAAAACGGTGATGGTAGTGTTACAATAACAACCCGTGTTACAGACAAGAATGGTGAACCTGTTAAAAACCAACCTGTAACTATCATGAAAGATGGTAAAGTTATTGCAAAAACCAGAACCGATGGCAATGGACTTGCTAAAATAACCCTACCGAGAGGTATGGCTAATGGAAAAATCTCTGTTGTAGTGGATAAAGATCATTACGAACCAACTTCTAATGATATAGATCTTGGTGGTAATGAAACTGAAGCTACTGGTAAAGGTGTAAAAGCTTATATGAAAAATACAGGAATTCCAATCGTAGCTATGATATTGGTACTCTTAAGTAGTTTAGGTTTAATGACCATAGGTAGAAAAAAATAATATTGAAAATTTAAAGATATGTTGATTTATTAATATCTTTCCTTTTTATTTTTTTTATAAAAAATTTAATTATTTTTTATAAAATTTTTTTTTTATTTTTATAAATTTCATTTTTTATATTCAATGAAATTAGTAATTTTTTTAAAAAATATTCTAAAATTTATTTATAAAATTATATATTATAACTTAAAAAAATATTCTAAAATTTATTTATAAAATTATATATTATAATTTAAAAAAATATTCTAAAATTTATTTATAAAATTATACTATTTATTATAAAATTATACTAATAAAAATTATTCTATAATTTATAAAATTTTTATAAAAAACTTTTTGTAAAATTTTTATTTTTAATTTAAAATCCAATTATTATAATGAAATTAAAAATAAAAATTTATATTAATGAGAATATAACTAATTTATAAAAAAGAAATAAATAATCTATTAATAGTATAATATGATATAAAGAATTATATTATAATATATCCTACTAATTAGATACTAAAAAATTTACTATTTTATACACGTTGTGATTCGATGGAAAACAAGTTAGCTAGAGGAAGTATTTTAATTTTAATCGGTAACCTTATCTTTCGTATTGGGGGTTTTCTATATCGATTTTTAATGGGTCAACTTCTGGGGCCTTCTTCCTATGGTATTTTAAGTTATACATTACAATTTCAAGGAATTCTTCAGGTTCTCTCAGCTGGAGGTTTGCCACCAGCAATAGCTAAATATGTTGCAGAATATACTGCTCTTGATGAAGAGACATTAGCTAGACAAACCATCTATACATCACTTAAAATAATGTTATGTCTGGGAATATTTTTTGGATTTTTGATGGTGTTTTTAATAGCTCCATATTTAGCATCCATAAACCCAAAGATGCCTGGACTTCTCTATCCTTTACAAGCTGTGGGATTTATTGTTCCATTTAGTGTTATAGTAGGAGCATTTAGAGGAGCATTTCAAGGTGTTATTAAGATGGAATATATCTTAGCTACACGGGCTGTTGAACAAGTTTCCATGATTGTCTTTGCAACTTTACTTGTAATTTTAGGTTATTCTGCATTTGGTGCTGTGATTGGTTCAGTTATAGGTTTTGCTGCTTCAGCTATTTTATCAGTTATTATATTTCAAAAATATATGTGGAAATATGTTCCAAAACCAAAGGTAGAATATAAGTTTTCTTTAAAAGAAGAACTAAATTTAGCTAAACAGATGGTATTTTTTGCTATTCCAGTTACTGTAACTGCATTAGCTGAAATGCTTATTTTTGCAATATCTACATTTGTTATAGCTAAACTAATGGGTGATTTGTATACTGGATACTTTGGTGCAGCTGATCCAATTTCAAGATTCCCTCTTATAATTTCAACTTCATTAGCTACAACTATACTACCTGCAGTTTCTGCAGCATTTAGTAAGAAAGATCAAACACTCCTTAGTAAATATGTCTTGCAAGCTTACAAATATTCTATGTTAATCATTGTTCCAATGTGTGTAGGAATAGCTTTATTTGCAACTCCAATATTGCAAGTGACATTTCCAAGGTTTTTAGTTGCATCTCCAGCACTTAGTATTCTTGTTATAGGAATGACATTTTACTCACTCTTTGCAATTTCATCAAGTATAGTTCAAGGAATTGGTAATCCAAGAATCCCTATGTATGTTTTGGTAGGTGGAGCAATAGCTACCTTTTTGTTAAACTGGTTTATAGTTCCAATCTATGGAATAGTTGGAGGGTCTATAGCTACAACTATTGCCTGTTTTTTAATTATGATTCCTATATTAAAAATGAGTTTTAAGCTTACAAACACTAAAGCTCCTTATAAATTCATTGGAAAAGTAGTTTTAGCTTCCTTAATAATGGGATTAATTATTATGGTTATTCCAAAGACAATTATAGGATTAGTAATTGGAATAATATTCTGCCCAATAATTTATCTTATGGGTTTAGTGGTTTTAAAATCATTTACCCCTGATGACATTGATGAAATAGCTAAGTTTTCCCATAAATTAGGACCACTTTCAAAAGTAGTTAATGGGGTTTTAAATTTAATTAGAAAGTTTTTATGAAAAAATTATTTTTATAATAAATTATATTAGCTATTTATTTTATAATTAATTTAGTTAATTTTTTTGAATAATTTTTATAATTTATAATTTTATTGTTTTATTCTTTATTTTTATTATTATTATTTTTTTATAATTTTATAATTTATAATTTTATTGTTTTATTCTTTATTTTATTATTTTTTTATAATTTTTATTCTTTTTATTTTTATATTTATAAAATATATACAAGTATAGCTAACTATTGAATAATTTTATAATTTTATAATTTTTATAAATATACAAGTATAGCTAACTATTGAATAAATTTATAATTTTATAATTTTTATAAATATACAAGTATAGCTAACTATTGAATAACTCACAGCTACTTCTGATATTTATTCATAAATTCAACAAATCTATCTAAGGTCATTTCCAATGTTTTAAATCCATATTCATCTTCTTTTATTCCTTCGAGAGTGTCTTGGGAGAAGAAGCAAGCTCCAAGATTAGCTCCATAAGAGCCTCCACCAACAGGGATTATTCCATTTATTATATAAAAAGTATTGATTTCTTGAATAGCTAACTCTTGACCACCGCATCTATCTCCACCTACAGCTATTGACATTCCAACTTTTCCTATGTGCATCTTATTATCAATAGCTTCAAGAGCTCGACACCTTTCCATGATAGCTTTAAGTGAGGATGAAATTCCTCCATTATGGAGAGGACTTGCAAAAATGAATCCGTCAGCTTCTTTAATTAGATCATATAATTCAAACATGTCATCTTTATTTACACATTCTTTTTCTTTTAAACAATAATCACAATGGATACATGGAGCTATTTTTTTAGATCGAATTGTGAAAAATTTTGTTTCAAACCCTTTATCTTCAAGATTAGCTAAACTTTTAGTTAATACATATTCAGTAGCTTTTTTACGTGGGCTTCCACAAATTCCTAAAATCATTTTATCACAAAGTTTTTTAATTTTAATTAATGTTTTGAAATTATTTTTATTTTTAATATATATTTTAATTTATATTATAAATCTATTATTATTATATCTAATAGAATATTTAATTATAAAATCTATTATAATATCTAATAGAATCTTTAACTATAAAATCTATAATTATATCTAATAGAATCTTTAATTATAAAATCTATTATTATTATATCAAATAGAATATTTCAAGTATATTATCTATTATATACCTATCAAAAGAATGTTTAATTAGATTCTAAATCAATTATACTATCTAATAGACTATTTTTATTTATATTAAAAAATTATTTTTCTATTGAATATATTATATTATATTTTATATTATAAAATCTATTATATACTATATCTAATAGAATATTTTAATATATAGTAGATAAAAAAATATATAATAGAAAAAGTATTATATAATTTTATAAAAATATTATAAAAATATATTGTAACATTTTTTGATAATTTTTGCATAATATACAATATCTAAATATTATATCTAATATATTACATCTAATATATAATCAATAATTAATATAATATACAATAGATAAAAAAAAGTATATAGTAGAAAAAATTTAAAAAAAAATAATTAGTTATAAAAGAGCAGAATGGAAAAAGGGGTTAATAAGATGAGATTTGCTAAAAGTACAGTGAAAAAGTATACACGGGAATATACTAGAACACTAAAAGATGGGAAGAAAAAAAAGTATCATACTGAACAAGTTCAAATAACAGTTCCTAAAGAAGAAAATATATTTGAAGATGCAGAAACAGTTTTAGTCATCCCTGAAAAAGATGGTGAAGAAATAGAAAATTCTCTAAAAAAAATTGTTGAATTAAAAGAAGAAATAGACCAATTAAAAGAAACTAATAAAGAATTAACCTCTCAAAATAAGAATCAAACTTCGGCTGAAGAAACACAAAAGTTAAAAAAAGCATTAGGGGAAAAAGATAAAAATATATCAAAACTTGAAACAAAAATAGCTAATTTAGAAAAATCAAGACAAAATGATTCTCAAAAGTTAATTCCTGAGGAAAAGGAAAAGTTGGAAAAATTATTAGAAAAAGAAAATCAAAAAGCACTGCAAGCAAAAGAAAGTGAACAAAGAGTAATAGAAAAACTGAAAAAAGTGAAAGAACTGAGAGAAGAAGAAAAAGATAAATTAAATGAAAGAATAAAAAATTTAAAAATTCAAGTTACTGGTTTAGAAAGTAAAATGAAAGAAGAAAAAACAAAAATGCGAAATAAAACAACCACAAGAGAAACCACAATAACTGAAGAAAAAACAAAACTAAAAGAAAAAATCAATGATTTAAAAGAAAAATTACTCTCTTTAGAGGAAAAAACCAGAGAAAGAGAAAAAAAATTAAAAGAAAGGATAGCTAATTTAGAAGAAGATAAACAAAAAATTAATTTAGAGAAAAAAGAAATTAAAGTGAGTTTAAAAGAAGAACATCAATCTGAAATAGAATTGAAAAAGAAATTAGCTAATCTAAATGAAGAAAAAACACTTAAAGAATCTGAGCTAACAAATACAATAGACTTTCTTGAAAATAAACTTAAAAAAGATAAAAGTATAGACAGTAAAATATTACAATTAGAAAAGAAACTTGAAGATGTAGTTAAAACCCCTAAAAAAGAAGATGTTGAGGAAAATATTGTTTCTAAAATAGAAAAAGAAAATTATATGAATAGTATAAATAAGTTAAAAACCGAAAAAAGAGAACTTAATGATAGAATCCAATTTTTAAACTCTCATGTTGAAAATCTAAAAAATAAAGTAAGAGAATTGAAAACATCTGAAAGTTTAGAATTAGAAAAATTAGAAGAAGAATTTGAGGATTTAACTAGAAAAAACCGACAATTAAAAATAGAATTAGAAAAAACTCATGAATTAGCTCTTTATCATCAAGGAATAGCTAATAAATTAATAAATTTTGTTGTGCGAAAAGAATAATAAAAAAAATTATATTAAAATTATAAAATATAAAATTTAAAAATATAAAATTTAAAAATATAATAATATTATATTGAAAAAAAATTAAAAAAATTATAAAATTAAAAAATATTAAAAAAATTATAAAATTAAAAAATATTAAAAAAATTATAAAATTAAAAAATATAAAAAATAAATATTAAAAAAAATATAAAATTAAAAAATATAAAAAATAAATATTAAAAAAATTATAAAATTAAAAAAATTATAAAATTAAAAAAAAAATTGAATAAAAAAATAATAAAAATAAAAAAATGAAATAAAAATAAGAAATAATCAAATAGTGATTATTTCCCATCTACTTCTAAATGTCCATTTATATATTTATCATATCCAGTAAGATCAAGAAGACCATGGCCAGATAAATTAAATACTATTGTTTTTTCTTCACCAGTTTCTTTACATTTTTTAGCTTCATCCATAACTGCTTTTATTGCATGAGTAGATTCAGGAGCTGGTACAACACCTTCTGCTTTTGCAAACATTACACCTGCTTTGAATACTTCATTTTGATGAACAGATCTAGGTTCTATGTAACCTTCTTGTCTAAGTAATGAAACTTGAGGAGACATTCCGTGATATCTAAGTCCGCCTGCATGAACAGAAGGAGCTACAAAATCATGTCCAAGAGAAAACATCTTTAAAAGTGGAGTTAACCCTTCGGTGTCTCCAAAATCATATTCATAGCTACCTTTTGTAAGAGTTGGACAGGTACTTGGTTCAACAGCAATGAACTGACAATCACTATTTCCATCGATTTTATCTTTAATAAATGGGAAAGCGAAACCTGAGAAATTACTTCCTCCACCAACACAACCTACCATTATATCTGGTTCTTCTTCAGCTATTTCTAATTGTGTTTTAACCTCTTGACCAATAATAGTTTGATGTAACATCACATGGTTTAAAACACTACCTAATGAGTAGTAAGCATTTTCATTAGCTAATGCATCTTCAATAGCTTCAGATATAGCTATACCAAGAGAACCTGGATGATCTGGATTTTCAGCTAATACTTCTTTTCCAAAATCAGTATGAGCACTTGGTGATGGATATAATTCTCCACCATAAATTTCCATTATAGCTTTTCTAAATGGTTTTTGATCAAATGAAACTCTTACCATGTATACTGTACAATCCATGTCCATTTGAGAACATGCTAAAGAAAGAGCAGTACCCCATTGTCCAGCACCAGTTTCAGTAGTAAGTCTTTCAATTCCATCTTTTTTTGCATAATACGCTTGAGGAATAGCACTATTTAACTTGTGAGATCCAGTTGGAGAACTATCTTCCCGTTTATAATAAATTTTTGCAGGTGTATTCAACAACTCTTCTAAACCTTTAGCTCTAAATAATGGGCTAGGTCTTCCCATTTGCATATACAATTCTCTTACTTCTTTAGGTATTGAAATATATCTTTCCTGGGAAAATTCCTGTTCAAGAACACCTTTAGAAAATATTTGAGGTAGAGACTCTATTTGGCTCTTTCCTTCACTATTTAGTGGAGGGGGAACTTGTTCAGGTAAATCAGGATTAATATTATACCAAGTTTTTGGGACATCTTCAGAGGACAATTCTATTTTATACATATTTATCACCTATTATTATTTTAAAGAAGTTTAATTTAATTTAATTATATTTGAAACTATATTATAGTTTTATTATCTAAATACAATGCAAAAATATTTAAAAAATATATAAATATTTAAAAAATATATAAATATTTAAAAAATATATAAATTTTATATAAATTATAATATTTCAAACACTATAATACATTTCTATATATTAGTTGTATAAGGTACTATTTAAACCTTTGTAGTACATTTTTGTACATTACTAAATTATGAATTATTAATTATTGAAAAATTTAGAACAAATCTTATAAATTCTATAAATTCCTATATTTTATAAATATCCTATAAATTCTATAAATTCCTATATTTTATAAATATCCTATAAATTCTATAAATTCCTATATTTTATAAATATCCTATAAATTCTATAAAATCATATAAAATTTTATAAAAAATTCAAAAACAATTAAATAAACAAATAATATATAATATATAAATGAAGATGTATAATTCAAAATAATATAATAAAGGATAATAATTTAAAGTGTAACATAGTAAAATTGGAGAAAAAAATGACTGAAGTAAAAGCAGGAATAGAATATAAAATAAATATAGAAGATAAAAGCTTTGTATTAAGCGAAAAACAATTCAATCTCCTAAAATTTATAAATGCTACTGATTCACTAACCAAAGCAGCTGAACTTACTAAAGTATCATATAGAACAGCTTTAATTTATATTGAAAAAATAGAAAACACTTTAGAAGTAGCTATTGTATCTACAAAGAAAGGTGGAACTGGTGGAGGAGGTAGCACTAAGTTAAGTAGTGAAGGTCAGCTGATTTTAAAAGAATGTAAAAAAATCAATGCTATTATGGAACTCCATAAAGAAGTAAATGAACTTGAAGCTAAGGTTTTAGCTATTGATGAAGAGAAACAAGTCATGACTATAGAAATAAAAGACATTGATATAACCATTCCTTTAAATGAAAAATATGAAGTTGATGATAATATATTGGCTCTTATTAGCTATGATAATATTTTTATAATGTTAAAACCTCAACAATCAAGTGTTAGAAATATATTCAAAGGAAAAATCATTGAAATAAGTTTAAGTGAAGAAATGATAAGAGTCAAAGTTGACATTGGCGGAGTTTACTTATATTCAAATATAACAAAATCAGCTGAAGAAAATCTTGGGTTAAAAATAGGTAAAGAAGTTTATCTTGGATTTAAAGCTGTTTCTATAGCTACTTTAAAATTATAATTAACTTCTATTAAATCTAATTATATATTAATAATTATATATTATATATTAAAATTAAAAAAATAAAAATAAAAATTTTATTATAAAATTATATATTATTATATAAATTTATACTAAAAAAATAATTAAAAATTATATAATAAAATTATAAATTATATATTAAAATTATACTAAAAAAATAATTAAAAATTATATAATAAAATTATAAATTATATATTAAATTATACTATAATTAAATATATTAAAAATAAACTATAATTATATATTAAATTATATTAAATAAAAAATTAAAAAATAAATAAATTAATATTTATCATAAACAAAAATTATAATAATATTCTAAACATGGGGTGTTTTTATTCTTAAAATTGATGTTGATATGGAAAAATGTACTGGATGTGGAGAATGCCTAGAAGTATGTCCTAAAGGACAAAAAATTTGGACAATAGAAAATGAAAAAGCTTATACTCATAACCTAGAGTATTGTCATGTTTGTACAATATGTGCATCTCGATGCCCAGAAGGAGCAATATTAATTATTAGAGATGCTCCAGATGAATAATTATAAAATTTAATAAATTAAAAGCTCTATTAAAAACTAAAGGAAAAGTGAATCAAATGACCTCAAGAGTAGCTACTGTTTCAAGAAAAACTTCAGAAACTGATATTAAAATAAAGATTAATTTAGATGGAGAAGGAATTTATAATATAAATACTGGAATAAGCTTTTTTAATCACATGCTTGATTCTTTTGCTAAACATGGTATGTTTGATTTAGATATAGAAGCTATTGGTGATATAGATATAGATGATCATCACACTGTAGAAGATGTGGGAATTCTTTTAGGAGAAGGATTTCTAAAAGCAATAGGAGATAAAAAAGGAATTAAAAGAATGTCCCATGCAATGGTTCCTATGGATGATTCAATAGCTACAGTAGCTATTGACATAAGTGGAAGAAGCTATTTATCCGCAAATTTCGAATTTACAAATGCAAAAATTGGAGACATGACAAGTGATACAATATTACATTTCTTTGAATCCTTTGCAAGTTCAGGAAAAGTAAATATCAACATTGAAGCTCAAGGATCTAATGACCATCATAAAGCTGAAGCTATGTTTAAAGCATTTGCAAAAGCACTAAAAGAAGCCTGTAAAATTGAACATGATTCAATTCCAAGTACTAAAGGCGTACTTTAAAATAATTTTTTATAAAAAAATAATTAATTTTAAAAAAAATATATAATTAAATATAAAAAATATATAAAAAAATAATTAATTTTAAAAAAATTATAAAATTAAATATAAAAAATATATAAAAAAATAATTAATTTTAAAAAAAATATATAAAAAAATATAAAAATTATATAAAAAATTAAAAAATAAAAATAAAAAAATATAAAATTAAAATAAAAAATAAATCAATTAATTATTGTATAACTCTAAATTAATAATCAATAACTTAATTACTTATATTTTGTACTAACACTAAGAGTATTTTTACTTGTAACTTTATTTGTAAGATACTTTTTACCATAAACAGCCCTATTAAAAGTTACAGTTAATTTAGCTAATTTAGAACTACTTTGAGCTAATTTACTAAGGTTAAAAGTAATTACTCCTTTTTTCTTATTATAATTATATTTACCTAATTTCTTACTGATTTTAACTGCTTTTAAACCTTTAGCTAATCTATAAGTAACTTTCCCAGTTAGCTTATCTGGACCTCTATTTCTTATGGTAGAAACCATTTTTGAGGTTCTACCACTTTTTTTAACAGCATTAGTAATTAAAACTTTAGAGTGTTTTTTAACAGCTAAACTACTTTTTCCAACAGCTGCTGCATAGTTATCGTCCCCTATATGTAAAAAGTTAACCTTTAAATTACCAGTTTTATTTATTTTATGTTTAAATGTAGCTACGCCCTTAGAATTTGTTTTAACAGCTCCAACTAATTTATCATTTATGTAAATACCTACAATTTTTTTAGTAAGCTTTTTACCTTTTCCATCTAAAAGAGTAACTTTGATGGTTAAAGTATCTCCATATTTACCTTTCAATTTAGTACTTGCAGGAATTAGGGTTGTTTTAATTTTACCAGTAAATGAAGCATTAGTTAGTAAGAAATTTCCATAATAAGCTGTTAAATTATTAGGTTTAGCTGATTTAACAATAGGTGACCAAATATCACTATAAGATTTGCGACCATCGAGAGTACTAAAAGCTACTCCATTATATCTTAATGTCACAGCAAAATAAGGTAATTTAGAGACATTTGGATCCTTTTTGAAACTGCCATTAGAGTATAATAAGAGATTATAAGTAAATTTAAGTTTTTCACCAATGATGTTTTGAGATGTTGTGTTAAATATTATAACATACCAAGTCTTTAAAGTTGCATTAATAACTAAAGGAGTGTTGGTTCCCCACCAATTGTTATTAGCTATAACAGTTCCATTACCACTATTCCATATTTGAATAGAAGTATTATTTGAACCATAATTATTAACAAACAAAGAATAAGAAATGTCACAATTACCAGATTTTATATAAACAGCACCACCTAGAGCACGGTTGTTTATAAACTCACAGTAAATAGCATTGAAGTTTCCACCATCAAAATGAATAGCACTACCATCAATACTACTAGAACAGTTATTAAAAACCACATTAACAAAAGACCAACCAATAGAATTAACAGCACTAATAGCACCACCACTACTTAAAGCACCGCTACTACAGTTAATAAAATTAACATTTGAAAAAGACCAACCACTAGAATTAACACTATTGATAGCACCACCATCACCTGTAAGAGAAATGATTGAGCAGTTAATAAAATTAACATTTACAAAAGACCAACCACTGGAATTAACTGCACCAATAGCACCACCACTACTACTAATCATATCATTAGATTGGCAATTAGTAAAACTAACATTATTTAGTTTACAAGTTCCACCATTCGAATATATGGCACCACCACTAGTTGATTTTCCATTTTGGAACTTGATTCCATAAATATTAGCAGTAACTCCATTAGCTATAGTAAAAAACCTAGCTACATTTCCACCATCAAGAATAGTATCTTGAGTAGATCTTCCTAAATATCTTGCACTATAAATATTCACATTTTTAGAAATATTCAAATTAGTTACATTATTTCCATTAGCTGAAGAGTAAACACCATTATTAATTATTATAGTATCTCCAGGATTTATCTCATCTAGGGCATGCCCAAGAGATTTAAAAGGATTAAGTGCAGTTCCATTGTTTGAGTCATTTCCATTAGTATCTACAGTATAATTAGCTGCATTAACATTATCTAAGTTTATAGATACTGTTAAAATAAATAAAATACTAAAAAGTACTATTAAAATACCATGAAATTTAAAAGTTTCATTATTTTCCATATATAATATCTCCAATTTTTGCTCAATATATTATATATTAATTATTTAAAAATTAATTATTCTAATTAACAATTTATAAATTAATATTATTGTTAATAATATATGTTAATAAAATATATATAAATATTCTTATTTTTATAAAAAGTATCTAAAAATTATAATAAAATATTAAAAAATATAATAAAATATTAAAAAATATAATAAAATATTAAAAAATATAATAAAATTATAAAGATATAATAAAATATTAAAAAATATAATAAAATTATAAAAAATATAATAAAATATTAAAAAATATAATAAAATTATAAAAAATATAATATAAAAAATTTATATATCAACTAAAAAATTATTAAAAAGAAAGAATAATAGAACCCAATAAAAGGTTCATAATAAAATTATCTTAAATCAAAAGCCTATGAAAATTACTTATTTTTTACACTAACACTAAGAGTATTTGAACTAGTAACTTTGTTAGTAAGATATTTTTTCCCTTTAATGCTTTTATTTAAAGTTAAAACAAGTTTAGCTAATTTACTACCACTTTTAGCGAAGTTATTTAGTTTAAATGTAATAGTTCTTGTTTTCTTATTATAGGTATATGTACCTAATTTCTTACTGATTTTGACAGCTTTTAATCCTTTAGCTAATTTATAAGTAACTTTAGCTGTTAACTTATCAGGTCCACCATTTTTTATGGTAGAAGTTAACTTAACAGTTTTTCCTTTTTTAACTGCATTTGTAATTGAAACTATGGAATGTTTCTTAACAGATAATGTAGATTTAGCTGAAGATTTAATAAAATTATTGTCTCCATTATATCTAAATTCAACAATTAAATTACCAGTTTTAGATATATTATGCTTATAAATAGCTTGACCATTTTTATCAGTTAGTGCAGAACCAACTTTTTTACCATTTACCCAAATGTCTACAAGTTTTAAAGAAAGTGGATTACCATGAACATCTTTAAGTATGGATTTGAGAGTAACAACTTTGCCATAATTTCCTTTAAAATTATTAGCACTTGTGTGTGTAGTTTGAACTTTATTAATTACAATAGTAGCTTTACCATTAGATCCAAAATATAAAAGAGATCCTTCATAAACAGCAGAATAGCTATATTTTCCAGCATTTGCTTCAGGGATAAATCTAATTGTAGCTATGCCATTTATATCAGTCCATACTCCACTACCAATGTATTGATTTTGACTATTTTTAAAAAAGATTAATTGATCAGCAATACCTTCACCACGTTGGTTTACAAGCTTAGCAGTTAAAGTAATAAATTTACCATAATCACCAACAACATCATAAACAATGATACTAGTATTTCCTTTACCAGCTTCAAAAGTTAGAATAAGTGGAGTCATATTTCCAACCCCATAATCTATAGCATAAATTGTGCTATTGAGGCTTAATACAGTAAGAGAAAAAGGATAACTATTACGAGCATCCTTATATTCAACAGGACCCATATAGTTTATAAGTACATTGAAACTAGGTAAATATCGACTAGAATCAACTGTTTCTGAAGTGTTAGTAGTAATATTATACAATTCTAAAGAATATCTATAAATAAATTCTTCACCAACATTAATAGGAGTTGTATTAAGAGGAGTTAAAACCATGATAAACCAACTAGTTATGTCCACATCAGAAACTTGAAGTTTAGGATTATTATTGTTGCCCCACCAGTTATAGTTAGCAATGACAGAACCTCCATCATTGTTAAAAATTATATAACTACCTTTATTGTCTGCAAATCGTGAATATTCAACATTACAATCACCAGTCTCAACATAAATAACACTGCCAATATCTGCTTTATTATTTACAAAATCACAGCCAGTAAAATTAACACTTCCGCCATTAATATAAACTGCACCACCATTGGAACTACTACAATTTACAAAACTAACACCATTTAAATTACATTCTCCACCATTTGAATAAATAGCTCCACCAACATCAGTTGTTTTACCATTTTGGAAAATTATTCCATAAAAATTAACATTAACCCCAGATTCAATTGTAAAAAATCTTGAAATACCTTCAGCATCAAGAATTGTGTCTTGTTTATTAGAATCGAAGTATTTGGCACTATAAATATTCACATCATTAGATATGCTTAAATCCTCAACATTATAACTTGAATTATAAGTACCTGGATTTATAATAATGTTATCTACACCAGTCCCATTAACATTTGTCTCGTCTATAGCACGACCAACAGTTTTAAAAGGAGCATCTATTCCATTATTGCCATCATCTCCATTTAAAGCCACAGTATAATTAGCTGCATTAACACCATCAACATTAGTGATAACTGTAAAAACAAATAAAATAGCTAAAATTATAGCTAAAACAGAGTAAATTCTATTATTTTTAATTTTTTTAAATATATTATCCCCTCATCTTGCCCAAATATATTATATATTTTTATAATATGTAATATTTAATAAATTATTTTCCTGAAATATCTACACTAATTTAATAAAATAGTAAAATAGCTATAAAATTAACATAATTTAAAATATTAAGAAAATTACATTTACATGAGTTATATACTAAAAAATAATTATTATAAAATTAGTGATTATTTATCAATTAACTTTAATTTACATTTAATATTATATAATAGAAACTATATATAATTTTCGAAAATTGTGTAAAATTATAAAAAATTATAAATTATAAAAAATAATTGAAATAAAATAAAATTGAAAATTAAAAAAATAAAAAGAATAATTTTAAAAAAAATAAAATTGAAAATTAAAAAAATAAAAAGAATAATTTTAAAAAAAATAAAATTGAAAATTAAAAAAATAAAAAGAATAATTTTAAAAAAAAGTATACAATATAATATAATTATATAGATATAATATCTAATAATATTAATATTAAATTATAGTATAATTATAATTATATAGTTATAGTATATTATCATTATATAATTATATAGTAATAATATAATATTATATATAAAAAAATTTGTTTTATATTATAAATATAGAAAGCTTTATATATGTAAAAAAATATACACTAGATTGCATATCAATGTTTAAGAATGTTTGAAACGAACATTTCCTTGAACTGATTAAATTTGTTAAATTGTAAAATTCATTGCAAAAATTTAGCTATTGAGAAGAGACTATTGCTAAAGAATTTTTAGAGAGAAATTCCAATGAATTAAACAAAAACAAAGATTCTAAATAGTTAAAAGCTAGTAGAAATAATATGGTATGCAAATCAAATCAAATACACTAAAACATATATTAGTTGATATTGCGATAGTTAAGTTGTTAGTATTTTTTATTTTTATTTTAACTAACTTGTGTCAAGAGAAAACACAGCACGAGAGTAATAACTAAACTTTATCATTAAAAATATGACTAATCCAAACTAATTTTGATGTGAGAGATCAATTTAGTTGCTAATGGTAAGAGAGAAATGTGTTAATTGACTTTGAAGATTTAAATCTATATTAGATAGGTTTAAAAAAATCAAATAAATTTAATAGATGAAGAACTCGGACAAAATGTCCAACATTGGTGATTTAAATGAAAAGAACTCTAATTGTACTAAGTCTAGTATTAGTATTCTGCCTAGCTGGATTAGGCACTGCTTTTGCAGACGATGGTACATATCACGGAGACAACAGTGCGACCATTTCAGAAAATGGAGCTTCCGTTGGCTATAACACCGTGTATGTCACACACGATGTTACGTATAGTAATAATAAGAATATACAAACAAAAAGTATAGTCGTCCCTGAGGACGTCGTAGAATTTGTCATTAATAAATGGCATAAAGATATTGATAAAAACCCTACTGATTACGAAGAACTCCAAGTTGGAGTATTAAATATTATCGACGACAGTAGTCTACTTAATAAAGATTATTCTGATTTTTATAAAGTCAATAAGACCTACGAAAGTGAAAAATTAGTTACTATAGAAGAACGAGATGGACTCCTTTGGATTGTGACAAAATGGACAACACATGTAGACGAATTCACTTTCAGAATGGCTGGTGACAGCGAAGGAGAAGGTCAAAGCGACTTGTTATTATTTTTAGTGAACAGTTACGATCTTGAAAACGAAGAACGTGCTGAATCAAACACACTTATTCATCCTATTGAAGAAGTAAAGGATATTCCACTTATTGAACCAAGAGAAGATCCAATAACTTCAGATGAAGAAGCACCTAGTGCAATAAGTCCTGAAGCAGCTCCAGAACTAGAATTTTTCGATCAACCACATGTTGAAGCAAGAAATTCTAACTATGGAAGTGGAAGTGTATTAGTTGGAGACGTAGTTGTTACTGCAGCTACCATGAAGAAAAGTGGATTGCCGATTTTACCTGTATTATTAGTATTATTACTTACTGGTATGTCTGCAATTGGAATTAGAAGAAGAAAAAACTAAACAAGACTCAATAGGCAAAATATGAAAATAAGTGTGATAAAAGTTTTCTATATATTATAATTTCTATTATATTATAGAATAACTATGCATTTTTATAACCATATTTAATCTAGCTTTTAGCTAGTAAATCATCTTAAAATGAGCCTTAAGATGGTTTTTACTTTGAGCGAATATTCATTTGGTTGAAGAGATGAAATATTTACCAAAGTAATATTTGGGAAAACATGAAACAAAAAAATCAAAAGTCAACCGGGTCATGTTTAGTAAATTCTAAAATAGTATATTGTTAAATATCTACTCTAGTATTTCTAAACTAGTTTAGGAAAAACCGAAAGAAAAAACTGAGCAAATATATTAAATATATACCGATGAGTTATGAGTTGAGCTTCTAATAAAACACGTAAACACGAAGATTCAAACGTGAATCTTTTTCTTTCCTTTTTTTCCATTTTATATTTTTATAAAACTTTAAGTTTTTATAAAAATTTATTTTTATTATTTTTAAATTATTATTAAAGTGAAATTATAATTTTACTCCTTAATTTATAAAAAACTAATTTTACTCCTTAATTTAATAAAAAACTAATTTTATATACATTTAGTTTATGTAAATTTTACAACAATTTATAATAGATTTTATAATATAATATAACAAAGCTACTTCTACAATAATAATATCAAAAATAGCTATACTTGTAATATTTTTATATAATCCTATAATATCAATTATAAAAAATATATTTATAAAAAAATAATTAAACAGATCTTAAAAATATATTGTATAAAATATAATAAAATATATTATAAAAAAATATATTATATAAAAAAATAATTAAAAAAATCTTAAAAATATATTGTATAAAATATAATAAAATATATTATAAAAAAATATATTATATAAAAAAATTATAAAAAAAATATATTATATAAAAAAATTATACAAAAAATATATTGTATAAAAAATATTAAAAAATAAATCTAAAAAAATAATAAAAAAAGTTGATTTAATAAATCAACAAATTATATAATTATCTTTTTCTTTTATAGCTGACAAGTCCAAAAATAGCTAATATAAGAAGTATAGCTATTGGAACACCAGTTGATTTCATACCAGCATAAGATGTTAAAACATCACTACTACTATCAATTTCATCATCAGTAATGTCTCCAACTTCTTCACTACTATTTTTATCAGGAACTATATTTTTACCTTTTTTAGTTTTAGAATCTATAACATTATTTTCTTCATTATTAGTATCCGGAATATTTGAATTTATTTCCTCATCAGTGCCATTAGAACCATCATCAGGAGTTTCAGTTTCTTCGACTACAAAACCTTCAAAAGATATGTCTGCATCTTGATCATCTAAAGTTGCTTCTAAATATTGAATACCTTCTTTTAAAACTATGAGTTCATATATGAAAAGTTCATCAAGAGTGGTTTCAAATTCAACACCATTAAAGGTACCATTAATAACAAAGTATGGTAAGTTTTCAACACCAACATTTGTCAAAGTAGTATTTAAAACTAACAAAGCAAAAGTTACTTTATCTCCAACATGGACATTAGATAAATCAGTAAGGTTGACAAATTTCAAGATATAATGATTTTTGGTTTCAAAACCAAAGATCTTTTCAGAAATATCATTGATACCCCACCAGTTATAATCAAAATTACTACCACTATCAGAAACAGCAAGATAATTTAAACCTATTTTAGCTAAAATACGATTATAATTAACAGTTACATTAACGGAAGTAGAATCCGCCCCACCAAACAAAATTCCTGTTTGTTTTGCAATGATAGTGTTACCTTTGACTATAATGTCCTTTAAATTTGTACCATAAGCATAAAAATACAAACCAGCATTATTACTATTAAGAGTATTATTCAATAGATATAATCCACTAACATCTTTTTCACAAACAACGGTTATGCAAGACATATTAGATATAATATTATTCCCAACAAAATTTATAGTATTTTTACTGCCATAAGGCATGAGGTAAACAGTATTTTTCAATCCCCAAATTTCATTATTAGAAACAGTTATTATATTGTTACTATCATATACGCCTAAAACTAAACCAGATACTTCTTGTCCAGTGAGGGTGTTATTGTCAATAGTCATATTGTTATTTCCATCTCCATAGAAAATAAAACCATTTTTAGTTCCATTGATATTGTTATTTTTAAAAGTTAATGTATTGTTACTATTGCCACCCATAATATCAACAGCAATTTCATATGATTTGATGTTGTTATTATTAAGAGTCACTTTGTTATTGCTTGATTTTGTTTTTAATATAACTCCACTTCTCATTTCTCGAATCTTATTGTCAGTCATAGTAAGGGTGTTATTTGATTGTTCACCATATATAGCAAGACCAACACCAATATCTCCAATTCCAGTGATATTATTGTTAGTGAGTGTAATATCGATTACACTGCTAGGAGAAGAGAGATAAATACCATTAGCTTTTCCATGTAAAATATTGTCATTGAAAGTTAATGTCACTTTGTTATTGTTGCAGTTTTTAAGTGTATAAATAGAAATACAGCTATCTGAGGTTGCTGTAATCTTGTTTTTGATAAAAGAAATATTAACTAATGAATTACTTGGAAAATTAACACAAACACCAGTAGCACCTGAAACTATGATATTATTTTCAATTAAAATACCAGTTGAATCAGTCCCTGTAAGATTAATACTGTTTCCAGAAGTGGTGATATTGTTATCAATAAGGGATATATTTCCTTTATCTGAAATTATTGCAGTAGTATATCCACTTATATTCAACCCAGTAATCTTAACATTAGCTGAGGTGATATTAAACAAAATACCTCCATTAGTACTTTTTATATTAACTTGGCCATTGCCTTTAATAGTAAGATCTCTTGTAATATTTAAGTTAGCTATATTGTTTTCATAATTTTCTGAATCAAGAACAATGTCTGAACCTAAAGCAGGATTGTTTATAAAATCTTGAATATTATTACCAGTATTAGGATTACTATCAAAATTTGCTGCATTAACAGCTGAAATCAATACTAAAAACATCAGACATAAAAGTGATAAGCTTGCCACCTTTATGAATTGATTATAAAAGTTTCTTATTAATTGGTTTTCCATTATAAAATTATCCTCCTTTTATTTTATTTAATGAAAAAAATACTATGATAAAATAGCTTAGTTAACTAATATTTTAAGATACTAAGCTTAAAACATAATATTACTTGATTAATAGTTTATAGCTGTTAATTAAAAATTAATTCAAAGAATAGAAATATTAACCTTTGATAATTTATAATTATAGCATCTTTATTAATCAGGAGAAAATTGTCAATGGGGGTTATTGACAATTTTCTACTCATTAATAACTATTTTTTCATAACCATTAATTTATATAATTTAAAATTTTAAAGAAAAATAATAGCTATATAATACTAAAATGAATATTTACATGAAAATCTTAAATATTAAAAATTTTTATTTAGAAATATAGAATTTATATTAATATTTATACAACTATTCGTGACTATTGAATCTTTCATGGAATGATATACTAATATTATTAAACATTGTATATAAAGCTTGTTTAAAACGAACATTCGATGTATTATAACAATATAACATGTTTTCATTATTAAACCCCATACAATAGAAAATAGAAAAAATAAAGGAAAAATAGAAAAAATGAATACAAAAACCTCAGAAAAAGATTCTTGAATTAATACTTATATATCTAAAAAAAATAATATGCTAACAAAATGAATTTTTAATAAAAAAAAAGAAATTTATTAAGCTATTGATGTTGAAATGAAAATTAACCTTTAAAAAAAAAGAATTAATCATTTTAAACATCAGAACAACTAATAAAAAGAGATAGTGTGAAAAATAGCTAATATTGAAAAATATTCCAATTGAAAAGAATGAGAATAGTGAAGTGAAAAAATTAAAAAACCTAAAAAATACTAAAAATGAAAAATACTAAACCTAAAAAAAATCTAAAAAATACTAAATCTAAAAAAAATCTAAAAAATACTAAATCTAAAAAAACTAAAAAATACTAAATCTAAAAAAACTAAAAAATACTAAATCTAAAAAAAATCTAAAAAATACTAAATCTAAAAAATACTAAATCTAAAAAAGCTAAAAAATGCTAAAAATAAAAAAAATAAAAAATAATACCGTAATTAAACGGCATTAAAATTGATTATTTTGGTTTATCCATTAAAGCTGTTTTACTGACAACACTTCCGTCTGCTCCATGAGGAGTTCTTAAAACGGTATCATTGCCTTTTTCAAGTTCTCTTGCTTCAGCAGCTAATTTAGCAGCAACACCAATTAATTCGTGTGCAGCAGCTACGATAGGTATGTATTGGTTAGCATCTTGAACCATGAAACAACCTTTCATATCGATATTAGCTACTAGGCCTGCAGCTTCATATGCAGCATAAGCTTTTGCTTTTGCATAAGGGCTTTCGAAACCTGCAGCTTCAACAGCTTTATCAGCAGTAATTATGATTTTTGGTAATTCTAAATCTTTACCAGCATCAGCTGCTTCGATAAGAGCATCTATAGCATTTTGAACAACTCTGTAAGCACCAGTTAAAGCTAATACTTTAATAACATCTGCATTGAAAGAAGCCATTTCGGTTGGATCTAAGAGTTCTCTTCTTGCTCCAATCATAGGGTCTCCCATAACAACAATGTATCCTAAACCTTGTTCATCCATCTCGTCTTTCTTTCCTTTTCCAGGAGCATCACCAATAATTACTGCAGGGATATTTCCAGCAGATAAAAGTTCTCTTGCTTTAGCAGGTCCTGGAGCACCAGGGTTAGGGCTAATGAAGATTGCGAAATCTGGATCGAAGTCAGCTATCTTAGGAACTACTTCTTCTACTTGTTCTGGGCCCATTTTAGCACCAGAACCAACAACTCTTACATCTATGTTAGGTCTATCAGCACGTTCATCAAGTAATAAATCTAATACTGGTGAGGTACCAATGTTACCGCTCTTAATTATTCCAATTTTGACGACCATTATATCACCATTTTATTTATTTAAAATTTTATTAATAAATACTTTATGTTTTAATATAAAACATTGCCTTTATATACTAGTTTCTGAAAAGTTTAAAAGAAAAAATTTTTTATTGCAAAAAAGGTTTATAATTAATTATATGAGATTTATCAAGCTAATTCGTAGCTAATTAAAAAAAAATTAATTTATGGAAAATATAATTAAAAATAGAATGTTTTATAAATAATATATGCTAGTAAAAATATGTTAATAAAATTAGAAAAAATTTAATAAAAAAATAATTAAAAACATATCATAGGAAATAGCTATGTTAATAGAAACTTAAAAGAATCTATAAACAATAGCTATCACATGACATAGAAAGTTAAAAAAAACTTTCTTTACATTTCCTTAATGTTCATTTACTCCTAAGAGGTATATTTAATTTGTTAATTATCTTATATATAATTAACTAATATTACAATTAGTTTAATATATTAGGATACTTAACTACTTAATAGAGAACTCTGATAATTTAAGATTAAAAAGAAGAAAACTTATTTCAACCACTTAAATTAATAGATAAGATAATATTCTAATAATTGACGAAATACACAACAAGATGTTAGATATAACTTCTAATATTTCGCACATGAATATCACCTCCTCATTAATTGTAAATGAACTAATTTTACATGATTAAGGAAATACTTCTTTTTTGAAATTATCAGAAATCCTCTAAGTTAATTTTTTAGATTATATGGTATTTAAATCTTTTCATTAAGAGTTATATGGGTAATTTTTTATTTATAATAGATTTTAATCTTAATAAAAAGAATTTAATTAAATATATAAATTAAAATGAAAAAAGAATAAATTTTAAAGAAGTAAATAAAAAAGAATAAGTAATATTTTCTTAAGATTAAAAAGTTTTTCCATTGAAAAAAATTTATTTCAAAAGAGAAAAATTATAAAAAAATAAAATTATAATTTAAGGGATTATAATTCACTAACATTCCTTGTAAAATTATAAGCAAAGTTAGGACATGAACATGCATGAATATGAACAAAGTTAGCTAAAGTATTTCCAACAATGATACCATCTTGATTATTAGCTATTCCTCTGCCTCTTTGAATATCAAATGAATACTTAGCTAAATTATCATTAACACATAGCTTTGTATAATGGAATTCATGACCTCTAAAAATTTCATTCTCTCTGGAAATAAGATTATCTTCTTTTGATTTAGCTATTACATAGCTAAGACCTTGAACTTTATCAGTCATTTGAGAATGATATGGTAAAACATCACAGGTTTTAAAGCCATCAATAGATTTAGAAAGATAAGTGAGTCCTCCACATTCACCATAAATTGGGTTTCCATCATTGTGGAATTTATTTATAGCTAATCTCATAGCTTGATTATTCTCAAGATCTTTTGCAAAGACTTCTGGATAACCTCCTCCAATATATAATGCATCGACATCAGGAAGTTCTTCGTCTTTATAAGGACTAAAAAATATTAATTTAGCACCATTATCTTTTAAACTTTCAAAATTTTCAGTGTAATAGAAATTAAAGACTTCATCTTGAGCTACTCCAATCTTTACTGGGTTTTTATTAGCTACTTTCCATAAATCTGAGGAAGGATTTGGATTAGAATATTTTTCTTTGTTTTTAGATTCTTCCAGACTAAATTGATTTTGACTTTTTAAAGAAACCTTCCCTTGAGATTTAGCTATCTCTATTAAAGCATCTAAATCAAGGTATTTTTTTACAACTTCTCCCCATTTAGCTACATTATTAGCTATACTCTCTTGCTCAAGAGCTGGAATTAAACCAAGATGCCGTTCATTAACGATTAAATCATCACTTCGAGGTATGCCTCCAATAACTTTTGTGTTTGTAAGGTTTTCCACAGCTTCTTTAGCTTTTAAATAGTGCCTATCCCCTTTGATTTTATTAAGAATAACTCCTTCAATTTTAACTTTTTGATCTAAGTTTTTAAACCCCATAACAACTGCAGCTGCACTTTTAGTAAGACTTTTAGCATTTAATATTAAAATAACAGGAGCATTAAGAGCTTTAGCTACAGATGCAGTATTTCCAACATCTCCTAATGGACTAATTCCTTCATAAAGACCTCTGACTCCTTCGATTATTCCAATATTTGCTTTAGCTATATCTAATCCTCGAATAAATGAATTTTTTATTTGATTTTCATTCATAAAAAAAGAATCAAGATTTCTTGGAGGGTTATTTGTAGCTAAGCTATGATAGGAAGGATCTATGTAATCTGGCCCAACTTTAAATGGTTGAACATTCATTTCTTCAGATAATGCTTTCATAATCCCTGTTGAGATAGTTGTTTTTCCCACTGCACTACCAGTTCCAGCTAATACAATTCTCATATTTATTAATTGTAATTAAGATTATTTATAATTTAACTATAAAATTTCAAAATTTGTAAAACTATAGAAAAGAAAATTTTTTATAAAACTTAATAAAGAAAATTTTTATAAAACTATAAATTATTATAACACTAATAATAGTAAAATTTATAAACAACTAAAAACAAACAGTTTAGTTCATGTAATTTTATATATAAAAAATATATAAAGTTGATGATATGCACAAACTATACATATTTATACAGGCTTGATAAAGTTTTATATGGCACTAACTAAATATGAAAACTTTGTATATATGAATAAGCTTTACAATAACAAAGTTTATATATATTAATATATTAAATATACTATAATATCAAAAAAATTGAAAATGGTATTGTATTTTAAAAATGGTATTTGATATTAATATAAAAAAAGTTATTTAAAAATCAAAAGATATAAAATTGAGCTAAATTTATCTAATTGATTTTTTAATGATTTTTTAAATAACTAAAAAGATGAGGATGGAAAAAATGTTAAACAAAAAATCTGGGATGGTAGCATTAATTTTATTTATTGTTATTGTTTCAACAGTAGGTATTGTTTTGGCGGCCACGGCAAACGTTGGTTCTGAAGGAAATTATTCTGGAACTGCTAACAATACATATGTAATAAAAGCTGTGGACAAAACAAATGCGCAAAATTCTGTGGAATTAAAGGGATTTTCTGTTGATGCAAATAAAGAGTTTCAGGTAGATAGTGACATGTATGAATATTTAGCTATTGAACCTGGTTACTTTGGAACTGAGAATGCAATTAATAGCACTAATCTCAATAAAATAAAAGAAGTGATTGTAAGATACTACAGACATTATAACACACCTGCACAAAATTTAGATATTCAAAATGTTATATGGGCATTAGCTAGTCCAAATTCTAATGGTGTAGAAAGTCTTTCTGGTTCAGCAGAATGGCTATATAACAGTTTAGGTGTTTTAAATGTTGGGGATGCTCAAAGTATTGATGGTGGAGTTTATACTTATGACTTTACTTTCTATTTAGGTACACCAACCAATGGAGAAGTTCCTGATCAAGTATCTCAAATATTCTTATTCACTTATGGATACACAGAAAACCCAAATAGACATACTCCTGATGGTGGAGACCAAGATTATGTAGACCCTACTAAAATCAATCCCGAAGGTGATGACCCTGGTTTAGATGATGATGATTTTATGGATGAGTCAAGTCAACATAAAGATAGTTCTTCAAATGTAAATCATACAGCAAGTGCTGGTGCAGAAACAGGAGTTCCAATGATAGCTGTTTTAGTAGCTCTCATTGCAATAATAGGATCTTCTATTAAAAGGGAATAATTTTTAATTAATTCCTTTCTTTTTTTATTTTTTTAATTTAATTTTATATTATATTTATTTTCTACTTTTTTTAATTTAACTTATTTCTACTTTTATTTTAATTAGATTAATTTTCTATTTTTATTATATATAGAGTTTTTTGCTGCTTTTATTCAAATTTCATTTATTTTTTACTTTTATTTATCATATATTTCATTTTTATATATAATTTTATAAAATAAAATAAAATTTAAAATACATTTATAAAATAAAATTATAACATACAAATATAAAATTAATTTAAAATAAATTTATAAAATAAAATTATAACATACAAATATAAAATTAATTTAAAATAAATAAAATTATATAGATTAAAAAAATATAATATATATCAGTAACTCTTATTATCATATTCATACAATTGGATTAACATATATAAATTACAAATATATTAATGGTTAAAAGTATTAAATAACGAGTAGATATCATGAAAATTAATTGGAAAATTAAATTAGCAGTTGTATTACTTTTAACTTCAATAGCTCTTTATACATTTGCATTTATCTATTTTCATGACCTTGACCATGTTTTATTTTATATAATTATTGATTTGGCATTTATGCCATTAGATGTGCTTTTAGTTGTTATTATTGTTGAAGGCATAATAAATAAAAAAGAAAAAGAAGCTATATCTGAAAAAATGGATATGATTCTAAGTGTATTCTTTTCTGAAGTAGGAACTGAAATCTTAACTAAATTTAGTGAATTAGATATTAATGTAGATAAAATCAATCAAATAGTAGCTAATATTAATACTTGGTCTGATAAAGACTTTAAAAAATTCTTAAAAAGCATAAAAAAAGAGGATTATGAATTCGATTTAAAACTTAGTGATGAAGAAAGAGTAGAATTTTTCAAGGGATTACAAGAATTTTTGTTAGATAAAAGAGTATTTCTAATAAATTTACTTGAAAACCCAAATTTAATGGAAAAAGATGATTTTTCAGCTCTTCTTTTAGGAATTTTCCACTTAGATGAAGAACTTGAGAAAAGAGATTTTAAAACTAATATTCCTGAAAGTGATTATCAACATATAATTGGTGATGTTGATAGAGTTTATTTCAGTTTAATTTTCCAATGGATCAAATATTTACATTATCTTAATATTCATTACCCTTATATGTTTTCATTAGCTATACGTACAAATCCTTTTAATAAGAAAGCTGAAATTTATGTGTAAAAAGCTATATGCTTATTTTATATATAAAATCAATATTAGCTATAAAATTCTTATTTTTATATAAAATTTATATATTTTTTAATATTTTTATGAAATTATATTATACTTTATATATATTTTTTATAAAAATTATAAATAATATATAATTATAAATAAATTAATAGAACTAACATTAATTGAAATATCTGATTAACATGAAAGTAAAAATACCAGAAAAATTAAAAACTATAGATATTTTTCACCCTTATATCTTAATCATAGCTATATTACTATTTATAATTATATCTATTCCAATAATCTATTTTTCTAATGAATTACCAAGACCTTCTCCTTATTTATATTTATATATATCAATAGGAATTCTATTTTTCATTATAGGATGTTTACTACCAAAAATATTAACACATTTCTCAAAAAAATTTAAAAATAAGCTAATAGCTATAAAATCTCTTAAAGTTGGAAATAAAGAATCTTTAAAAAGAAATAAAGAGTTAATCACATTGATGGTTGTAATAATTGGAATTTTACTTCAAGTAATGAATTTAATTTATTTAGGAGGCATTCCTCTTTTCAGTGGCACGTTAAAAGCTCAAGCAGCTACAAAATTATGGTTATTTTCATACATATTTTTCATAATAGGAATAAACTTACTTTTAGCTAAAGGAAATAGAAAATCGAATTATATTCTCTTAATAATAGGATTATTTTTATTTGTATTAACAGGTTATAGAACAACCCCCATAGCTATTCTTTTGAGTGTTTTTATAACACTTTATTATTCAAAAGATATAAAAATTAAATATCAATTGATATTTTTAAGTTTAATAGCTATTTTGCTTATTACAATAGGGTTTATAGCTATCCAATCTATTGAATGGCAACATTGGCGATTAAATGCATTGGAATTAATTTCATATAGAGCGGGCTTTACATTGAATATCTTAGATAAGGCAACAAGATTAGCTGGTTCCACTCATGGTTCTCTCTTTTACTATACTCTGACTGGTTTTTTTAACTCAGTAGATCCTCGTGTTTTAGTAGGTTCTGCTGTATTAGGTGAAAGTAAATCTATTACTGCAACCATATTTGGTCCTGCAATCTTAGATTTTGGAGTAGTTGGTATGAGTATACAAATGTTTTTAATTGGATTTATACTAAAGCTACTACATTTACTACAAAAACATGCAAAGAAAATAGCTACTGCATTTTATGGAATTATATTAGGCCACACCATTATTTGGATAGAAACAGGCCCAACCGATATTATCGTTTGGATATTTTATTTAATTGGAATAGCTATTATCATTTATTATTTTTTAAAAGTTAAAATTAAAAATAATAATCTAAATAATTCTAAAAGTGATGGTGATTGATTGGAAAAAGATAGAATCAATATAGCTATTGCTTGTGAATTAGCTCCTGCAAAAACTCTTATTCCTATAATAAAAAAGTTAAAAATATTAGAGGAAAGTAGGGAGTTAAATTGGAAAAAACTCAAAATAATTGGCCTTACTCATGGTAAAGGAGTAAAAGAGTTAATAAAAGATTATTGTGAAGAACTATATTCCATTGGAGAAGGTAGAGGTAGTGGACAAATAAAAAGAAGCAATGCTAAATTAGCTTACCTTATTGTGAAAGATATTTTAAAAGCTATAAATGCTTTAAGAGGAAAAAACATTGATTTATTGATTAGCTGCGGAAATGCAGGTGATGTTCGAAAATCTATAATTGCATCTAAACTACTAAAAATTCCAGTATTGCATATTGAACAAGATATTTACAATCCAATAGAATCTATAGCTTATGCAAATATTATTACAACCCCCTCTCAATATTATAAAGATTTTTTAATAAAAAATTATCATATAGATAATCAAGACAAGATTAAAGTAATTCAAGGTTATCCAATGGCAAGCTATGTAAATGACTTTATAGCTTCTGGAAACTTAAAAACTAAAGAGGAAATTACAGAAAAGTATGGTTTTGATGAATTTATTTTGCTATTTTTAGGTGGAGATATAAGAAGTGAAGATTTAGATAGTCTTATATTAGCTATAAAAAGACTTTCTTTCCCAGCATTGATTATTCCATATAGATTTAAAAAAGAATTAGTGGAAAAATTAGTTAATAATGATGATATAGCGGAAGGTTGTAAAATCAAAGTTTTAGGTGAAGTTGATGATATATTCAGCTTAATGAAAGCAGCTAAACTCTTAATTTATGGAGCAGGAATGGGTATGACAATAGAAGCAGGGGTGTTAGAAGTTCCATCAATAAAGATAGCTGGTTTTCATGAAAAACATAGTAGCAATGATTTAGCTAAAGAATTATTATTTCCAATAGTGAAAATTAAGGATCTTGAAGAATTTTTAGCTATTAATAAATATGAAATAGCTAAACCTCAGGGAGAAATACTTCTTAAAAACAGCTCGATAGCTACCCAAGAGGTAGTTGATGTAATTAATAATCTTGATTTTAATAAACTTCCTAAAAAAGATGGATTTAAAGTGTTGAAAGCTATTTGGAAAGAAAGATCTAAATATAGGTAAATATAATTTAATGAAATTAAAAATTTAATAATATTATTAATTTATATTATAGCTAATATTATTTGATATTATATAATATATATAAAAATAAATCTAATTATATAAAAAAATAAATTAAATATATAAAAAATAAATCTAATTATATAAAAAAATAAATCTAATTATATAAAAAAATAAATTAAATATATAAAAAATAGCTAAAGAATATAAATTTAGACACTTATTATCCAAATTATATAGCTGTTTTTAAAATCAATATTTAAGTAAAATAAACTTAGAATTGAATTATTAGCTAAAAATTATTATATTATACATTATATTATTTAATATTCTTTTTGTAGTTTTTATATGATTTTATCTTATTTAAGAAAAATATATATAATAGTATAAATATAATATAATATTATAAAAAATTGTAATATAATTTCATATATATGAG
>Ga0082212_10000650_pt1 | contig 50544 bp, 36 predicted proteins | sample TergutNt197P3_FD_71548 | JGI IMG/M metagenome (GOLD analysis project Ga0082212, IMG submission 71548) | Neocapritermes taracua P3 segment gut microbial communities from Petit-Saut dam, French Guiana - Nt197 P3 | ecosystem: Host-associated > Arthropoda: Insects > Digestive system > Gut ...
CCGCGCGGAGGCCTTCGCGTCGAAGAGCGGCGTCCTGCGCAGCGCGGCGGACGGCCTCGGGACGGGCATCGGGTTCACGCTCGCGCTCGCGCTGATCGGGGCGATACGCGAGTTCGCCGGGGGTGGCTCGGTGACGCTCTGGGGCAAGCTCGCGTTCACAGAGATCCACGGCAACAGCATGGTCCTGTTCGTGCTGCCCGCGGGCGGCTTCGTCGTGCTGGGGCTCCTGCTCGCGGGCATCAATCACCTGCAGGAGGTGATGGCGCGGAAGAACGGCAAGCCCGCGCCTGACCCCATCGCGTTCGACTGCCGCCACTGCACCCTCTGCAAGATACCGGAGTAGGCGGAGTTGAGATTGCATCAGCGGCCCTCGAGGGCGCTCGCCTGAACCCTAATCCCTAATTTTTTCTAATAGCTCGTCCGGGGTGTCAACCGCAACGGTGAACGCGGACGCGCGTTGCCCGCCGAAGCCGAAGCGGCAGAAGCAGCTCCGGATGCCCGCGTTGGCGGCGGCTTCAATATCCGTGAAGTGGTCGCCGACCATCCAGTCGTGCGCGTCGAGCGTTGCGCCCATGCGCGCGGCGGCCAAATGCAACGGCGCGGGGTGCGGCTTGAGCTCGGGGCAGTCGCCGCCGCCGACAATGGCGTCGAACACGTCGAGGACGCCGAGGCCCTCGAGGATCGGCCGCGTGAAGGCGGCGGGCTTGTTCGTGACGACGCCGAGCCGCCAGCCGCGTGCTTTGAGGGTGCGCAGGGCAGCCGCCATGCCGGGGTACAGGGCGGTCTGGTCGAGGAAGTGCGCGGTGTAGTGCGCGCGCTGGCGCTCGAGGAGCAGCTCCATCTGGTCGGCGCGTTCGGGGACGGTGCGGGCGAGCAGGTTGCGCACGCCTTCGCCGATGGCCGCCACGACGGCGTCCAGCGCCAGCGGAGGCAAGCCGAAGTCCTGGCGCACGAGGTTCACGGCGCACGCAAGGTCCGCGCGGGAGTCAATCAGCGTGCCGTCTAAATCAAACAATGCGGTTTTCATTGCGTCCAGTGTACCGACCCAGCGGCGGCATTGCAACATCAATTTTTCCCGTCATCGCAGCTTAGCCTTGCGTCGCCCTGCAATGCACCAAAAGACCGGGGACCGTGCCGCTGCGCTGCGCATCGACGAAAAGCCTTTCCCGTGAGCCGGGTTCCAGGTCGGGTCCATTGCAGATTCCTTCGCGTCCCCCCTTGCCCAGCAACAGCATTCGTGCTAACATGATGCCCGATGTTTCCGTTAGTTGAGCGTTTATACGAGGCGCTGTTCGCGCGTTACGGCGAGCAGCGCTGGTGGCCCAGCAAGAGCGGCGCGGCATGGGAGATCGTCGCGGGCGCGGTGCTGACGCAAAACTGCGCGTGGCGCAACGTCGAGAAGGCGCTGGGGAATCTGGCGTCCCTCGGCGTGGACACGCCGCAGCGGCTGCTCGCGCTGCCGCTCGGCGCGTTGCGGGAGGCCATCCGCCCGGCGGGCTTCTTCATGCAGAAAAGCCTCTATCTCCAAGAGGCCGCGCGGTTCCACATCGGGCACGCGGCGGCGTTTTCCACGCCCTGCGCGGCAGCGGAGCTGCACGCCCGCCGTGCGCGGCTGCTGCGCGTCAGGGGCGTGGGGCGCGAGACTGCGGACTCGATCCTGCTGTATGCGTTCAACCACCCGATATTCGTGATCGACGCCTACACGCGGCGCGTCGCTGAGCGCCACCTCCGCATCCCCCGCGCGGCAACGCTCCCGTACGACGCGCTTCAGGCGATCTTCATGCGGAACCTGCCGAACGACACCCGCCTCTACAACGAATACCATGCGCTGATTGTCCGGCAGTGCAAAGACACCTGCCGCAAGCAGACGTGCGGGTGCGCGTGGCTCCAGATCCTGTAGGATGTAGGCAGCGTGCTGGCGACGGTGGCGAGGTTGCTGACAAGCCCTGCGCTCCCGGCAATGGAGTCGCGGCAAGGCGTGTGCTGATAGATAACGTCGCTTGTCGGCTGCCTCCTGTCAATCCCCGGCGAGGAAGAGGTCGCCGCGATTCGCGGGGAGGAAAATCTGCTTGCCGCGCAACGCGACCGCCGTCGCCGCGCCGCCGCTGCAGAGCGTCACCGGGAGGATGCTCCAGAAGTACGAGAAGCTCTCGGGGAAGATGACGAGGTTCCACGCGACAACACCGCCGTACCCGGCCGCCCAGCAGACGGCGAATGTCGCCAGGGCGCGGCCGCGCTTGCGGTTCATGCGGCGGACGAGCAGGAAGAGCAGGTAGAGGAACGGCCCGGCCATGCGTGAGATGGTCAGCCCGAGGAATGCGATCTCCTTCATCATGCCGAACCCGCCCGCGCCGATCTTCACCACGCTCCAGAAGAAATAGAGGAACACGAAAATCTGCGGCAGCAGCAGGATGAGGACGAGCGCCTCGGCAATCATCTTGAGGGTGTCTTTCATGGCGCTCCGTAGTTGAGGGTTTCCTTGAACGCGCGGACGACGTGCCGTTTCACATCTTGCATATCAACAGGGCGGCCGAGCAGCTGGCGCATGGACGTGACGCCCGCGTCGCGCAGGCCGCACGGCACGATGCCTTGGTAGTCCTCCAGGCGCGTGTTGACGTTCAGCGCGAAGCCGTGCATCGTGACCTGCCGCGAGACGCGTATGCCGATGGCCGCGAGCTTGCAGCCGCCGACCCACACGCCGCGGTTGCGCGCGTCGCGCCCGGCGGTGATGCCGCAGGCCGCGGCCGCGCGGATGAGGGCCTCCTCCAGCGCCGTGACATACTCGACCACGCGCAGGCCCGCCTCCCCGAGGTGGATGACGGGATAGCCGACGAGCTGGCCCGGGCCGTGGTAGGTCACGTCGCCGCCGCGCGAGGTCGCGGCGCATTCGATGCCGGCCTCGCGCAAGGTCTCGTCAGAGTAGAGGATGTGAGAGGCGTCGGCGGAATTGCCGAGGGTATAGACGGGGCGGTGCTCCAGCAGGAGCAGGCAGTCCGGCGCGTCGCCCGCGACACGCCGGGCGTGGGCGCGCTCCTGAAGCGCGAGCACGTCCGCGTAACCCTGGTCTGCGCCGAGGTCCGTGACCTGAAGCATCCGCATGACGACCGCCTCCGAACAGGTGAAACAACAAAACCGGGCACCTTGCTCACGCATGGTGACCGGTCGAAAGAAAGGGGCACGCGAAGCCAGGTCAACCCATCTTCGCGATGCTCGCCGCCATGCGTGACTTTTTGCGGCTGGCGTTGTTCTTTGCGATGATGCCCTTCTTCGCCGTCTTGTCCAAGACGGACGAATATTCCGAATAGGCCTTCGTCGCCTCCTCCTTGTTGCCTGTCCCGATTGCGGACAAGACCTTCTTGCGGGCGGTCAGCACGCGGCTCTTCCCAGCCTTGTTGCGAACCCGGCTAGCTTCCGCCTGCTTAACACGTTTGACAGCACTCTTAATTTTCGCCATGAATCCTTGCTCCTTGAAAACTCCTTTTCGATAAAGAACGGCATATAGTGTACCTGATTTACAGAAATGGTCAACAGTTAAGAATGGGTTGCGGCGATTTTTTCTTGCCCGGCCAGTGGAGGCGCCTGCCCTCCCGCGGCGGGCCTCACGGCCGAAACACGTCCTTGACGGCCTGCAGGTAGCGGTAGCCGTTGCGGGTGTCGGGCTCGAGGTAGCTGCCTTCGGTCCATTCGTTCCAGCAGTTGATGTTGAGGATGCGCGGGCCGTCGGGGTCGGCGAGGAGGCGGTCGCGGGTCATGCGGAGCGCGGCCTCGAAGTTGGCGGGGGTGTTGTCGCCGATGGTGTTGGTGAAGGGGTAGCCGAAGTTGCCGAAGGGGTCGCTGACGTGGCACCGCGGGCTGGGGTCCCAGCCGACGCTGACGTTGGGGAAGTACGGCACGGCGTAGTCGCGCGTCGCGCGGTCGGCGTAGGCGAAGTAGGCGTCGCGCACGGTGTTGTAGTCGGTCTCCTGCTCGTCGAGCGGGACGTGGTGGATCCAGACGTAGGAGGTCGCGGAGTCGAAGCCGAGCGCGGGGACGAGCTGTTTGTAGTCGCCCGCGATTCTCTCGTTCGGCAGGATGGGGTTGCCCCACGCCACGAGGTTGAGGTGCAGGCCGGGGAGGCCTGCGGCGACGGCCTTGGCGCGGAACGCGTCGAGGGCCTCGCGTGTGGTCTCGACGCTGCCGAAGCTGGCCATGAGGCGCTCGAGGTCGTAAAACGAGAAGTAGGGCTTGCCGTCGATGCGCCAGTAGGCGGGGTGCTTGAAGTAGCGGGTGATGAGCAGGTCGCAGATGCGGCCGAAGGTCTCGGGCGTGACCGCGCCGGGGTACATGAGTTGCGGCGGCTTGTCTTTCCGCGCGGGGAAGATGTCCACCCAGTCGTGGTTGGCCCACATGAAGGCGAATTTGAGGCGGCGGTTGTTGGGTGCCTTCAGGAAGCCGTTGTCGATGGGCGCGTCGAGGAAGGGGCCGTCGTCGTAATGATACCAGTCGAAGATGAACGCGTCGATGCCGTAGTCGGCGGCCGCGTCGATTTTCCGCGCCATGACGGCGGGGTCGGACTCGTCCTCGTGTCCCCAGACGGGGACCTTGGGCTGCTGGTGGCCCTCGAAACGGGGCTTGGCCGTTTTGACCAGCTCCCACTCGGACCAGCCTTTGCCGCGGTCGCGCTCGTTGCGCGGGTCGCCGGGGTGGTAGTTGCCGAAGTAGTAGCACGCGACGGTGATGCCGTCGGCGTTTTTCGCCGTGGCGTCGGCGTTGTCTTTTCTGTCACAGCCGAGGGCCAGCAACAGGCCGGCAACGCTGATGAGTGCTTTGTTCATGGTTTGTTTCCTTTCTGGCGTGTGAAGCGGATGACGCTGTAACCGCGCCGCGCGATGACGGCGGCGTCGGCGAAGCGGGTTTTGACGCAGGCGTGGAGACCCGCCGGGGATTTCGCGACGAGCAGGCCGGTGCCGCCGGGGCGCAGTGCGGCGGCGGCGGTATCGACGAAGAGCTGTGCGATGCGGAAATCGGAAAAGTAGGGCGGGTTGCCGACCAGCATGTCGAAGCCGCTTTCCGTGATGCCGGTGTCGGACAGCACGAGCGGATGCCCCGAGAGGCCGAGGGCATCAAGGTTGCGGCGCGTCGCGTCGAGCGCGCGCGCGTCGGAGTCAACGAACGTCACGTTCACGTCGGGCCGCTGCGCCGCCAGCAGGAGGCCGACGAGGCCGCACCCGCACCCGAGGTCGAGGATGCGCTGACCGGGCTGGAGGCCGTGCGCCGCGATCTCCGCAAGCGCCAGCCCGCCCATGTCGGCGCGGCGGTGGCAGAACACGCCCGGGAGGGAGGCGAGCGTTATCGGCGCCCCGCCCGGGAGCGAGGCCGTGAATTCGGCGCGGAACGTGCGCGGCTTGGCGAGCGGCGCGCGCTTGACGGCGGTGACGCAGAAGAGGCCTTTCGTGTCGGTGTGCGCGGAGAGGTTGCCGAACATCTGGCGGATTTGCTTGATGAGCGTTCCGGCATCGCCCTCGTAGGCGATGACGCACGTCCCGCCGGTGTTCAGGCGCGCGTGGGTCGCCTCGATCTGGTCCATGAGCAACTCGCCCGTCGTCGTCGCGGCGGATGCGGCGAAGAGGGCGAGGTCGTAGTGCGCGGCGGGGATTCCCGACGTGCAAGCGAGGCGGACGCGGGCGGCGTCCGGTGCGTCAGCCCCGATAGCGCAGCGCACGAAAGGGTCGTGCGCGAACGCGCAGGGCAGGCCGTTCGCGCCGAGGTTGCGCAGGATGGCCCGCGCGTGGTGGAGGTCGAGCGCGTGGCAGGTGATGCGGCTGCCGGGGTGGCAGGCCGCCGCGATCATCGCGAGCGCACCTGTGCGGTTGCCCGTGAGCAGCAGGCTTGACAGGGGCGCTTGCCGCGCACAGATGTGCTGAATCAGGAGCGCCTCGGTGATGTGCAGCCCCGAGTGCGACAGGACACGGAAACGCTTGTCCGCGAAAAACTCCGCTTTCGCTTTGGAGACCGGCAGGTCGGTTGTGCGGATGGTGTGAGTGGGCATTGGGGGCAAGTTACGAATTACGCATCCCTCATTTCCTCGAGCCGCCCGTCTTGGAGCTCAAACACGCGGTCGCAGAGGTCGGCGGTTTCGGTCGCGTGCGTGACCATCACGACGGACAGCTCCCGTGTGCGCGAGAGGCCGAAGAGCATCTCGATAATCTGCCCGCCCGTCATGCGGTCGAGGTTTCCCGTCGGCTCGTCCGCGAGGATGAGCGCGGGCTCGTTGACCAGCGCACGGGCGAGCGCGACACGCTGCTGCTCCCCGCCCGAGAGCTCCAGCGGCGTATGGTTCATGCGGTCCGCAAGACCGACCCACTCCAGCAGCTCCTGTGCGCGGCGGCGCATCTGCGCACGGCTGATGTTGCGCGCGCCCGTCATCGCCGGCAGCATCACGTTCTCGGTCACGTCCATCTCGGGCAGGAGGTGGTAGGACTGGAAGACGAAGCCGATGTTCGCGGCGCGGAGCGCGGTGCGCCTGCGCTGAGAAAGCTGATAGAGCGGCTGGCCCATGATGGCGACCGTCCCGGCGTCTGGCCGGTCAAGCCCGCCCAGCACGTTCAGGAGCGTGCTTTTGCCCGCGCCGCTGCGGCCGATGATCGCGATGCGCTCGCCCGCGCCCACGCTAAACGACGCGCCTTTGAGGACCTCCACGCGCTTGTGCGGGAGGATGTACGTCTTGTGAATGCCTGTGGCTTCTAGCAGGTACATAATCATCCGTGGTCAAGGGTCATCAAACAATCGGGATTTTCCCCGAACAAATAAATAGGGGCAGGCATAGATAAACAAACTATTTCAGTCCCGATTTGTAATACAGTTTAACCCATTTCAGGCGCAGGGTCAACTGGTTTTTCGCCCCCGGTTGTTAAACTTCCACTCACACTCTTTAGTAATTGAAAAGGCGAAAGGAGCGGGGACTTCGGTGACGTAGGGGACGACGGGGAAAACACCTGCGTCACCTGGGTCTCCTTCGCCACCTATGCCTCTTTTCGCAGGAGTAAGCCCCTGCGGTTACAATTAATCCTCTGCTTTTTATTACACAGAGAACCATGGAGAAGTCACAGGGATACACGAAGTTTTTGCAAAGACATACTGATGAAAATTTTCTGTTTTTTAGGGGTTGACTTCCGTGCGCGGATACCCTACACTTAATGCCAACTATTGGACTAACTCTAATAGTGGTCATTAACCAATAAAGGAGGAGAGCATGAGGCATATTCGGAGTTGGGTCGGGGAGGCGCTCGGGACGTTCATCCTGACGCTGTTCGGTTGCGGGGCGGTGGTGGTGTCGGTGCTGTTCGGGGCGCACGTGGGGCTGATGCAGGTGGCAGTGGTGTGGGGCGTGGGCGTGATGCTGGCGATCTACATCACGCGGCATTTGTCGAACGCGCACCTCAACCCGGCGGTGAGCGTCGCGATGGTGGTGAGCGGGCGTATGCCGGCGCGGAAGCTGCTGCGCCATGTGTCGGCGCAGTTCGCGGGCGCGATCGTGGCGGGCTTTGCGGTGTACCTGCTTTTCAACCCGTCCATCGCCGCGTTCGAGGCGGCGAACGGCATCGTGCGCGGAAGCCCGGAGTCGGTGTTCACGGCGAAGATGTTCGGCGAGTTCTACCCGAACCCGAGCCTCGACGGCGAGGGGCAGGCGGTGGTCTCGATGCCGCTGGCGTTCGGCGTGGAGGCCTTCGCGACGTTTCTGCTGGTGCTGTTCATCTTCGCGCTGACGGACGACTGCAACGTGGGGCGTCCGAACGAGAACAGTGCGCCGCTGCTCATCGGCCTGACGGTGACGTCGCTCATCTGCCTGACCGCGCCGCTGACGCAGACGGGGCTGAACCCTGCGCGTGATTTCGGGCCGCGGCTGGTGTCGTGGCTGATGGGTTGGAAGGGCGCGGCGTTCCCGGCCAACGGCGGCGCGTTCTGGGTGTATATCCTTGCGCCCGTCGTGGGGGGAATCGTCGCGGCGCTGGTGTTCAACCACATCATCACGCCGCTGATGAACGCGGTTAAACCGGAAAAGTAAGAGGAGTCATCATGAGCACACAACGCATTATCTTTGTCGGCGGTTTCTTGGGGGCGGGCAAGACCACCCTCATGTTCGAGACCGCCAAGCGCCTGACCGCGAAGGGCAAGCGCGTGGGGCTGATCACGAACGATCAGGCGCCTGAACTCGTGGACACCGCGTTCCTGCGCACCACAGGCTCGGCGGTCACGGAGGTGAGCGGCAGCTGTTTCTGCTGCAACTTCCCGGGGCTGGTTGGCGCGATTGAGAAACTTTCGGCGGACGCGCAGACGGAGGTCATCCTCGCCGAGCCCGTCGGAAGCTGCACGGATTTGTCCGCGACCATCATCCAGCCGCTGAAGGACAAGAAGGGCGGCGACGTGTCGCTCGCGCCGTTCTCCGTGCTGGCGGATCCGAAACGCTTGCAAGGCATCCTCGACGGCAACTCCGCCGGGCTGCACGACAGCTCCGCGTACATCTTCCGCAAGCAGCTGGAAGAGGCGGACTTCATCCTGCTCACCAAGGCGGACACGCTGGACGAGGCGACGCTCTCGGCACTGGGCATCCGCCTCGCGTCGGCGTACCCTGAGGCGGAGGTGTTCGTGGTCAGCGCGAAATCAGGGGCGGGGCTGGACGCATGGCTGGACGCGGTCATGACGCGCACAGGTGCTGGCACACACCTGTGCGCCGAGGTGGACTACGACGTGTACGCCGAGGGCGAGGCGGTGCTGGGCTGGCTGAACGCGACCTATAAGCTCACGAGCGCGCAAGCGGTGGACTGGAAAGCGTTCGCGGAAAACCTGCTCGACGCGCTGAGCCGTGCGTTCGACGCCATGCCCGCCGCCGTCGGTCACGTCAAGCTGGCGATCACGTCAGGCACGTCGCTCGTGACCGCGAATCTGGTCGGCACACGCGAGACGCTTGAGGTTCACGGCGATGCCGTCAACGGCACAGACGCGACGCTCACGCTCAACGCCCGCGCACAGATGACGCCCGAGCAGCTGGAGGCGATCGTCCGCGAGCAGATGGCGAAGGCCTGCGGCGAGGCCATCACCGCGCAAACGGTCGCGTGGCGCTGCCTCAGCCCCGGCTACCCGAACCCGACGTACCGTTATGGGAAAGTGGTTAGTGAGTAGTGAGTAGTGGGTAGTGGTTAGTTAGCGTTGATGTTGTGGCGGAGGAAAGCATGAGACGTGTCGTGTCGTTCGTCGTGGCGGTGTTCAGCGGGGCGGTCGTGGTGGCGCAGGAGGAGTCGTCCAGCCTGCTGGATTTGGATGGCGGGGCGGAGCTGCGGGCCCGTTATGAGTGGATGAGGAACCTGCCGGGCAAGTACGGGCAGGCGGCGCCGAATTACGCGGACCGGCTGCGCCTCCGCGCGAAGGTGTGGGGTTCTGCGTATGCGGGGGACTTCGGCATCTATGCGCGGCTTTACGACGAGGTGCGCGAGTTCCACAACCTGCGCGGGCGCAACTACCAGCACTTCCCCGGCTGGCTCATCATGGACAACCTCTATCTCGACATGAACAACCTGCTGTACAACCGCGTGGACGTGCGCATCGGCCGGCAGGACATGATGTATGGCGAGGGGCGCGTCATCGCGAACGGCACATCCGGGGAGAGCGACCGTTTCGCGTTCGACGCGGTCAAGGTCACCACGCGCGTCACGGAGGCGACGAAGGCGGACGTGTTCTTCACCTATATGCCGTCGCGTGACGACTACCTTACGCTCGGCGACCGCAACACGGGGTATTACCCGACCTCGTACCGCGGCCCTTACGGCGGCCCGGAGAACAACGGCGGGCTGTCGGAGTGGGGTATCGGGACGTACTGGACGGTCGAGGAGATCGACGCGTTGCCCATGGAGTTCTACCTGCTGTACAAGGATGAGTCGCGCTGGTTCCCGGACGGCACGGACAGATCCGTCCGCGTCCCCGGGCGCAAGTACGGCACGGCGGGCCTGCGCCTGATGCCGAGGTTCACGGAGAAGCTGAGCGGCGAGCTAGAGGCCGCATACCAATTCGGGCGCACGGACTCCGGCAACGGCGCGGACGGGCAGGCCATCAGTGCCTATATGCTGTACGCCGGGCTGACCTACACGGAAGTGGAGTGGGCGTGGAAACCGTACATCAAGGCGGCGGCGCTCGTTCTCTCGGGCGACGGCAAAGACAGCGTGTTCGACCGCCCCGGCGGGCCCGCCGCGACCGCCACGGGCTGGAACCCCGTCTATGCCCGCCACATCTACATCGGCGAAGTCCCGGCGGAGATGTACTCCGGGTGCCGATGGTCGAACCTCATCTGGCCCCACGCCGAGGGCGGGTTCAGCCCGTTCAACGACCGCCACACGTTCCGCGCCCAGACGGGCCCCATGTTCGCGCACAGGGACGACCGCGCGGGCGCGCCCGTGGGCGATGACAACCTCTATCGTGGCTGGTACACGCAACTGTCCTACGACTGGCTGATGGTCAAAGAGGCCGTCAACGGGCGCGGCAGCCTGAAAGGGCGTATCGTCGCCGAGGACATGATCTACGGCAACTACTACTACGGCAGCCACCCCAGCAACGGCTACTTCCTCCGCGTCGAACTCGTCGCGACGTTCTGAACCCCCAATCCACGCTTCAAAAACAACCCCGTCCGTTTTGTATTACACAGAGTTTCACGGAGGAGGCACAGAGGCACACAGAGTTTTTTTAGAATTTCTCTGTGAACCTCTGTGTCTCCTCTGTGGTTCTCTGTGTAACATTTATTCATTTTTTTTGCTCAGTGCTTCCACGGGCGCACAAGCTTCTCGGGCGGCGGGGGCTGGGCGGGCGGGTTGCGGAGGCGCAAATAGAGAAACAAGGGATGTAACAAGGCGGCGTGATGCCGGGAACGCAAGGCTTCCGCCTTGCCGCTAGAATGCAGGGCGGAAGCCCTGCGCTCCCAGCAAACGGGGCGCGACGGCGCGATGCCGCCGGGAACGCAAGGCTTCTGCCTTGCATTTAGGGATTAGGGAGGAAAAGAGGGGGCGCAGGGGCAAGCCAGCCCGGTGTCAGCGCATGGCGAAGCAGTCAATCCACGAATAGCTTGGGAAGTTCTGGGTACAGGCGATGGGAAAATTGTAGGACCAGAAATAGTTTGTGCTGTCCTTTCGATTCCATGAGTCAAAGTGAATACGGGCTTGATAACTGCTGCTCCGCACAAAGTAGTTTGTCCCGCCATACGTCATTTCGTCGAGAATCTGGTTTGTCCCGAAAACGGTGGTGCCGAGCAGGGCAGTCAGCCCAATCACAAGCGTTGTTTTCATTCCATACTCCTTTTCAGCGCCTGCCTCAGCCCGAGGAAAAACGCGCGGTTATCGATTGACCCGTAACGCATCGTGCCGCCCATGCGGCTGAACGTTTTCAGATAGCGCAGGTAATAGGCGGGGTTGTCCACAGGCGGCTCGCCGTCGTTCTGCCAGTCCCACGTGGACGGCGCGAGGTCGGCGACCCCGAGGAAAAAGCGGTCGATGGCCTTGCCCTCCTGATGTGCCACGTTCCGCGCCATCGAGAGCGACTTCTCGAAAATCATCGGCGACATCACCGCCGACCCGACCGACAGATACACGCCGTCCTGCAAGTCCTGAACCGCGCCCGCATACGTCAGGAAATCCGTGTGCGCCGTGCGGCCGATCGCCGCGCCCGAGTTGAGCGGGTGCGTGTAGATGATGTCGTGGCCGAACATCGGATGCCCCGTGAACGGGATGCCCAAACGCCACGCCTCCGCCTGCACGCTCTGCGCCTTGAACGGGTGCGGAATTTCCATGCGCCCCGGCTTAATGCCCGCCGCGTTGATTGCATTCATCAAATCAAATCCCGCCGCCACACGGTCGAGGAAACCCGTGCCTTCCATCGCGACCTCTGCCATCTGTTCATCCGTCGGAATCGTCAGGCACTCCTCCGCAATCATCGAGCCGATGGACGCGCCATAGCCCTTGCCCTGCCACGCGCCGACGAGCAGCGCGAGGTTGATGTACATCCCCGTCTCCTGCCACAGCCCGAACATCCCTTCCGCGACGTGCGCGCGCACGTCCTCGCCGCTCTCGCCCTGAAATGCGAACTCCCAGTCATGGATCACGCCCGCGCCGTTCGTCGCCAAGTGCGTCAGCCACCCGTCCCGCATCAGCGCGACCAGCACCGGCCCCAGGCCGTTCTTGATCGCGTGCGCCCCGAACGCGAGGATCACGGGACGCCCCGCCGCCCGCGCCGCCCGCACCGCCTCCGCCGATTGCTGGATAAAATCCCGCGCATCGTCCGAACACTCCGGCGGCGGCGCATCCGGGTCAATCGCCAATTGTGCGAGTTGCAACTTATTCACGCGCTCCGCCAGCGGGCGCACATGCAATTTCGAACGGTCAAACATAAATCCTCCATTTGCGTAAAAAAATAAAATACCACTCCGCGCCCCCAAACACAAGCGCAACACAAGAGGGGAAAGAACGTTTTGCAACCCGCATTCTTTGGGGCAGAGCAAACGTTCACAGAAAAACGGCGGAGACTCCCAAACACGGTAGGCGAGCTGATGCGCCAGAAATGACTTGCATGGCGCAGAATAATATGCGACTATTATTACTCCATGAACGGGGAGGATGTGTTGCCCCGCCCCCAAAAATGCTGTTGTCAAAACGAGGGAAAAAAGTGAAAAAACGTGGAACGCTAGTTGGTGCGCAGGGAACTCCCCGGCCTTTCAGAAAAGCAAGAATATCTTTGGAGTCCTTCATGTTCAAGGGGTTTCAGGCGGGATGCAGCAGCCTGTCAACCGCCGCCCGAGCATTGAATTTCTAATTCATTCCCATGACCACCAAGACATTCTCGTTCCGTATCCTGACCCCCTCTGGCGTCACCGTCAGCGGCGACATCACGCAGGTTCAGGTGATGACCTATGAAGGTTCCATCGGCATCATGGCCGGTCACGAACCCCTCACCGCCGCCTGCCCCGCCGGTATCATCCGCATCGAGCAGCACGGCGCATGGGTCTGTTTCAAGAGCGACGAATTCATCCTCACCGTCAACCGCGCATCCGCCACCATCCTGACCTCCACGGCCCAATACGCCGGTACCGCCTAATCGCGCGGGCTGAAATGATTGCGGAAACGACGGCGGGAGGAGACGCGGGAGGCAACGCGATATACCGTTTGACAGCACGCGCCCCCTGTGCTACGATGGTTCAAAAAAGGAGCAAGGTTATGCGGTTCAGCGAAAATGTGTTTGCGGTTGCGGTTGCCGGGTGGGTTTGCGCCATGACGGCGCAGGCGGGCGAATGGCGAAAGCACGAGGGTAACCCTGTGCTGGGCGGGAAGCACGGGACGTGCTTCGACATCTCCGTCTTGCGCGAGGATGCTGGCTACCGCATGTGGGTCTCGTGGCGGCCGAAAGCCAGCCTCGCGCTCGTGGAGAGCAAGGACGGGCTGGCGTGGAGCGACCCGCCCGTCGTCGTGCTGCCCCCGCGCAAGGAGACCGGCTGGGAGGACGACATCAACCGCCCCGTCGTCCTCAAGAAGGACGGGCTTTACCACCTCTGGTACACGGGCCAGGCGAAAGGGCGCTCGTCCATCGGCCACGCCACCAGCGCGGACGGCGTGCAGTGGACGCGCCACAGCGACAAGCCCGTCCTGACCGCCGAACGGCCGTGGGAGAAAGTCGCCGTCATGTGCCCGCACGTCAACTGGGACGCCGAGGAGGAGTTGTTCAAGATGTGGTACAGCGCGGGCGACCAGTACGAGCCGGATGCCATCGGGTATGCGACAAGCCCCGACGGCGTCGCGTGGGCGAAACATCCGCAGAACCCCGTCTTCCGCGCGAACCCCGGCAAGGCTTGGGAGAAGCACAAGGTCACCGGCGCGCAGGTCATCAAGCGCAAGGACGGCTACCTGATGTTCTACATCGGTTTTGAGGACGAGCATCACGCGCAGATCGGCATGGCCACCTCCGCCGACGGTATCGCCTGGACGCGCCACGACAAGAACCCCATCGTCCCCACACCCCCGCGCGGCAGCCCCAACGACTGGGACGCGGATGCCTGTTACAAGCCCTACGCGATCTTCGACGGCCAGAAGTGGCTGCTCTGGTACAACGGCCGCAAAGGCAGCCTCGAGCAAATCGGCGTTGTCCTCCATGAGGGCGACCTGTCGTTTTAGCCGCCGATTTTTAAAGGGCGAATAAATGTTACACAGAGAACCACAGAGATGCCACAGCGTTTCACACAGAAATTCTCAAAAAACTCTGTGTGTCTCCGCGTTACTCCGTGAAACTCTGTGTAATAAAAACGGAGGTTTTTTTGACAGGATTAACAGGATGAACAGGATTTCCCTTCGGGCGCATACAGTTTTTTTTAAACCACAGATTACACGGATGACGCAGATTGTTTTTTAACCTGTGAAATCTGCGTCATCTGCGGTTAAATAAAACGGACGATAAAAAATAAGGATAAGCAGGATTGACACCGCGCATGGGGAAGCGTAAACTATATGACAAATCTGGATACTACGTTAAGGGAGGGTTATGAAACAGATGACATACGCGGCCGCACTTGACCGCCGTGCGTTCCTGAAGGCGTCGGCGGCGACGGCATTCGCATTCAATATTGTCCCGCGCCATGTGCTGGGGCAGGACGCGCCGAGCGGGAAAATCACGCTCGCGGGCATCGGCATCGGCGGCGTGGGGCATTCGCAGATTGGGGCGCTGGCGAAGGCGGGCTTCGAGGTCGTCGCGCTCTGCGACGTGGATGACCTCCACGCCAAGAAAACCTACGACGCGTTCCCGCAGGCCCGCCGCTACCGCGACTTCCGCGAGCTGCTCTCGGCCGAGAAGGACAAGGTGGACGCCGTCTATTGCGGCACGCCCGACCACACCCACGCGGTCATCACCCTCGCCGCGCTCCGCGACAAGAAGCACGCCATGACCGTCAAGCCGCTCACGCGCACGGTCGAGGAGGCCCGCGCCGTGATGGCCGCGGCGCAGGCCGCCGGAACCGCCACGCAGGTCACCGCCCAGCCCAACACCAGCGACTGGGGCTGCCGCATCACCGAGCGCATCCAGTCCGGCATCCTCGGCGACGTGACGGAGGTGCACGTCTGGTCGTTCCGCCCCTGCTGGCCGCAGGGCATCCCGCGCCGCCCCGACGGCGAGGACCCCGTGCCGGACACGCTCGACTGGAAACTCTGGGTCGGCCCCGCGCCCATGCGCCCGTTTAAGGACGCATGGCCCAACGGAAACCCCATCCCCGACCTCCCGCCGAAGAACTGGGGCGGGCGCAAGGTCTATCACCCCTTCAACCACCGGGGCTGGTGGGACTTCGGGACGGGCGCGCTCGGCGACATGGGCTGCCACTATCTGAACACGCCCTACCGCGCGTTGAAGCTCGGCTACCCCACCGCCGTCTCCGCGTCGTCCTCGCGCCAGTATGAGGAGTCCTTCCCGCTCGCGGCCATCGTGACCTACGACTACCCCGCCCGCGAGGGCATGGCACCCGTGCGCGTGGTGTGGTACGACGGCGGCCTGAAGCCCCCGCGCCCCGCCGAGATGGGCGACGAGGAGCTGCCCGACGAGAGCATCCTCTACATCGGCACCAAGGGCAAGATGCTGGGTGACCGCATCCTTGACCCCGATCTGGAGGCCAAGGCCAAGACCATCCCCGCCACGCTCAAACGGCGCGGCGACATCTGGGCGGAATGGCACACGGCCTGCAAGGGCGGCGAGCCGGCCGGATGCCACTTCGGGTTCGGCGGCGTGCTGGCCGAGTTCGTCCTGCTCGGCGACATCGCCCTACGCACCGGCAAGCGCATCGCCTACGACCCGCAGGCCGTGCGCATCACCAACTCACCCGAGGCCGACGCGCTCCTGCGCCAGCCTTACCACAACGGATGGAAATTATGAGATGAGGATTTTTCGACTAAAATCGACTGACATCGACTAACATCGACTGACCTCGGTTTTAGTCGGCTTCAGTCGATATCAATCGACATCAGTCGAAACCAACCACTAACCACTCGGGCGGTTCATGAACCGCCCCTACAACTGAAAGGAATCACCATGAAAGAATCACTCGTATCACTCGCACTGTTCGCGGCTGTTGCCGCCATCACGGGTTGTCAGCAAGAGCAGGCAACCGTCATCCCGGAGGGCATGTCCACCGCGCAGGGCAAGGCCCTCTCGGGGGTGAAGCCAGCCGCCATGACCCCGGCCGTCTATGCCTCGCTCACGTCCTCCGCCAAGCAGGGGGTCATCGCCGACGAGCTGCGGACCATCGGCAAGGCCATCAAAGCCTATCGGGCCAAGCACAACGGCAAATGGCCCGGAAGCCTCACCGCGCTCGTCACGGAGGGCCTGCTCCCGGCAAAGGCGCTCGTCTCCGCATCCGACCCCACGGGCGGCAAGGAGGGCGGCGTCCCGAAGAGCTATGACCAATGGCAGAAGTCCGAGGAGGCCGACGAGCCCGACTGCAGCTTCCTGTACGAGCTCTGCTCCGCGACCGCCAAATGGGATTGGAAGTCCTACCTCGCGGGAAGCCCCTCCGTCGCGACCGTTGACCTCGACAAGGACGGCGAGGTCTCTTGGCAGGAGGCCAAGCTCTGGCACCTCGCGCGCGGCGACACCACGCAGGCCTCGCCCGGCGCCTATCCCCTGAACCGCTTCCCCGTCGTGCGCTGCTACTGGTACGGCTATCCCGGCTCGAAAGACGACACCAAGCAGCGTTCCGTCATCAGCCTCGCGGCCGACCTCGAGACGGTCTTCCTCTCCCAGCCCTGGTGGGAGAAGGACGACGCGCCCGTGACGCTGCCGTAAGCGCAACAAGCCGAGTAAGGGAGCGGGGCGCGACAAGACCGACCTTGCCTCTCCGGTAAACGCCGATGCCGTGCCAGACATGGGTGTATTTGAAGGGACGGATGATTTCGTCCAAGCACTTGGGTTTAAGGCACTCGGCAACCTCGGTCTGACTGTCATTATCTTGTTCCTGCAAGGCGTGAAAATCGTGCGCCGTCGCCTCGCCCTGCGGAACGATGCCTGACTGGCGCAGACTACAGAATAAGAAAACATTTCGCGTGAATCTACCCCGCTAGTGTCCTGTAAAATACAGATTTCACGATGGAGGGCGAGCGTCCTCGCGAGCCGTTAGACACATTGCAGCTTAAAAGACGATATATATGCTTTCGCGGCTCGCGGGGACGCTCGCCCTCCATCCCCATTGGCCGCACGCCGCGCCAATGGGGTCCCCTGTCTCGCCCTCCATTTTTGCGTTTGACTTTTGGCGGCCTAATGCGCATAATTTAGCGGATGATTTTTTTGTGACCATGAGAGAAGGACGGATATGTTTTTTGACCCCGATGTATTGGGTGATGATTGCGCAGGTGGGGGATGCGGCGAAGGTGCTGAACGCGGCGTTCATGACGTATGTGGCGGGGGCGGTGGCGTCGCTGATGACACCGCCCTATTGCCTCATAATTGCCCTTTTGGCAAAGCCTCGCAAAAACAGGAGAAAAAAATAAAAGCATCGGCAAGAAATATAGCGTCATTATGTGCAACAGCAATGCTTGCGGGGATGATTTCCATCGCGGGCATTTTCACGCCGTCGGCAAAGGCAATGAGTACGGACTATCTTGAGGAAACGTTCGACCCGACCTTTGGCGTGTGGAGCAACGTGATGGCGGCGCAGTTCCGGTGCGAAAAAGACGATGTTCGCGGGAATTATGCCGTGATGAATTGCGACAACAGATACCTTGCGAAACGCAAACTCAGCAAAATGTTAACGTCTGGCATAATCCATTATGAAATGGAATTTAAGGCAAGCGCTACAGATGCCGATAAAATTATTTATTGGGAAAACAGTAACGGGTTCCATGTTAAGTTCGGTAAAAATTATCTTGAGGTTCAAGATGGCCCGAACGGAACACGCAAAAAAGGCGCGGAAGTAGCACCCGAAAAATGGCACCATATTTTAGTCGTGTGCGACCTTGATAACGGCGGTTACAATCTCTATCTCGATCATGACAAAAAACCGTATCTGACTTGGAACGGCAATGGCAAACCGGCTTCATTGCAAACGCTGATTGTTCGTGTTGAAGGGCAAGGCGGATATTTCGCGTTTGACAATGTCAGGGTCTATGATCCGCTTATCGTATCAACTCCTGAAATGGAAGAGATTGCGGGCTACACGAAGGTTCTTACACCGCCGGACATAGCAGACGCTGCGGCAATCACAAGCCGCATTACAAAAATATATTCAGACACGAACGACACGGCATACGAATATCCCGTTTACATCATGAAACAGTTCGGGATAATGGACGGCGAAAGCGCGACACGTTTCGGTGTCGATAAAAACATCACAGCGGGCGAATTCTTGGATGTCGCGAAGAAAGCGTTCGGCGTTACGGCATTTGCAACGCCAATCTATGCGCAACTCTCAACAGCCCCGGCGCAAACAATCAAAGAAACGCAGGTCTTGGCAATCATCTTATCGGCACTGGGTTATGACGGCGAGGCGCAGGCAGCCGGCGGGTATCCGGCCGGATACCGCGATGTCGGCAACAGGCTTTGTGTTTCCAGGGGGTTAAACATCTATTCGACCGATACCGCGACGAGGGGTGTCGTTGCCATGTTAATGTATTATTCACTTGGCACGGAGATGAAGTCAACCGGAACGACATTATACGATAAATACCGCCCGTCGGTAAAACCCGCTTTAAGTGAAGACGACATGAAGTGTCTGTTGCAGGACAACTTCTATTACCGTGTTGAAGCGTATAATGTTTTAAGAAGAAAAGGCGTGGCGCCGATTCAAATCACGAACGATCTTTTGAACCTGCTTGAAAGCGGCACGAAAGAGCAGAAGAAGCGCGCCGCGAGAGCACTTTCCGATAACCAACATCCCCATGGTTTTTTTGCGAACAAGAGCCGTGACCTTTACGTCACATTAAACCAGATTGGGGCAAGTTCAAGAATGGTGACAAGTAGCCTGCTTAAAATTCTTCAAAACGAAAACGAAGATGCCGGCGTTAGAATTTACGCGCTAAGGGCGCTTTGGATGATGAATGTTGAGGAATTGGTTCCAATGCAATATTGGACTTTGGCTTTGCGCGACGAAACGACCAGATATCATCAAATGCTCCTGAACATAGCAAGTGATAGACTTGAAATGACAAATACGGAGGAATCGGTGAGCGCGCTGATAAAAGCGCTGAATGATCCTGACAGGGAAGTTATTATCCGCTCTATAGATACATTGAACCGTAAAGGCTTGAATGTGGATTTGCATGATTTGGCAAAAGCGGCGATCCCCGCGCTGAAGAGTCTGCTGGCCAATCCGGATTCAACCATTGCGCATCAGGCGGCGGTAGCGTTGAACACATTAGGCGAACGAACACCGCTTCCGAAGATGACAAAAGCCCGGCAGCACGGGCAGTCGAGCCAAGCCGTGAAGGTTACAAAAATTTCAGAAACCGAATATGCGGTGGACAATGGCATATTTGAAGTGAGTTTTAACGGGGGCGACCGATCCGCCGGTGGGTTCAGTTCGCTGAAAATGCACGGCAGCGATGTCAGCATTGTTACAGGGAGCGGATTCCTGACCTGGGACCATGCGGGGGGCAGTGCTACCCGGAAAGTAACTGTTGTAGAGCAAACCGACGACCATGTTGAAATATCGACGAAAATCCTTCCGGGAGGTGGTTGGACATACTCACTTGATTTCAGATTCCGTATCGTGAAAGGTGAAAGCAAGATTTATAATTACATCGTGCTTGAACAGGATGAGGACGGTGTGGGGACAAAAGATAAACCAGCAGGTATTCGAGGCGGCAGTCACATGAGAATAAACAACGCGATGTACGATTATTTCATCTCAAGCGAAAAGATGGTGGGCGCGAGGATGACAAATCCGGCGTATAACGTAACCCCGACCGGAGCAAAAGCAAGTGTTGAGCAGGCGACGGATTTGGGGGCAAGCGGTGAGGTTGAAGGCAAGTTCCTGTGGTGGCAAGGCGGCGTGGACACAAAGCTATGGGGGCATGTCAGCAACGACAGGAAGCTTGGTCTATGGCAACTGTTCCCAAGTTACGATTCCTTTGACAGCAATAATCTAAGGATGAATCTTAACGAAATCACGTCGGATATGTCGTCGATATCCTTTGCCGGTCAGTATTTTAACTGGGATGGTTTCAAATTCCCTGCCGGAAAATATACGAAGATATATGGCCCGTATGTGTGGTACATCAACACAGGTGACAGCATGATCGATATGATGGAAGACGCTAAAACAGAACTTGTAAAAGAAGAAAAAGCGTGGCCGTATAAATGGGTCGCTCATGAACATTTCCATCAACGCGGCGATGTAGCGGGTAAGGTGAAAATGGAAGATGGAACCTCCGCGAAGGGCGCGTATGTGATTGTTAACGTGCATAGCGGAAGAGAGGGCGATTATGAGCCTACATGGCAGCAAAACACAGGCCCATACGGTTACTGGACACGAATCTCGAACGACGACGGCACTTTTGAAATAAAAAATTTACATGCCGGCGAGTATAACGTAACCGTGTTCAAAGACGGTTATGTTGGAACGCTCTATCTGCCGGATAAGATAATGATAAACAAAGGTCAAATAACCGATATCGGCACAGCGGTTTTCAAAGAAGAAATAAACGGACCGCTGGCGTGGAGAATAGGCATACCTGACGGCACATGGCTGTTTGACGCGGAGGATGTGTATGATTACGAAACATTGATATCGTACCGTCCGAGATTCCCGCTTGACGCTGTGTATAACGTTGATGAAGCTGACGACAGATATGACTGGTCATCAAATCATCACGGGACCGTGAGCGGCGAGTCAAAATCCGCTGTAAGAACGATATTGTTTAACAAGGATGCAAGCATAGATTCCGACGCTATTCTTACCTTCGCGACGGGCAGTGTTCGTGCTTCCGTGACCATTGGGCTTACGCTCAACGGCAAACCTCTTGAAAATATCGTTTACCGATACGGCAAAACCGACGACTCCATGAATGCGCGCACCTTCGCGTACGGACGTTCCCAGCACAACAAAATCCGTATTGATAATGCGTTATTCGTAAACGGTCAAAACAAACTCGAGATAACAATATCGAACAACACGGGGCATTTCCTGTACGACTTTGTACAGTTGGAATACAGCGGTGACAGGCAAAAACTGGACAGGGGAATAAGGTGAAAATTTTGGTATCATTGAGCGTGTTGCATCAGCGTTGTGTAATTGCCGCCTTTCTCGACTGTGCGTCCTTCAATGCGTATCTTGAAGAGTGTTGTCGTGTTGAGTTTTCCAAGACATCGTCGATGCCGCCGAAGACGATATGCGGGCGAACGGGCGGCGCAGGTAATTTTTCAACCATCATTTAAGGAGAAGAATAATGAGCAAGAAGAACCATGTGTTTAAGGCGGAGATTCAGCAGGTGCTGGATCTCGTGATTCATTCGCTGTATTCGAAGAAGGAGATTTTTTTGCGCGAGTTGGTGTCCAATGCGTCGGACGCGATCGACAGGGCGCAGTACGTCGGCTTGACCGACAAGGCGGTCGTGGAGGACGCGCCGCAGTGGAAGATCGACATCATCGCGGACAAGGATGAGCGCACGCTGATGATCTGCGACAACGGCATGGGCATGAGCGAGGAGGACATGGACAAGAACCTCGGCGTCATCGCCAGTTCCGGCACACAGGCGTTCACGCAGGCGTTGAAGGAGAAGAAGGACGTGAACGTGCCGGAGCTCATCGGGCAGTTCGGCGTGGGCTTCTATTCGGCGTTCATGGTGGCGGAGGAGGTGACGGTCATCTCCCTCAAGCGCGGCGCGGGGCAGAAGGCGGTGAAGTGGGTCAGCGCGGGCAGCGGCACGTACTCGCTTGAGGACGCGGCGCGGGACAAGCCCGGCACGACCGTCGCGCTGAAACTGCGCGAGGGCATGGAGGAGTTCCTTGACGAGTGGCGCGTCCGCGAGCAGGTCAAGAAGTATTCCGACTTCATCGCCTACCCCATCCGCTTCGGCGAGAAGGGTGAGGTGCCGAAGGACGACGCCGCGCCGCTCAACACCATGAAGGCGCTCTGGAAACGCGCGAAGGGCGACGTCAAGCCCGAGGAGTACGAGGAGTTCTACAAGCACCTCTCGCACGACCACCAGCCGCCGCTGAAAACCATCCCCGTCTCCGTCGAGGGCGTGGTCGAGTTCAAGGCGCTGCTGTTCCTGCCGAAAGAGGCGGGCTTCGATATGTTCATGCCGAACAAGAAGCACGGGCTCAACCTCTACGTGCGGAACGTGTTCATCGGCGCGGACTTCGACCTGCTGCTGCCCGAGTACCTGCGCTTCGTCAAGGGCGTCGTGGACTCCAGCGACCTGCCGCTCAACGTCTCGCGCGAGATGCTTCAGGACGACGCCGTCATCCGCAAGATCAAGAGCAACATCACCGGCAAAATCCTCTCCACCCTCGCCGAGATGCAGAAGGACGCGCCCGACGACTACCGCCTCTTCTTCGCCGCCTTCGGGCGCATCCTCAAAGAAGGCTTGCACTTCGACTGGGAGAACGGCGACAAGCTCAAAGCCCTCATCCTCTTCCAGACCGCCAAGACCGAAGGCAACGGCTTCATCTCCCTCAAAGACTACGCCGCCGCCATGCCCGAGGCGCAGAAAGACATCTACTACCTCATCTCCGACGACATCAAGACCGCCCGCCAATCGCCGCACATCGAAGCCGTCACCGGGCGCGGCTTCGACGTGCTCTTCCTCACCGACCCCGTGGACGCATACATCATCGACCGCCTCGCCGAGTTCGACGGCAAGAAACTCATCCCCGTGGACAAAGGCGACCTCGAGCTCGGCAGCGACGAAGAGAAAACCGAAGCCAAGAAAAAACTCGAAGCATCCGCCTCCGAGTACAAAGCCCTGACCGACTTCATCAAAGAGCACCTCAAAGACGACATCGCCGAAGTCAAGCTCTCGCCCCGCCTCACGGATTCCGCGTGCTGCCTCGTCGCCACCGACCGCGCCATGAACGCCACCATGGAACGCCTCATGCGAGCGATGAACCAGACCGTTCCCGACCAGCCGCGCACCCTCGAGCTCAACCCCACCCACGCGCTCATCCAGAAGATGAACGCCATGCTCACCGCCGACGCCGCCGACCCCGCGCTCGCCGACTACGCCGACCTCCTCCTCGGGCAAGCCCAGCTCGCCGAAGGCTCCCCCCCCAAAGACCCCCAGCACTTCAACCGCCTCATCACAGGGCTGATGGCGCGGCCCTAGCGATTTGAGATTACAGATTTCAAAATCTGAAATGCTCCGCTTTCTCAAATTCCTGTCGGGTCTGTTGTTGCTGCCGCTGTGCGTGGCGGTCACCTGCGCCACGGTGGATGTCTTGAGCAATGCCCAAGGCAAGGGGTCGGCCTTCTCGATAGAGGCGGCCTGTCTGGCGGCGGGTTTTTTCATTTGGCTGCTGTGCTGGTTCTTCCTGCCGCAGCCGGCGCGCGTTTACATCCTCGGGCACGAACTGACTCATGCGCTGTGGGCCATGCTGTTCGGCGGCCGGGCGAAGGACCTGCGCGTGAGCGCGAAAGGCGGGAGCGTGCGCGTCACGAAGAGCAACGCGCTCATCACGCTCGCGCCGTACTTCTTCCCGTTCTACACCATCGTGCTAATCCTAATCCGCTTGCTGGCAGGGCTGCTGCTCGACCCCGTGCCGTGGCCAGCGGTGTGGCTGTTCCTCGTGGGATTCACATGGTCGTTCCACTTCACGTTCACGCTCCAGAGCCTCATGGTGCGCCAGCCGGACATTTTGGAGCACGGCCGCCTCTTCTCCTACGCGCTCATCTATCTGCTGAATGTGCTTGGCATCGGGCTGTGGATTGTCTGTACCACGTCCGCCACCCCCATGGACTTCACGCAGACCCTCGCCGCCCACACGGGCGACGCCTACCGTGCGGTCTGGGCGTGCCTGCTCGCGGCATGGCGGTGGCGGTCGTGACGGGAAAGTGACAGGTAAAAGGTGAAACACCGTTTCAATCTCTTACCTATTACTTACAACCTATTTATTTCTTGCCTTTTTTCAGCTGGTTCTCGAAGATGACCGGGCCGCCCCATTTGCCGGTGGTGATGAGGTCGAGGGTGCCGTCGCCGTCGAGGTCGGCGGCGATGATGTTCATGCCCGCGCCGATGCCCTCGTCGAGGCTGATGACGTGCTTGCTGAACACGGGGTCGGGGCCGGGCGTGAAGCGGTAGTAGTACACGCCGAGCTTGCCGTTCGCGTCGGGGTCGCCGCCGTTGTGCGCGTAGAAGCGTTTGCCGGTGATGAGCTCGGGGTTGCCGTCGTTGTCGATGTCCGCGAGCAGGAGGTAGTGCGCCTGCGTCCAGGTGTCGTCGATGAGGTGCTGCACCCACGAGATGTTGCCGTCCGCGTCGCGCTTCTGCTCGTACCACCAGATGCCGTGCTTGTGGGCGGAGGAGACGATGAGGTCGTTCAGCCCGTCCTTGTTGACGTCGAACACGAGGATGTTGGAGGTGTGGTCGGTGCCGCCGTTGGGTGCGCCGAGCGCGAGCTTATGCTCTTTCCATGTGCCGTTGCGGATGTCCTCGGGGGCCTCGAACCATGCGTTGGGGCGGATGATGTCGGGGCGGCCGTTGCCGTTGATGTCGCCGACCCCGGCGCCGAGGTTCATGCGCTTGTCGGAGACCGTGTAGCGCTTCATCCCCGGCTTGCCGTCCGCGTCCTTCGCGCGCTCGTACCACACGGTGATGTGCGTGTGCGGCACGAGGTTGTCCGCCTTGCCGTCGCCCGTCACGTCCTCGAGCGTTCCGGTCTCGTGGTTGCCGAGCTTCTCGATCGCGTGCATGGGCCACAGGCCCTCCTTGCCCCACGTGTTCTCGAACCAGTAGGAGGTCTCCGAGAACCACCCGCCCGAGAGGATGTCCGGCTTGCCGTCGCCGTTCACGTCCAGCGCGAGGTTGAAGAAATCATCCGCGTAGCCCTTGCCGTCGTCCTTCACGTCGGACTTCACCTCGCGGATCTGCACGGGCTTCCAGTCCGGCGCGACGTAGAGGAACGGGCCCGCCGCGATGTCCAGCTTGCCGTTCCCCGTGAAGTCCGCCACCACGCACGACTCCGAGCGGTGGTTCGACACCCGCTTCACCACAAACTTCACCGGCCCGGCGTCATCCGCCGCCAGTGCCGCAACACACGCCGTCATCCCGACCGTCATCATCAACTGCTTCATACTACTTGCTCTCCTTTTTTTACTTACACAGAGTTTCACGGAGATGGACACAGAGTTTCACGGAGATTTTTTTGTATAACCTCTGTGACCCTCTGTGTCGCCTCTGTGGTTCTCTGTGTAACATTTAATCCTTCGTCTCTGCGATACGCCGCAACGCCTTCTCCGCCTCGCCCTTGACCGCCTCGTCCTCCAAGAACGGTTTCAGCATCTCAACGGCCGCTTGCGTCGGCACCGACCCCAGCGCCTCGCACAGCAGCATCCGCTCCTCCGCGCGCGCCACGCGCTTGGCGGCTTCACGGCAACGCGCCTCACGCGACGCCGCATCCTTGTCCTGCTCAATCAGGCGGATGTACCCCCGCAACGCCAGCACGCGGATACTGTTGTTCGCGTGCGTGTCCGCAATCGCCAGCAAATCCGTTGCCGCCGCAATGTCCTTCCAATTCGCCAGCACACGCGCCGCGTCATCCGCGACCGCCGCGTCCGCATCCTTCAACGCGCCCCGCACCAGCGCAAGCCCCTCGGGCGACCCCGCCGCGCCGGCCGCCTTCAAAAACGCCGACCTCATCGGCGCGCCCGCATTTGCAAACACCTTGCCGATTGCCGCGACCGTGGCTTCCGCATCAAAGTGTACAAACGTCATCAGCATGTGCGTGACCGCTTTTTGCTCTCTCTCGTCAACCGCTTTCGCCGCTACGGCAGTTATCTCTCCCAACCGTTTTTTATCCCAAGCATTATTGAATACGGAAAACGCCACCGTGCGGACTTCCGGCGCGTCATGTTTCAACGCCTTCATAAACAACGCTTCGTCACGGGGAAACTCAGTGCCACGACGCGCAAGGGCGTCAAGCAGTTTTACCGTCATGCCCGCGTCTTTCTGCTTGAACACCACAGCGGCTATTTTCTCCCGCGCCTTGGGGTCTTTCAAGACGCAGAGGCTAATGAACGCATTATCCGCAACCTCCTTATCCCCCTGCCCCAGCAGGGCAATCAACGTATCCACATCATCCGCCGTGCCGAACACGCCCAGCGCCTTGACCGCCACCAAGCGATCCTCCGCGTCGGCATTTTTATCCTTCAGCACCTTACGCATCATCGGCAGGGCGGCAGGGTTCTCCGCATCCGCTAAGGCCGACATCAACACGCGCCACACGTCCCTTGGCATCTTCTCCGTGATTTTCGCCAGCGGCTTCTCCAGCGCCTTCGACGGCATCCCCGCCGCCAGACGCGCCGTCGTGCCGCGATAAACCTCCGACCCCGAAAGCCCCTTCAGCAGCCACTTCTCCAGATTGCCCGCGTCCGCCCTGAGCAGGCCGCACAACGCCGCCAGCCGCGTGTGCTCGTGGAGTCCCGCGTGATCCTCCAGCTGCGCGTAGAGCGCGACGGCAGCCGTCGTCTCCCCCAACGCCTCCAGCCGCTCCACCGCCCGTATGCGAAGGTCATCCGGGGCGTTGTTGTGGAGCGCAAGCTCCTTCAGTCTCGCGACATCCGTGGAGGTGTCCAGATTACGCAGAACAAATGCCCACGCCGCCCTCCTGAAATGCTCCGGCATGGGCACAACTTCCACCACACCCCACCGTGCCGCGTCCGCCTCCGGCGTCCCGATGGACTCCAGCAGGAACCACGCCGCGTCGAACGTCTCCTCCTTCCGCAGCAACGCCGCCAGCGCCGGGACATCCCCCGCCCCGGCCTTCACCAGCAGCTCCCGCCGCGCCGCATCCCGCGACTCCGCCGTACCGCCCTCCAGCTGCCCGATGAGCGCCGCGTTATCCGCAAACGCCACCGCGCAACACAGCATCGCCCCCATCGCAACAATCAACCCCTTCATCTCATCTCCAACTTTAGGCCTTGCAAAAATCCTCCCGCAAGATTCAGATAAGTATATCCTCGCCCCGCTGAAACTGCAACAGAAAAAAGGTGGCACGGAGAACAAGGTGGCACGGGGTGTATGCGCAAGGCTTTCAGCCTTGATTTTGTTGTGTGCCCCATACGCAGGGCGTTGCCCTGCGCTGTCATCCGCAAGGCCTTTGGCCTTGTCGCCTCATGCGGTGCGCTTGCGGGCTGATGCCTCTTCGGTGCGTTGGGGAATGAGGTGGCGGAAAGAAGTTTCTAGTTGCTAGTTGCTAGTTTCTAGAAGGGGCGGCATGAGTGGCAACGGCATGGGAAATGTCGAATGTGGAGATGCGATTTTCGCCCCTCATAAGGGCAACGCCCTTACGGATGACAGCGCAGGGCAACGCCCTGCGAAACGGCGGGGGGAAGATGGCAAGGCTGAAAGTCTTGCGTATGATGTTGCGCCTTTATCCGCAAGGCTTTCAGCCTTGGTTTTGTTGTGCGCCCCATACGCAGGGCGTTGCCCTGCGCTGTCATCCGCAAGGCCTTCGGCCTTGTCGCCTCATGCGGTGCGCTTGCGGGTTAACGCCTCTTCGGTGCGTTGGGAAATGAGGTGGCGGAAAGAAGTTTCTAGTTTTTTAGTTGTTAGTTTTTAGTAGGGACGGCGTGAGTGACAACGGCATGGGGAATGTCAAATGTGGGGATACGACCCCAATTTTAGCCAATTAAATGCTGCCTCTTACAGCGTGTCTAGAATCAGATGCTTTTTAAACAAGTTGTCGAAGGTTTCAAAAGAGAATTTTCCCTTGTATATACGCAAATCCTCTTCAAAGAATTTTTTGAGTTCATCCGTCGCAAGCAATTCATCAAATCGTTGACACGCTTGCTGATGATTGATTATCTTGTCGAGATCATACAGGCTTTGTATCCCTAGTTCAGGAAATTCCTTGCTTATGATTGTAATTGCTTTGGAAGAAAACGCCCTTGCCTTTTGCGTCAGGTCAATATATCTTGCACTCAATGACAAATAATCGTTCCTGATTTCGAGAAAACATTTTTTCAAAGGCTCATCGCTGGCGAAAAGCAAATAGGCTTCATTCAGCAACCGCTCAATAATGTCACGGTGTTCTATTATTTTGTTCAATTTGTGTTCAATATGTCTGGATGAAAAATACCATCCTAGTTTTGCGAACAATATCGTGTCGTCGGAATCCAGTAACCTGACACAATCGCAAGCGGTGTTGTATATCTCCAGAACCTTTTGGTGCAATGCCAGTTTCACGTCTCGGTTATGGATGTCCTTTTGGAGTTGCGTTGAAAGGCGGTGGAATTTCCCTTGCGACCATATTGAAATCCTGATTGCACATACCGACACAAACACAGCGGACAAAGCCAAAACTGCGCTCACGAAACCTTGATTTGTGTTACACCAGTCAATGATTAGAATTATCCTGCTCATCGTTTCAACCTCCCTTTACAGTTCGCGGGTTTTGCGGCAATGGGGTACAATAGGTTTTGTTCACGACCTTTTCTCTGAGTGCCGCCTTGTCTTTAAAATTTCTCGATATGTTCATAATGATGTTTTCGTAATCATCTGATTTTATCCCATTTTCCTCTTTCTGATAGTAAAACGGTTTGATGGAAACACAATTCTCATGTTCAAACAATGTGTGTAGCAATGTCCTGTCTGAAATTCCGCAGGAATGACCAAAGATGTAGATTTGATAATAATCAGAGTCTATGAATTTTAACATTTCCCTGTAATTCGCCGTTTGCAGATACTTGATAGACTTAACATTTTTCAAATAGTCGTTATCGTTCAACTTTTCAATCTCCTTGTATTCGTCTGCCAGTTCGTCCCCGTAACCGAAAATGATAGGGTTGTCTGGGTCGCATAATTCTCCATGAATATGAATACTACGATTGCAATGTTGTGATTTTAAATATGGGGATTCTGTTTTAATAGTATAATTGAAATTTAATACAAGCGTCGTTCTTGGAAAAAACCGATTCCTATAAGAAGAGAAATCCGAATCTTCCTGTAATTTTTTAATTATATGTTCTGTTGTTATTTTATCTTTATCCTTAATTTGAATACGGTATGCTATGCGGTCAACAAGTTCTTCATATAAAGGACGATAACCACTATTGACGTCATTAACACAATTACTTAAAATTTCAGATACATATTTCCAGTACAAATTGGTTTTTTCTTTTTTGTGGTTATTGGGAAAATCATCTACCCTCAAAAAGTCAAAAAAAAGATTTGCCATGTCATCTCTTCCCGTCCGACTACTCTTATCTTCCTCTTTATGCAAATACTGTTCCATTAACTGCTTTATCTCTTCGAAACAGTTGTTTAACTTTTTTATCCTGTTTTTCTGATAGTCCTCTTTACTCTGGTGTACACCAACAGGAACTACGCCAAAAACAATTTTTTTTATTTGCCGGAAATACTCTTCTTCAATATCCACCCAGTCGCGGAGTGATCTTTCTAGGATTGCCTCAAGAAAATAGTTTTTGAAATGAGGTAACACATTATTTTTTTGAAGCCCCTTTTTGAACGACTTATAATCAGTAAACTCTTTAGGAGAAATCCGATTTGCATGAGGCACAGAGAGAAACGCGTTTTCAAAAGATTCCTCTTGGCTGGTGTTGAATTCTGCAACAATTTTTCCCCACAAATCGCCAATAAAATGCCGATACCCAGTTGCCAGACCATGCGCCAAATCGAAGCCGTTTCCGATTAGAATTATCCTGTTCATATCTCTTTCTTCCCTTCCACAACCTTCACTTCCTCTTCCGTCAATCCGTACAATGCGTAAACCAGCGTGTCGATTTGGCGTTCCAAATCCGATGTGTCCGTTGATGGGTTCTTTATTTTAGCAGAAAGGATTTTATCCACAAGGGTAATGATGGGTTTCTGTTGTTTTAATGGCACATCGGGGATGGGGAGTTTTTTCCAGTCGTCTGGATAAAGGTGAATGTTGCTACGGCGGTTGGCACGGAGATAGTCGCGGGCGACGGTGGAGTTCATCACGCCAAGCAAATATTTGATTTCAAAGCGACGGGAAATTCCTTCAAGTGTTTCGCGCTTGGGAAGGTCTGGACGTGGCGGTTTTTCTCCCATGTATCGGGCAACTTTTTTTAATGAGTTATTACGAACACCAGAAAGAGAGTGCCAAAGGACAAATGACCAAGCAGACTGATTATGAAAAAACTGTTGATTGTCATAGGCTACTCTTAAATTCCCTGCATTTGCTACCATATCAACAGAAATGAGTTTTTCTGAAACCTCAAAGAGTTCTGGGAATCGTGGTTCTCTAAATTGCGATGGAGCGCGTTTAGTTCCCCATTCTAACCAAATTGATTCTTTGGGAAGCCAACGCATAAGATATTTTCCTTCGACAAACGGTTTAGGATGTTGGGGGTCTTTAACTTTAGAAATCACATCATCTTTAGTGAAAGCCCCGTGTGCAATTTTTTCGCTAGCATGGATACTCATGCCGGTACTGATATACACTATGCTACTTAGCTCCACTATTTTCACATTCCATGTGACCAGTGTACTTTCATTTTCATTAGGGAAAAATACTCGGTGAGTAAGGTTCTGTTGCTTATCAGATGATAATACAACAATATTCCCAAAAGTGTCCTTGTGGAATCGGCGTTCGGGGATGTTTTGTGCGCCGTCGGTTTTTTGGATAAAGGGGATGACATTGTGGACGGCGGCATCAAAAATCTTGATGTCACCGCAGAAGTCGAGGCGAAGGACACGCGCATTTTTCAGAAACCAGTCTTGCGGCTTTTGAGCGTATTTGGAATGGCAGAAGGCATCGGAAACAATGAGGGCGGAAACACCGTTCGGGCGGAGAAGTTTGTACCCGCGTTCCAAGAAGGGAACAAACAAATCCCATTTCTCCCGCAATGTCTCATATTGACCGGACGCCTTGATGAGTTTCCGCTGGCATTGATTCCAGTCGCTTTGCTCGTCGGCGCGGACATACGGCGGGTTTCCGATGACGATGTCGAAGCCGTCTTTTATGCCGAACATCCATTCGGGGTCGAAGAAGGGGGAGGAGGCGTTCTGGTCGTAGGGGTTCCAGTCGGCGAGCTGGCGGGCGTCGGCGGGGGCGTAGGCGCCGTCGGCTTGGAGGAGGTCGGCGAGGGTCTGGCGGAGTCTCTGGTCGTCGGCGCGGTGGCGTTTCTTCTTGGCGGCGGTGTCGGCGGAGAAGTGGAGGTGGCGGACTTCGAGGAGGGAGCGCTTGGTGGGCTCGATGCGGGGGTCTTCGAAGAGGTCGCCTTGCTTCTCTCGGGGCTTTAAGCCGATGAGGGTGTTGGCGGCGACGAACTTGGTCTCGAGGTTGGGCAGGGGGCGGATGCCGTAGTTGTCGGCGGGGTCGTCGTTGGGGGTCTGCTCGACGACGAGGGAGATGAAGAAGCGGAGTTTGCTGATCTGCACGGCGATGGTCTGGATGTCCACGCCGAAGATGCAGTTCTCGATGAGGTGGCGCTTGAGGTCGTAGGGGGGGATGTGGGCGGGTAGCCCGAGGCGTTCGATGATGCCGATGATGCGGTTGAGGATGCCCATGGGGAAGGCGCCGGAGCCGCAGGCGGGGTCGAGTATCTTGCAGGCGAGGAGGGCTTCGCGGATGCGGGGGGAGAGGGAGGAGGGAGTAGGTAGTAGGGAGGAGGGAGTAGGTAGTAGGGAGGAGGTTGGGAGGGGGGTGAAGAGGGTGTCGATTTCGGCGGCGGGGATGCCGTTGTTGCACAAATAGGCTTTGAGGGATTCGTCCACCATGTAGTTGACGATCTCGCGGGGGGTGTAGAAGGAGCCGGATTGCTTGCGGGCGGTCTCTTGGGTCTCGGGGTTGTAGGCGCCGAGGAGGTTCTCGAACACTTTGCCGAGGAGTTCGGGGTCGAGGGCGACGTCGGCGTCGTCGGGGGTGTTCTCTTCGATGGTGAAGTTGTAGCGTTTGAGGAGGGGGATTAGCCCTTCTGGTTGCGGACGGCTCGGAGAGCCGTCCCTACCTGCTCCGAAGAAGAGGACGTTGGGGAGGAAGGCGCGTTTGTTGGGGGTGGCGTCGCGGCTGAAGCCGTCGAAGTAGTGGACGGTGACCTTGCCGTCGGTCTCGGTCTCTTTGTCGAGGCATTCGAAGAGGCCGCCGTTGAGGAAGGGGACGGTCTTGAAGATGCCGATGACGCTGCCCTTGTCCTTGAACCATGATGATTCCTTGTCGTCGCGGAAGCGGATCTTGGCGCCGTGGTGCTTGTCCTTCCCCTGATACGTCCTGTCCGTGGCGAACTCCCGTTCGGTGATGGGGCGGTTGAGGGTGGCGAAGAAGAGGTTCTGGAGGATGGCGTTGTAGTAGCTGCCGGAGGCGGGGCTGGAGGGGGCGAAGCCTTTCAGTATCCCGTGCAAGCCCTCGATGTCGAATATCGTTTCGGGGACGAGATCCTTTTGCTTGATGAACCAGACGAACATGAGGCGGGTGATGAGGCGGATGAGGTGCTCCTCTTTCTTGCCGTCGGGGTAGGTGACGCCGGTTTCGTCTTTGAGCGCCCAGAGGTACCAGTCGAAAAGCTCTTTGTAGAACTCCCTGGTGAGGGGCTCGACGGAGAAGGCGTCTTTCAGGTCGCCGAGGGTGGCCTTGCCGGGGTTTGAGGCGATTGCCTTTAGGCGGTCGGAGGCGGTGCGCGTGCTTTGGGTTTCGCCGAGGACGTAGGTGTAGCGTTTGGGGGCGGTCTGGTGGAGCGCAAACTTCCCGTCCGGGGTGATGACGGGTTCGCTGCTGATGAGGGAGAGGCGGTATTCGGGGCGCGAGGACGCGCGCCCTCCATGGTAGAGCGCGAGCAGGCCGTGGTAGCGGTCGTGGTCGATGAGGCTGGCGGCGATGTCGCGCAGGCCCACGCGGTTGCGGGCGATCTGGACGTGCGCGGCGATCTCGATGTCCAGCACGGCGAGGTTCTTGCCGTCGGCGAGGCGTATGGCGGCGAAGCGCTCGATGGATTTCACCTTGGGGTCGGTTGAGGTGATGGGCTGGGGCTTGGCCTCGAAGTCGATTTGCCCGGTGAAGATGGCTTTGAGCCATTCCTGCCAGTTGGCGCGGCTGTAGGGGCGCTTGAGGTCGGATTGGAAGGTGTCTGTGATGTTCATGGTTGGTCCTGATTGGCGATTTCCCATCGGCCGGTCTTGCGCGAGCCGACACGCTTGATGATGCCTTGGTCTTGGAAGGATTTCAAATGACGTTCGACTGTTCGGGACGTAATGCCAAGCAATGCCGCAAGGCGAGACGCGGACAAGGATGAATCACGTTTGAGATGGGCAATGATGTCCGCTTTTATCCCGACATTTATCCCGACATTTATCCCGACATTTTCTGTGGCATTTGTGGAACCTCGGGCAGGAATGCCCGAGCCGCTTTGTACCGTGGCAATGTCCACGTATTTGTAAAGGGAGTTTTCGATCACGCTCAGCATGAAGTCAATGAAGGGGCGGCAGTCCACGCCGTCCGCATGGGACTCTTGGAGCGCCTTGTAATATCCGGCCTGATTGTGGTGGACAAGGGTCTCGACAGGCATCCACGCGAAGAGCGGGTTCCAGCGGGCCAGGATGAGCGTCTGCCAGAGGCGCCCGATGCGCCCGTTGCCGTCGCGGAACGGGTGGATGTGCTCGATCATGTAATGGACGGCGGAACTGTTGATCAGCGGGTGGGCCTCGGAGGTTTCGCCCGCGCGCAGAAGCCGGCGGACAAGCCCGGGCACTTCCGTCGCGGGGGAGCCGCTGTGCATGACCGCGCCGTCGCTGCGAACCACCGCGACCTCGACGGTGCGGAACTGGCCGGACTCGCCGATGAGCCTGTCCGTCATGCTTGCGTGCGCGTTGAGCAGCGACGTGACGTCCCACGGGTTGTAGTTGTCCAACTCATTGTAGGCCCGCCATGCGTTCTGCACCTCCTTGATGTCCTTTGGGGGGCCGAGGACGGGTTTGCCGTTGATGACGGCGGCCACTTGCTCCAGCGTGAGCGTGTTCCCTTCGATGGCGGTGGAGGCGTGGACGGACATGATGCGGTTGATCTTGCGCAGGCGCAAGACGTCCCCGCATTGCTCTTCGCTCATCTTGACGCGCTCGAGCAATGCGTGAATGCCGCCGATCTTCTCATGCCATCTGGGGGATTCGGTATAATACGAACGGATCGTGTTCATTGGGAACTCTCGCGGATGATGATTTCGCGTTTACCACACGGATGGCACGGCGTATTTGCGGATGTTTGCGTCGGCGGTCAGGATGGTCATGCCCTCCGCCTGTGCCGTGGCGACAAGCAGCCGGTCGAACGGGTCGCGGTGGATGAACGGCAGGGCCTCGACAATTTCCACATGACGCGGCGCAACGGGCAGCAAGGTGACGGGGCTATTTTCAAGTTTCTCTAAAAATGCCTTAACGCCGCCGTTAAACTCATGAATTTTTCCTAGGCTTACCTTGATGGCGATTTCCCACACGGAAACAACGCTGATATGCAACGAGTGTGTGCGGTCTAATAACATTGCTCTCGCCTTGTGGGACAGGGTCTCGTGCTTATTAACCCACCAAAGGGCGGTGTGCGTATCCAAAAGCAACTTCATTCCATGTATTCCTTGAAGTCCTCCAACGGCGCGTCAAAATCGTCGGGGATGTTGAATTGTCCACGCATACAACCGAACACTTCCTCCCTTGACATTTTCTTTTTCCGTGGGATGGCTTCCGGTGTGACAGTTACGGTGAAGGGGATGCCATTGTGATTGACGACCCCTTTAATCAATATGCTGAGCGCATTGGAGGGTGAAACCCCAATGAATTCGCAGACTTTGTCAAACTGCTGCTTCGTCTCCTTGTCAACACGCGTGGAAACCTGCACAACCATAAAAACCCCTTCCGTTAAGATTTGTTAGCATTTTGCAACATTTTGCTTTCATTGTCAAACGGAAAAACTCTCGCTGATGATGATTTCGGGAAGGTGGTGCGGGTCATTATAATCACGGGCAGGAGTTCCCGTGCCATCTTGACTGTCCGTGCCGCCTTGACTGTGCAACGGGTACTTGCGGGCGATTTTGAGGGTTTCGTCGAGTAGCACGGCGGGGCTGAGCGGGGCTTTCTTTACGGCGCGGGCGAGTTTGTTGACGTCGCGCTGGAGTTGCTGGAACTTGCCGAGGCTGAGGGCTGTCTTGGCGTTGAGCAGTATCTCGTGTTCCTCGGCGTTGGCAAGCGGCAGTTTCAGGATTGCGTCGAGCCAGCCCAGCGCGCGCTTCTCGTGCGGCCCTTGCGTGGTGTCCAGTTGCCGTTCGCGCTGTTTTTCCGCCGCCACCTTCTCGGCAAAGAATTGGATGGCCACCGAAACCTGCTCGTGGTGTCGCTCGTGCAGGGAGACGCCCTGCTCTGTTGGGTGTGCGCGGTATTCCTTCTCGGCTTGCAGGAAGGTGAGCTCCTCTGTCTCGCCGTTTTCCCGGACGCACAGGAAGGCGTCGCGCTTGTCGTCGCGGATGAAGGTGATGGTGGAGTCTTTCAGGACGGGTTTTTTGCGTCCGACGCGGGCGCGGGTGGAGAGGTTCTTGATGGACTTGAAGCGTTCGGGGTTTTCGTTTTTGAACGCGCGCAGGTCGAGGAGTATCCGCAACTTCTCGTCTTTGTCCTCGTTGATGGTCTTGTCGAAAAGCCCGAACGTGCCGGTGATTTCATCGGGCGAGTAGATCTGGCTGTCCTCGCCCAAGGCGCTGTGGAAGGCCTGCAGCTTCATGATGGCCTTTTTTTCCAGTTCGATGTCGTTGTTCACCTTGGCGGTGGGGAAGAAGTTGAAGATGTGGATTTCGCTTGCCGTTGAGCCGATGCGGTTGACGCGCCCGACGCGCTGCATCAGGCGGATGCTGTTCCATGGCGTGTCGTAGTTGACGATGATGTTGGCGCGGTGCATATTGACGCCTTCCGCCAGCACCTCGGTGCTGATGCAGATGTCGTACTCGTCTTTTTGTTCGCTCGCCGGAATCTTCGCGTCAAAGTTCGCTTTCACCAGCGGGAACTTCTCACTCCGGTTTTTGCTGCTCACGACCAGCAGTTTGCCGAAGCCCTCCTTTTTCAGTTCCCGCTCGAGATAGGCGGACGTTTCCTGCGACTCGGAAAAGACGACCAGTTTCCCTTCTTTGTTGATGTCTCTCTTAAAAAGTTTCCCCTTCAAGTAGCGGATGAAAATTTCCAACTTGGGGTCGTTGTCGATTTCATCCCATTCGGCGATCAGTTCCGCCACCTGCTGCTGGTCGTGCGTCAAGCCTTCCAGAAAGCCGTGCTCGAAATCGTCCGCCGTGCAAATCTCAATCGTGGGGTCGGTCAGGGAGAGGTCGGTGAGCAAGTCCATCAGTTCCTCTTCCCGGCCGTCGTTGACATACTCGTTCACCTTGACGTTGGGCGCGATGAAAACGCGGTTCTTCTCGAACATGGCGACCATGGCGCGGGTCGCGTCCGAGAAGCGTTTGAGGGACTGCTTGAACGCGAAAAAACTGCTGTCGATACGCTTGACCAGCAAGACCTTCATGATTTCCGCCAGCTGCGACGAGATCATGTCCGCCTGCCTGTACTTCGCCTTCTTGTGCGGCTTCAGAAACCGTATCGCCTGATAGCGGTAATAGGTCAAGCCCGACCGCAGGCAATCGATCGTTCGGTCGTACAGCGCCTCCAGATGGGCGTCCAACTGGTAGAAGATTTTCTCGGGCGTTCTGACGGCAGGGAACACGACACCCTGCTCCGCCAAGTCCTTGGCGTACTCCTCGTTCTCGGCGAGGTCCGTGCGCGTGCGCCGGACGGTGAGCGGCTCGATGACCTTTTCACGGATGTCCTCGTACAGCGTTCTGACCGTCCCCGCGACTTTTGCGATGTCGGGCTCCTGCTTGATTTTCTTGTACGCCTCGATTTTCTTCGCGAAGAAATGTTGCAGGTTGCCCGTCTCCAGCGTGGAGTCCTTCGCGTCCTGAAACAGATAGACCTGATTGGCGATGTCCTCCGGTCGGTTGTTCAGTGGCGTCGCGGAAACCAGCATGACTTTCTTCTGCTGGGCGTTGCGCGTCGGCGTCTTGCAGACCTTCTGCAGCTCGGTGTACATCCCGGCGGTGTCGTTGCGGAACTTGTGCGCCTCGTCCACGATGACCAAGTCGTACTCGTGCGGGCGGGACACCTTGTGCAGGCTCCCCGACGTGACGATCTTGTAATCGTGCAAGCCGAACTGCGACAGCGTCTCGTCCCAATTCTCGTACAGCGCGGGCGGGCAGATCACCAGCGTCTTTGAGAGGTATGAGGGGAAACCGTTGGAGTAAAAAAACTTTTTGGCGATCAGCGTCGCGACGACCGTCTTACCCAAGCCCACCACGTCGGACAGGAAAAAGCCGTTGTGCTTCATCATCTTCGCGTACCCGTCCGAAACGGCGTCCACCTGATACGAGAGTTTCTTGAAGCCGAACGGCAAGTCCTGTATCGAATTGGGGTCGAAGTCAACACTGCGCCCGAAATACTCGATCAGGAACTTGTAATAGACCTCAAAGGGCGTGAGCGCGTCATTGAGGAAAGTGCCACGCTTCAGCCGCTCCGCGAAATCCCGCCCGACCTCCACGCCCTCCTCCCACAAGCGGTTGAACGTCTCCGTCGCGAAATCGATGTCCGAGTCCTCGCGCAACTCCACGTTGAACTCGAAGTTGCGCTCCAGCCCGTTGTCCGTCAGGTTGCTCGACCCCGTGATCACCGAACCGTAACCGTGGGCGTGTTTCTCCTTCTCGCGGAAGATGTAGATTTTCGCGTGCAGGTTCTGCTTCGGGTGCACCCGTATGGCGACCTTCCCCGTGATGATGTCCTCGATCATCTGCTCCATCCCGGCCTCCACCGCCTTGTCATACGGCGCCTCCTGGATGTTCCTTCTCAAGTCCTCAAAAAACGCGCCGACGCTCTTCTCCGCATCCTCCAGAAAGAGAAGCCCCTGCCTCCCTGCCTCGACGATCAGGCCGTCAACATTGATGCCCGCCAATATCCTGATCTCCTCCGCCTTCCCCACGAACGGGCGGATGCGGAAATAGCCCGATGCCCTGAAATACCCCACCAGCGCATCAAAGAAATGGATGCTCTTGTACTCGAACACGCCCCGTATCTTGTTCAGCAGCGTATCCGTCGTTTCGTTCGTGAAAAACTTCGATGACGTCTTATCCATTGCAACCTTATATTGCGGGCTACCCCGTAACAGAGGGAACCGCCCTGCTGTACAATCCTGTCAATCCTGCCCCCAAAATCACACCACCCATGGCAAGCGGTGCGGGCGCAGCAGGCGGCGGCTCGCCTCCGCGTCGCCCGTGAACGTCAGCGTCGCAGGGTCGAACGTCAGTTTGCGCCCGAGGTGGAACGCCACCGTCGCCGCGTGACACGTCACGTGCGGGAAATGGATATCCTCCGCCGGGGCCGTGGGGATGCGCCGCGACCGCACGCTCGCGAGGAATTCCGCAGGGTGCGCCACGGGACGCTCCCAGCGCTCCGCCTGAATCTTGCGCCCCTCCAAGAGGTTCGGCGCGGACACCGCGACGTCGCCGCTGTCATCCGTCTCCACCCAGCCCTCATCGCCCTCGAAGCGCACCGCGCACGAACTCTTGAAGCCCTCCTCGCGGAACACGATTTTGACGCCGTCATCGAACGCCGCCTCCAGCCGCTTCGGCCCCGTCTTCTCATACGCCGTCGGGATGCCCCGCGTGCGCCCCAGCATATACTGGCAGAGGTCCACCGTGTGGCTGCCCCACTCCGTCAGGTCGCCGTGGAAATCGTACTGCGCGTGCCATCCGCCGCTGAGGTACTTCGCATTGAACGGCCGCCACGGCGCAGGCCCCAGCCACATGTCCCAGTCCACCGCGCCAGGGTCGGGCAACGCCTCGTCCGGCAGGAAACTGTTCTTGGACGAGTGCCCCATGTTGACCATGCCCGCGTGGAGCGTGTGCAGCCGACCGAGGCGGCCGCTCTTCGCGAGGTTCATGGCCGTGATGAAGTTGCCCACCGTCCGCCGCTGCACGCCGCCCTGATAGATGCGCTGGTAACGCCGCGCCGTGGCCAGCACCGCCGCCCCCTCGCGGATGGAGAGCGAGATGGGCTTCTCGCAATACACGTCCTTGCCCGACTGCATCGCCTGAATCGCCAGCTGCGCGTGCCAGCGGTCACCCGTCGCGATGTAGAGCGCATCGATGTCCTGCCGCGCGAACATCTCGCGGAAATCGCGGTACGCCGTGCAGTCCGAATTGTTGCAGAACGCATCCACGTCCTTCTTCATCTGCTCGCGGCGGTCTTTCATCGCGTCGCACACCGCCAGCACGCGCACACCCTGCTGGTGCATGAAGATCGGCATCATCTGCCGCCCCCGCCCGCCATAGCCCACGACGCCCATCGTTACCGTCCCCGACGGCGGCACCGCCCTTTGCGCCCGCGCCAGCGGCGCCGCCGCCGCGAACGCCGCCGCCTTCAACAGGAACCCCCTCCGCCCCATGCTCACAAACGAATCCATACAACAACCCTCCAAAAAGATTGGGATAAGTATATACCAACCCCGCCCAAACCGCAACACGAAACGTTAGCCAGAGTGCATAATGCGTTGCGTCATCATTCATGACACCGAAAATGGGGTGATGGATATGTCAAAGGGAGAGAGACGGGTGTAGATAGTCAATTTAAATTGATGTTGTCACACTCCATTGAGTCGTGATGATCGCCGCCGTTCGCCATTGGCCGCGGTCGCGCCAACGGGGTCCCCTCATGCCCCATTGGCCGCGGTCGCGCCAACGGGGTCCCCCTCATGCCCCATTGGCCGCGGTCGCGCCAACGGGGTCCCCTTCATGCCCCATTGGCCGCGGTCGCGCCAACGGGGTCCCCTACTTTTTTTATCTGTCCGTAAAAATAGGATTGTTTTTCGCGCGGAAAACCGCTATAACTATGGCTTCACTTTTCAGGAGAGGTGACCGAGCGGCCGAAGGTGCAGCACTGGAAATGCTGTGTGCTCTTACGGGCACCGGGGGTTCGAATCCCTCCCTCTCCGCCATTCACTACGTTTGCCTGATCTCGCATTGCAAGCCTAAATGTTGTGTGCATGGAAAATTTTGTTGTGCTTTTCGTGTTGACCATGAGGCAATCTTTAAATACCCTTATCGTATGTTTTTGGGAGCATTAGGTTTTAGGTTGGTGGGACATGGCTGATTCTTCACTTACGATTTTAGCGGTTTCGGATTTGCATTACACGGGGCTGGCGCGGCAGGCGGCGCAGCCGCCGTACGTGCACGGCGGTCTTGCGCGCGTGTTGCTGAACAAGGTGTTCCTGCGCCTCCGGCATCTGGGCGTCAGGCCGGATGTGGTGGTCGTGCTGGGCGACCTTGTCGAGAACGGGGCGGACCCGGAGGCGGAGGCGGACTTGATCGCGCTCCACAGCGAGCTGACGCGCACGGGCATCCCGTTCATCGTCGTGCGCGGCAACCACGACGAGGGGAGCGAACGGTTCAGGAACCTGTTCGGCGTGAAGGCGGGCCTGCGCGAGATGGGCGGTTACGGGTTCATCGTGTATGACGACATATACGCCGTCACGCACGAGACGATGCGCGACACGCAAGACGTCAAGACGACGCAGAAGATCGCGAAGGCGAACCCGGGCCTGCCGCTCGTCGCGCTCCAGCACGCGCCGATCTACCCGGCGATCGATTCGCACTACCCGTACCGCCCGACCAACACGGCGGAGATTATCGACTCGTTCCACAAGGCGGGCGTGTTCCTCTCGTTGAGCGGCCACTACCACAAAGGGCAGAAGCCGCGGGCCAGCAACAATGTGTTCTATCACACCGTCCCCGCGCTCTGCGAGGCTCCGTTCGCGTTCAGCGTCATCCGCCTGAGCGGGACGAAAGTCGAGGTCGAGGAGCACGCGCTCGCGCTGCATTACCCCAACCTCGCGGATGTGCATTGCCACACGGAGTTCGCCTATTGTGCGACGACGGTTGACACGGCGGCGGCGATCGCGCTGTCGAAGTGCCTGGGCGTGACCCAGCACTGCGTCGTGGAGCATGCGTTCCAGCTTTATTTCGAGAAGCGTTACGCCATGAGCGGCAAGTGGCAGTCCGACCCGAAGCGCATTGAGGAGGTGTGGGCAACGCCGACGCGCGACCGCATGGCGAGTTACCGCCGCTTCGCCGAGAAGCTGCGCTCGCCGTTCGTGAAAATCGGGCTGGAGATTGACCTCTACGACAACGGGAAGATGATGCTCGCGCCCGAGGACGCGAAGGAGGACCTCTGGGATCTGCTCGTCGGCGCGATTCACTTCATCCACGATTTCGTTCCGGGGAAGACGACCCAGCAGGAGGCGGAGGAGCTGTTCCTGCGCGACACCGCGCAACTGGTTCAGCTTCCGATCAAGGTTTTGGCACACCCGCTCCGTTTCTTCGCGTGGAACAACCTTCAAGAGCCCAAGCACCTCTACCCTGTCGTGGCGGACTTGCTGGCGGACTCGGCGGTGGCGGCAGAAATCAATTTCCATGCCTATCAGACGGATCCCGAGTTCATCAGCTGTTGCGCGGAGAAGAACGTCAAGATCGCGCTCGCCTCCGATGCCCACGCCTTGCAAGAGGTCGGCGAGTTCGCGCCGCATGTGGAGGTGCTGAAGCGGGCGGGCATCACGCCGAAGATGTTTCCCGACGTGTTGTTTTCGTTTGAGTGATGAAGCCTCATTGCACAGATTGCGCATCGTGCGCCATCCGCCATTTCGAGGATGCGGCGGACTACCGCAAGCGGTTCATCGTGCAGGAGCAGATTGACCGCTACCTGCCGGGTGGGGCGCACTTCATCGACGAGGCCGCGATTGCCGCCGCGCTCGGCAATGCGCCCGCGAATGACACCGCGCGTGTGCGTGACATCCTTGCGAAGTCCCGCGCCATCGAAACGCTCTTACCCGAAGAGACCGCCGCGCTGATTCAGGTCACCGACCCCGACCTGCTCGGCGAGATGGCGGACACCGCGCTGGCGATTAAGAAGGCGGTTTACGACAACCGCATCGTCATGTTCGCGCCGCTCTACATGAGCAACCTCTGCGTGAACCGTTGCGCCTACTGCGGCTTCCGTGCGGGCAACGCGGAGCAGAAGCGGCGGTTGCTCTCCATGGACGAGGTGCGGCAGGAGATCGACGTGCTGGCGGGCGCGATCGGCCACAAGCGCCTCATCGCGGTGTACGGCGAGCATCCCGACACGTCCACCGACTACATCGCCGAGACCATCCGCACCGTCTATGCGCATCAGGTGAAGTCACCACGCGGCGCGATCGTCGGCATCCGCCGCGTCAACGTCAACGCCGCGCCGCTGCCCATCGAGGATTTGCGTGTGCTAAAGCAGGTCGGCATCGGGACGTATCAGGTTTTCCAAGAGACCTACCACCGCGAGACGTATGCCCGCCTGCACCCGGCGGACACGGTGAAGGGCAACTACGATTGGCGCGTCACCGCCTTCCACCGCGCACTGGAGGCGGGCGTGGACGATATCGGCATGGGCGCGCTGTACGGGCTTTACGACTGGCGGTTTGAATTGATGGCGACGGTCTGCCACGCCCGCGACCTCGAACGGCAATTCAACATCGGGCCGCACACCATCTCCATGCCGAGGCTCGAACCCGCGAGCGGCACGGATGTCCCGACGACCTCGCCGTACCTCATCGACGACGCGACGTTCCAGCGCATCGCCCTCATCACGCGCCTCTCCGTGCCGTACACGGGGATCATCGTGACCTGCCGCGAAAGCCCCGCCTCACGCGACACCTGCGTCGGCTACGGCATCACGCAGATGGACGCCAGCAGCAACATCGCCATCAAGGGCTACAGCGACTTCGCCAGCGAGCAGCACCAAGAGAAAGACCGCCAGCAATTCGTCCTCTCCGACACCCGCACCTTGGAGCAGATGATCGCCGCCCTCGCCCAGCGCGACATCATCACCTCCTTCTGCACGGCGGGCTACCGCTGCGGGCGCACGGGCGGGTGCATCATGGACGCGCTCAAAACGGGCAAGGAAGGCAAGTTCTGCAAAATCAACGCCGTGCTGACCCTCCGCGAATGGCTCGACGACTTCGCCTCCCCCGCGACCCAAGCGCTGTGCGAGCCCGTCATCAGCCGTGAGCTCGCGGAGATTGAAACGAACCTCCCGAAATTCTACCCCACCGTCCGCGAGCATTACGACCGCATCTGCAACGGCGAGCGCGATTTGTTCTTCTAGCCGTTTTCTTTTGACAGGATTAACAGGATTGATGGAGTGACTTTCAAAATAGCAGATTGCAGGGTTGAGATTTTAGATTTGTTTCCCTGCGCCTCTGCGTCTTTGCGAGCGTTATCCCGAAGCGCATTCTACCCATCACCTAGCCCCCGATGCCGAGCTCTTCCTTTTTTTCTTTGTCTCGCGCAGAGGCGCAGAGACGCAGAGTTTTTTGGGGGGACAAAATCACTTTTTCACTTATCACCTATTACTTATTACCTATCACCTATTACTTATTACCTCTTACATCTCCTATGCTCATTCTCCTCTTAAAGATGTTGCCCCTCATCCTGCTGTCGCTGGCGGGGTATGTGCTGTGCCGGATAAAATGGCTGGATGCGGCGTTCAACCGCCAGCTGTCGCTGGTGATGCTGAACGTGTTTTACCCGTGCCTCATCATCAGTTCCATCCTCAGCAACTTCACATGGGAGACCTTGCTCCAGAATTGGGTCATGCCCGCCGGAACGGTGTTCATCCTCGTCACGGGGTGGGTCATCGGGGCGCTCACGCTGCCGCTGCTCAAACGCCAGCCCGAGAACACGAAGCGCTGTTACCATTTCGTGTGCATGATGAACAACTATTCGTTCCTGCCCATCCTCATGGCGACGTCGCTCTGGGGCGAGAAAGCGGTCGCGCTCATCGTCCTCTCCGCGCTGGGGTCGGAACTGTGCGTCTGGACGCTGGGCATCAAGTCCATCACGGGGCAAAAATTCGGGCGCGGCTTCTTCCGCCATATCATCAGCGTACCGATGATTGCGCTGTTGGTCTCGTTCGCGCTCGTGGCGATTCGCTCGGCCTGCGCGAGCCGCCTCCCTGCCGAAAACACGTTGACTGGCGAGCTCTTCAAAAACCTCCTCGCCACCTGCCGCATGGCGGGGGCGGCGACCATCCCTGCGTCCGCGCTCATCTGCGGGACGCGGATCGCGATGATCCATCCGCAACGCCTCTTCTCGCCGCTCATCCTTGGCACGAGCCTCCTGCGCGTCGTCGTCACGCCCGCCCTCTGCATCACCGCCCTGCTCCTGTTGCCGCTGGAGGAGGAGACGCGCCGCGTGCTGATTCTCATCGCCACGATGCCCGTCGCGATGGCGAGCGTCACGCTGGCGGAAGCGTACCGCAGCGACGCCGACTTCTCCGCCGCCGCGATTCTCCTGACGCACCTCCTCTGCCTCATCACGATACCGCTCTGGCTCGCGCTGACGGGGTGGTTTTTCTTATGAAATGCAACAACATCAAGTTGAACGACTAACGACTTAACGCCATGTCCCGTCCCCTCGGCCCACCCATTTTGAGGCTTTACGAAAGCGGACGGATATGCTAAAGTCAAATAATTATGCAATCACCTATTAGAGGACAAAAAACAATGAACACGAAAATGAGCGCAGTGCTGGCCGCCAGTCTCTTCACCGTCGCGGCGCACGCCGGCATCATCAACGTCACGCACAACGGGAACCCGGGCGCGTTGCAGGCTGCGATCGCCTCGGCGAGCGATGGGGATGTCATCAAGGTCGGGCCCGGGGTGTATTCGCCCATCTCGCGCGGGGACGGCGCCGCCATCACCATCGAGAGCACGGACGGCGCGGAGGTCACCATCATTGATGGCGGCAACGTGAGCCGTTGCGCGTACTTGGGATCAGAGTCCAATTACCGCGACACCGTCCTCACGGGGTTCACCCTGCGTAACGGCTTTGGCGGTGGCGGTGCCGGGGTGATGGCTGGCACGCTCAACCACTGCGTCCTGACGAACAACACGACCACGACCAGCGGCGGGGGCGCGTGCTTCAGCGACCTGAACCACTGCGTCTTGGTCGGGAACCACGCGGACATTAACGGCGGGGCGACATATAGCGGCAAGATAAAAAACTGCCTCGTCGTGGGCAATACGGCGGGCTTCAACTGTGGCGGGGTGTATAGCGCCGAACTTGCCTATAACTGTACCATCGTGGGGAATAAGGGGACGTGGGGGAGCGGCGGGGTGTACGGCGGCACGCTGGTCAACTGCATCGTCTGGGGGAATACGCTGATGGACGATACGCTGTCCAACTACTACCTCTACTACGACGGAACGTGGTCGCACTGCTGCACAACCCCGACCCGCAACGGGACGAACATCACGACCGACGACCCGCTTTTCGCCGACCCCGAAAACGGCGACTACCGCCTCACGAAACCCTCCCTCTGCCGCGACGCGGGCGACGACGGCGTCGTGCCGCAGGGGGCGTTAGACCTCGACGGCAACGACCGCATACAAGGCGTCCACGTGGACTTGGGGTGCTACGAGTTCGACCCCGCCTCCCCCGACTTCTGGTATGTGGACATCACGCGCCCCGACGACAACGGCAGCGGCAGGCGTTGGGACTCCGCGAAGAAGAACATTTCGGCGGCACTCGCGCTCGCCAGCGGCGGCGCGACCATCCTCGTCGCGGACGGCACCTACGCGCCCATTAACAGCAACAACAAGGCCGTCACCATCCGCTCCGTCAACGGCGCGGACAAGACCTTCATTGACGGCGGCGGCAGCGCCTGTTGCGCCATCCTCGGGGCGAACAGGGATCACGTCTCCACCGTGCTCGAGGGCTTCACGCTGACGAACGGGCGTTACGGCAACGGCGGAGGGGTGAGGGCCGGCATGCTCAACCGTTGCATCCTGACGGGCAACTACGCGACGACCAGCGGCGGCGGCGCGGCCTACAGCACGCTCAACAACTGCCTCGTCGTGGACAACAATGCGAGTGACGGCGGCGGCGCGGCCTTCGCGACGCTCAACAACTGCACCGTGGTCAAAAACCATGCGAGGGACTACGGCGGCGGCGTGAAGGGCAACGACAGCGCCTCCTCCACCGGGGGGCCCGCCATCATCAACAACAGCATCGTCTGGGGCAACACCAGCGGCACGCCGGGCTACGAGAGTTACGAATGGGCGCTGGAGGCGAACTACTCCTGCTTCGAGGGGGCGAACCCAAGCGGCGGCGACACCTACATCGGCGACAACCCCCGCTTCGCGGACTTCGCGGACGGCGACTACCGCCTCCGCGCCGACTCCCCTTGCATCAACGCCGGGCGCAACTCGCTCCTACTTATCAAATCCGCCTCCGACCTCGACGGCAAGCCCCGCACCATCGGCAAGACCGTTGACATGGGCGCCTACGAATGGGGCGACCCCGCCATGGAGGGCGACTTCTGGTATGTGGACATCGCCCGCCCCAACGACAGCGGCGACGGCAAGAGTTGGGGCGCCGCCAAGAAGCAGATTTCATCCGCCATCACCCTTGCCAGCGACGGCGACACCCTCCTTGTCGCCGACGGCACCTACACCCCCATCTCGTCTTCTGGAAAGCGCATCCTCATCCACAGCGTCAACGGCGCCGCCAAGACCCTCATTGACGCGAAAGGGGGGGATCGTTGCGCCATGCTCGGCGGGGCATCCTCCACCGACACTATCCTCACGGGGTTCACGCTCACGGGCGGCGACACGGGGGGGTTTGGCGGGGGGTCGTATGCCGGCACCCTTAACGACTGCGTCATCTCCAACAACGTTGCGACCAGCGGCGGCGGCGGCGCGTACAGCGGCATCCTGAACCGCTGCCTCATCACGGACAACGAGGCCTCGGCGAATGGCGGCGGCGCGTGTGAAAGCACGCTCACCCACTGCACCATCTCCAGCAACAGGGTGCTCGGCACATCCACCAGTTCCTCCGTCGGCGGCGGGGCGGGCTGGGGCACCCTGAGCCATTGCGTCGTGGAGGGCAACACCGCGTACATCGGCGGCGGCGTGTACGGTAACGGCGTCCGCGACAACTGCCTCATCGTCGGCAACCACGCCTCCCAAGGCGGCGGCGCGGTCGCTGGCATCCTCAACAACTGCACCATCGTCAAGAACACCGCGTCATCCTTCGCCGGGATGAGGAGCAGCACCGCCACCAACTGCGTCTTATGGGAAAACCGCCAAACCAACGGCACCCTTGACAACCACGGGAACGCCACGCTCAACTACTCCTGCTCCTCCCCCGACCCCGGCGGCACCAACATCCACGCCACCGACCCCCTCTTCGCCGACCCCGCCCACGGCGACTACCGCCTCGCGCCACATTCCCCCTGCGTTGACGCGGGAGACAATTCGATTGCGACATGGGCGTTCGACCTCGACGGCAACCCCCGCATCCTCCACGGCGGTCACAGCCTGACCGTGGACATGGGCTGCTACGAATTCGTCCTCCTCCCCGCGCCCCCCGGCCCGACCTCCCTCGTGGTCACGGACATCACCCTCGGCGCGGCAATCGGCGGCAACATCCCCGTCACCCTCGCCTTCACCTACGAAGGCACGCTCGACCCCGCCGCCATCACCGCGCGCGTTTGGCACGACCTGACCGACGCTGGCACCCCCACGACCCCCGACGACTTCGGCGACGATGGCGAAGGCCACGCATGGCTCCTCCTCCTCATCCCCGCCACCGAAACCAAGGCCTTCTTCCGAATTGAATCCACGCCCTACCGTTAAATTAACGCATGGAGGGCGTTCGTCCTCGAACGCCGAACGTCCTCGTTTGTCTCGGCGCGCGGGGACGCGCGCCCTCCAGCGGGGGGATTTCCCTGCCCGCCCTACCTTCAAAAAAACCTTCGCTTTTCGTTCCGCAATCTGTTAACCTAAAAACACTCACATTTGAAAGGAAAAATCACCATGAAAAAAATCGTTTGGCTTGTTATCGGGCTGGCGGCGGCGGGCGCGGCAGGGGTCGCGCGGGGGGAGACGTATCACTTCTCCGGCAGCGGGTCGTTGCTGCAGTTAATAATTGACTACATTGATGACGGGGATGTGCTGATGGTGGGGCCGGGGACGTATTCGTCCATCTCGACGGGGAACAAGCGCATCCGCATCGAGAGCACGCACGGGCCGGAGGTCACCCTCATAGACGGCGGCAACTCGGAACGTTGCGCCACGCTGGGGTCGCTCGCAACACACACGGACACCGTCCTCGCCGGTTTCACGCTGACGAACGGGGTGGCCACCAACGGCGGCGGTGGGTCGTACGCCGGCACGCTGACGAATTGCGTGCTGTCGGGCAACTCGGCGAACGGAGGCGGCGGCGGGTCGTATTATGGCATACTGACCGATTGCACGCTGTCGGGGAACACGACGTCGTTCTACGGCGGCGGGGCGCGTTATGGCACGCTCACGGGCTGCACGTTGTCGGGCAACAGGGCGACATCGTGGTTCGGTGGCGGGGCATCTGACGCGACGCTGAACAACTGCCTGTTGACAGGGAACGAGGCGGGGAACAACGGCGGCGGGGCGGAGGGTGGCACGTTGACGGGCTGCACAATAACGTTGAACAACGTAATCACCGACCGCAACGGCGGCGGGATACGTGGCAGCACGGTGAGGAACTGCATCGTGTGGGGGAACACCCGCGCAAAAACCACGGTGGACAATTACTCCGGCGGCTCGTTCACACATTCGTGCGCGTTCCCGTTGCCGGGCGGTGTCGGCAACATCGCGGAGGACCCGCTCTTCATGGACGCCGAAAACGGGAACTTCCGCCTCCAGTCCGTTTCGCCCTGCGTCAACACGGGCGACGACACCCTCGCGACCGGCTTCGACCTCGACGGCAACCCCCGCATCCAAGGCCTCGCCGTGGACATGGGCTGCTACGAACGCTTCTTCCCACTCGGCGACCTCCACGTGGACGTCAAACGCCCCGACGACAGCGGCGACGGCACGACCTGGGCCACCGCCAAGAAAACCATCCAGGCCGCCATTGACGCCGCCCAGGCCGGCAACCTCATCCTCGTCAACAACGGCGAGTACGGCGCCGTCACCGCCACCAACCAGGCCATCACCATCCAAAGCGTCAACGGCGCGGCGACGACCGTCATTGACGGCAACGGCGCCGCCCCCGCCGCGAGCCTGGGGACATTGACCACCCATACCGCCACCGTCCTGGCCGGGTTCACGTTGCGCAACGGACGTTACACCTACGGCGGCGGCGTCGCCTACGGCACGGCCAACGACTGCGTCATCACCAACAACACCGCGTCCGGCGGCGGCGGGTCGTACCGGGGCGTCCGCAACCGCTGCCTCATCGCGGGCAACTTCGCCGGGGACGGCGGCGGGGTTCGCCACGGCGTGCTGAACAACTGCGCCATCATCGGCAACACGGCGTACCAAAACGGCGGCGGCGCGTACGGCGGCACCCTCAACAACTGCACCGTGGCGGACAACACCGCCGACGTTGGCGGCGGCGGCACCTACGACGACGGGGCGCTCTATCCCTGCGTCGTCAACAACAGCATCGTCTGGGGCAACACCGTCGGCGGCGCGGTCAACAACCACAACAGCGCCGGCACCTTCCGCCACACCTGCACCACGCCCGCCCCCGAGGGCGGCGCGAACACCATGAACATCGCCGCCGCCCCCCGCTTTGTCGGCAACGGCGACTACCGCCTCCAAGGAAACTCCCCCTGCCTCAACAAGGGGGACAACACGCGTGTCGTCGGCGCGTTCGACCTCGAATGGCGCAACAAGGGGACGCTGCGTTTCAACGGCAACAACGGCAAACGGCAGGGCTCGACTTACATATACGACGGCACGGTGGTGATGGGACATCCCAACGCGCCGTATGTCGGATACTGCGCGTCCAACACGGTTTTCAGCATCGCCGAAGGCATCACATACGGCAACTTCCCCGGCACCGCCGAAGCCGGTATGACCCTCGCGGGATTCGGCACGCTCGGCACTTGGTCACTGCACGGGCAAATGATGCGACCCGGCAGCCGCTTCGCGCCCGGCGACCCCGACACCATCGGCACGCTCACATTCAACGGCGCGTTCGGACACAACGACGACGGCGGCGGCAACACCGCGGTTCAGTTGCAAGATGTGTTCTTCGACATCAAAATCGACGGCGACGAATGCGACCGCATCCACGCCAACAACGAAATGCGCCTCCCCGCCAACGGCGGCGCATGGACATTCGTCGTGCGCGATCTCTCGCGCGGACAGAAGTCGGTCAAGGGCAATGTTTACACCGTCGTCGATTGGGACGGCTGGTTCCCGAATTGGTGGTCTCCGGTGGAATTCGACCTGCAAATCCATCCCAAATCGCTCGGGCACATCGGCCTCGACCCCGACGCCGCCGTAACGCTC
>Ga0082212_10000651_pt1 | contig 50501 bp, 33 predicted proteins | sample TergutNt197P3_FD_71548 | JGI IMG/M metagenome (GOLD analysis project Ga0082212, IMG submission 71548) | Neocapritermes taracua P3 segment gut microbial communities from Petit-Saut dam, French Guiana - Nt197 P3 | ecosystem: Host-associated > Arthropoda: Insects > Digestive system > Gut ...
GCTATAAACTGCTGACCGAGTTGGCGCAAGTATTTGTTGACCTCGTACGCGATACAGGCGGCAATAACAGCCACCGTTTCCTGCTCATTCCGGGCTACAACACAGACGTGGATAAAACCGTTGACGCCCGCTTCCAAATGCCCCAGGACAAGGCGAACAAACTCCTCTTATCCGTTCACTACTACACGCCGTGGAGCTACTGCGGCGACACATCCGGCGTGGGGCTTTGGGGTAAAGTGAGCGAAGTTGAGCAAATGAACGAGCTGCTGGGAAGTCTGGATAAATTCAACAGCATGGGCTACGGCGTTGTGCTGGGCGAATGGGGCGTGCTGGACAACGAAGGCCCCGACCGATTGAGTTATTTTACCAACTTCCTTGATAACTGCGACCTGTACGGATATGTACCCATGCTGTGGGATACGGGATACGATCCCCGTTACGGCGGGCTGTTTGACAGGAACGATACCGTCTCCGTCGTCGCGCCCGAAATCGCCGACTTATTCAAGAACAGAGCCGCGCGTGAAAAAAGCGCGGATGAGCTGATCCAGGACGCGAAGGATAATATGGCTTGGTTGCTCAGGAAAGCCGCCAACAGACCGGAAATCACCATTTCCGCCGACGAGGCGTTCGCGTGGATCATGTTTGCGAGCGGCGACTGGAATACGTTATACTGCAATCAGGATAAATATGACCCGGACGTCAAAACCGTCGGCGTTGTAGCGACCGATGCTGAGGTCACAGACGGTTCAGGCACGTATACGGTGGCTCTCGACTTTACCGGCACCGCCGCCGGATATGCCAACGGCATCGTCTTTTCCGCTGTGGGGATCATAAACGGCGAAATACTCTTTCCGGGGTACTTTGTCGAAATCAAGGAAGTTCTGCTCAACGGCAAACCGATTGAGTTCTCCGGCAAACCGTATACGACAAACGACAACCCGGTCACCACAAGGGTCAATCTCTACAATGACTGGGTCAATGATTTACCGGAGCAGGCCAGAGTCCTTGACGGCGATTTATCCGACGCCACATGGAACCCGATGGAAAAATATATCGACGATCGTATAGAAACAATATCGGTTACATTTGAGTACGTCGAAGGGGTTCGTTAATCATGGTACAAACCATGCCGGGAAATTCCCGTTTGCTGGATAGGCTGCCGATGGTGGTTCTGCGGTGTTTGGCCGTAGTGACATTTATCGCGGCGTTTGTTGCCCCGCTCAACCCGGCGCGCCTGTCCGAACGCATCAATCAGAACGCATCGCTTTTTACCAGCACCATCTCTTATTCCACCACGGGGTCGGAATTTATACGCGCGCTTGACAGGGGCTGGATCGAGCAATCGGCTCTCACATTCACCTACATCGGCGCGCTGATCACCGGCTTGGCGGTTGCCATTATAGCCGCGGCGTTTTGTTTGAGCCTCGGAAAGATAAGGATGGAGAGGCTGAGCGTCAAAATCATGATGTCCGGCGCGTTGGCCGGGCTGGCCGGAATGGGCGTCCTGCGCCTTGCGCTCGGCATGATGGAAGGGACATCAAACCTTGACCATGTCAAGCCGATGAACCCCGGCGGGATCACAGCGTTCACCGTCTTGTTCGCGGCGGCATTGCTCGTGTCGGCCGCCGCGTGGCTCAGGCTTCCCAAAGCGGTGGAGAGCGACCGGTATGAGATCGAACCCAAGTACCGGCTTTTCCTGATGATCCTCCCTTTCCTCGTCTTGGTGGGGTTATTCTCCTATCTGCCGTTATGGTTTTGGCGGGTTTCGTTCTATGACAACTACATCCCGGGGGTAGAACTGGCGTCGGAAGATTTTGTCGGGCTTAAGTGGCTGCGTTTCCTGTTTGGAGCCACCCGCCACGATATTCTGCGCGTCTTGAAAAACACCTTTGTCATGAGCGGGATCGGGCTTGCGACGGCATGGCTGCCGATGATGTTCGCCATTTTTCTCTCCGAGCTGCGGTTCAAATCCTTCAAACGCGGCGTGCAGACATTGACCACCATCCCGAACTTTATCAGCTGGGTGCTGGTTTACAGCGTGGCTTTCGCCGTTTTTTCCACCGAAGGGTTCCTCAACTGGATGCTCGAAAGCCTGGGGGTTATCACAGAAGGCTCGAACTACTTACTGAGCGATAAGTATCTTTGGCTCAAAATGTGGCTGTACGGCACATGGAAAGGGCTGGGCTGGAGTGCCATCATCTACATTGCCGGTATTTCCAGCATCGACCCGCAGCTGCATGAAGCGGCAACGGTTGACGGCGCGGGCCGATTCAGGCGGATGTGGCACGTCACCGTGCCGGGGCTGATGTCCACCTTCTTTGTCCTTCTTCTCCTCGGTATTTCCAATATTTTGAGCAACGGCATGGATCAATATTTGGTCTTTGAAAACCACTCCACCAGGTCGGCTATTGAAGTATTGGATCTCTATGTCTACAACATCGGGCTGGGGCGCGGGAGCAATATACCGCTGGCGACCCTGGTCGGTATGCTGAAATCCATCATCAGCGTGACGCTGCTGTTTGCCGCCAACAGGGCATCAAAGTCATTAAGGGGGGAGAGCATTGTATAAAGAAGGACGAATCCTCAAATATATGTATAAGCAAAGCGCGGGCGACCACGTCTTCAACATTTCCAATGCCGTATTCTTCGCGCTGTTCACCCTGTTATGCACCTTCCCCATATACTACCTCTTCATCAACACCATCAGCGACAACGGTTTGGTTTTGGCCGGAAAGATCAACCTCTTCCCGGAAGGCGTCCACTTCAAAAACTATACCGCTCTGCTTAACGTAGGCGCGCTGAAAAACGCCGCGGTCATCTCTGTGGTAAGGACGGTCGTCGGCACGGTCTGCATGGTGCTGTCGTGCGCCTTTGTAGGGTATCTGATCACCCAGCAGCAAATGTTCGCGCGGAAGATCGTTTACCGCTTTATCATCATCACCATGTACTTTAACGCCGGGCTCATCCCCTGGTTCGTGAACATGTCGATGCTGGGTCTGACCAACAACTTTTGGGGCTATATCATCCCGGCCGTCGTACAGCCGTTCAACATTATCCTGATCAAGACATACATCGAATCCATCCCCAAAGAGATGGAGGAAAGTGCCTTTATTGACGGCGCAGGGTACTTTACCGTCTTTTCAAGGATCATCTTTCCGCTGAGCAAACCCATTTTGGCGACGGTTGCCGTGTTCGGCGCGGTGGGTCACTGGAACTCCTTTATCGACTCCATGATCCTGATGGGCAGCAATGATAAACTATACACCCTGCAGCACAGGTTATATATCTATCTTCAGCAGGCGACCAACCTTGAAAGGCTTGTGCAAGGCGGCAGTGTGACAAAAGAGGATATTGAAGCCGCTCTCAGCAGCCGTATCAACTCCATGACGGTTGCCATGGTGTCGGTCATCCCCATTTTGATGGTCTATCCGCTCATGCAGCGATTCTTCCAGAAAGGGCTGATGCTGGGAGCTGTGAAAGGTTAACGCAAGAAAACTTCAAACACGGCATAAACACACTATTTATAGGAGGGTATATATGAAAAGCAAACTAAGAAAAATCGCGCTGGCACTGGCGGTTATGTTACTTGTCCCGATCTTCGCGGCCTGCGGCGGCGGCGACAGCGGCGGCAAAAAAGGCGCGCCGATCGAACTGACCATTTACACGCAAGTGTCCAATGTCCCCGGCGAACTGGTCGGCTGGGGCGCGGAGGTTCTGCTGGAGAAATTCAATGTCAAAGTCAACATCATCAACGACGGCACCGACGGGACTTTCCAAACACGCATGGCGGGCGGCTTCCTCGGCGACATCGTCATTTTCGGCTCAGACGGCGACGAGTTTCAAGACGCCGCCGAGTTCGGCTTCCTGCTTGATTGGGAGGAAGACGACCTGGTAAAAGACTATGAGTATATCAGCCAGTATTTTGCCCATGCCATGGAGAAAAACCGCAACATCACGGCCAAAAGAGACGAAGACGGCAACATCACCCAACCGGGTAAAATTCACGGTTTTGGCCATAATGTAGCGGGAAGTTCTCAGGAAACCGCGGCTTTCTACTATTATCCCCACCTCCGCTATGACCTGTATCAAAAGCTGGGTTTCCCGGTGATCGAAACCTTGGAGGATTTCATTCCCGTGTTGGCCGATATGGTTGCCATGGAGCCGGTTTCCGACATCGGAACCAAGACCTATGCAGTTTCTTCCTTCAACGATTGGGACGGCGATATGGTCATGATGGTCAAATCGACCGCCGCGCTGTATGGCTGGGAGGAATTCCACTTCGGCCTGTATGACACAAAAACACGGACATGGGAGGATTGCCTGAAAAGAGACGGCTGGTATATCCGCTGCCTTAAATTCTACAATACCCTCAACCAAATGGGATTGTTCGACCCCGACTCCCAAACGCAAAAATACAACGGAATGCACGAAAAATACCTCAACGGCGCGGCTATGTTCAACATCTTCGAGTGGATCGCCAGCGCCTTCAACACAGACGAGCATAAAGAAGCGGGCAAAGTGATGGCGCCCGTGGTCGCTCAGGATCAAATCAACCTGGCCGACGGGTTGAGCGTGTTCGGCAAAAACATTGTTTGGACGATCGGCTCCAACACGCAATACCCCGAGCTCTGCATGGAGATCATCAACTGGTTCTGCTCCCCCGAAGGCACGCTGACCAACGAGTACGGCCCCCGAGGTCTCACATGGGACTTTGACGAAGACGGCGAATCCTATTTGACCGAACTCGGCATACAATGCCAGCTCGATAAGGAAAACACCATCATCACTTACGGAGACTGGACAGGAACCTATAAATACGGCGAGTTCCAGCACAACAACCGCACATGGGCAAAAGACGCGGTCAACCCCGATTCGCCCAAAGGGCAAACCTTCAACTATGAGTATTGGGACAGCACCATCCTCAACAGGGTCGTGACCCCCATTGAGCAGGATTGGCGCGACTGGACAGGGTTTACCCAGCCGGACGATTGGTTTGTCTCTATGGGCAAGAAAACCGTCGCCATTGCGACCAAGTATTCTAAGTCCAAAAGAAGCAGGGAACTGGAGACCATTTGGAAACAAGTGCAGAACGCCATTAAGGAAAACTCTTGGAAAGCCATCGAAGCAAAAACCGACGAGGAGTTCAACGAATATGTAGATACAATGATCGAAAAAGCCTATTTATATGGCTTTGAACAATGCCGCGAATGGATCGAAGGGGAAGTTGAAAAGAGAAAGAAAGCGGAGGATGAAATCCTTAGCATGGGCTAACCGGCGAACTAACTGCCACAACGGGAACAAGCCTTTAGGCTTGTTCCCGCTATGGTATATTGAGGGAAAAGGGGAGTGCTGAAATGAGAAAAACAAAGATCATCGCCACATTGGGGCCGGCCAACAACGATCCCGAAGTTTTGCGTAAAATGGTCAGAGCCGGAATGGACACCGCAAGGATCAATTTTTCCCATGCCGACTATGAAGATACACGCCGGCGGGTGGAAGCGTTACGTAAAATATGCGGGGAAGAGGGGCGGCAGGTTGCCCTTTTGGCCGATACCAAAGGGCCGGAGATTCGTTTGGGCAAATTTGAAGGCGGACGTACCGAGCTGACGGAGGGAAGCACCTTTACGCTGGTTTCCGATGAGATTCTCGGTAACGCCGAACGCGCTTCCGTTACCTATGCCGGGCTGCCGGGAGATGTGTCCCCGGGGAGCCGTATCCTGTTGGACGACGGGCTGATCGAACTGCGGGTCGAGCAATGCACCGAAAATACCATCACAACAACCGTGCTGAACGGCGGTTCGCTATCCAATCATAAAGGGGTGAATGTCCCCAACGCGCGGCTGCAAATGCCGTTTATCAGCGAGAAAGACCGCGCCGACCTGCGTTTCGCCGTGGAGCTGGAGTTTGATTTTGTGGCGGCTTCCTTTGTGCGGTCGGCCGAAGACGTTATTCTTCTGCGGCGCGAACTGCACCGGTGGGGCGGAGACAAGATCATGATCATCGCCAAGATCGAGAACGCCGAAGGGGTTCAGAACGCCGACGCCATATTGGAAGAAGCCAACGGTTTGATGGTGGCGCGCGGCGACCTGGGCGTGGAGATCGAATACGCCGAACTGCCCGTTATTCAGAAAGAGCTGATCAAAAAAGCCTGCAGGCAAGGCAAAAATGTGATCACGGCGACCCAGATGCTCGAATCCATGATCCACAACCCCCGCCCCACCCGGGCGGAAACCTCGGATGTGGCCAACGCCATCTACGACGGAACCGGCGCGGTGATGCTGTCGGGCGAAACGGCAACCGGGAAATACCCGGTTGAGGCGTTGTCGGCTATGGCGCGCATCGCCGAACGGGCAGAGACCGATATTGATTACCGCAAGCGTTTCCATTTGAGCGACGTCCGCTTCGAGACGTCGGTCAACAACGCCATTGCCCACGCGGCGGTGACAACGGCGCACGACCTTGACGCAACGGCCATTTTAACCGTCACCATGTCCGGCAATACCGCCCGCCTTATATCCAAATTCCGCCCGTTATGCCCCATCATCGCCTGTACGCACGATAAACGCGTTCAGCGTCAGCTCATGCTGGCCTGGGGGGTTACCCCTCTTCTCACCAAGATCGAAACAGAGGTGGCGGAACTGTTCGACTTTTCGGTTACCTCCGCTTTGGACGCGGGAAAGATCAGCGAAGGGGATTTAATCGTTCTGGCGGCCGGGCTGCCGCTGGATTCCCCCGTGGGCACCAATATGCTCAAGGTACATGAAGCGGGGCGGAATACATCGGTTTTGTAAATCCGCTATAAAACTAAGATGGTCAAAAAAGTATCAGAAAAAGAAGGTATCGTAGTAGCTATATGTTAACAGCCCTGTTAAAATATACAGTAGAGGCGGCTGATTCTCTAATCAGCCGCTTCATTACTTATTAAGAAGGAGAGCAGTTCACATGAAGAAACGGAGAATCTTGTCCCTGCTGCTGACCGTCGCCATGGTGTTCAGCATCATGCCGGTCATCGCGCTGCCGGTTTCGGCGGCTTCCGGCGACACATTCCAATGGAGCGTTTTTCCCGCTGACGCCGATATAAGCGACGTTGGCACGGAAGGCAACTCCGGCAGCGGCCATGTGCTGAAACTGGACAACATCGGGTTAAGTGACGCCAACCTTCCCTTCGGCAGCGCGACATTGAATTTCGATTTTCAGGTAGCGCACAATGCCGAAAGACGGATTCTTGTATGGACAGATCTATCCGGTTCGGAAGATGAAATCGAGGATATACCCTTTGCCGCAACCGAAAACATCCTTGCGGGAAGGGTCGTGGTGTCTGATGTTTTCTTTGGCGGCACAACGGAATCAAATATACAGATTCCCAAAGGACTGTTATACGACGGGGAAACATACGCAAATACAATCTATGTCATGCTGGGTATCAACAAAAGCCCCATAGGCATACCCGGGGCTTCCGATAACTATACCGAAGCTGCCGGAAACAGGGGCGGAAATGCCCGAAACGGCGTCAACGGCGTTGACCTCGCCAGAGAGTTTGACATTTTCGAGACAGTGACATTAACGCTTTCTTCAGAGTATATCCTTAATACAGCGTGGACAATCAATCCCGCCGACGTCAATGTCAGCCGGCAGGGCGAAGGCAATCATGTGCTGAAGTTGAGCAATTTGGGGTTTGAAAAGGAAAACCTCCCTGAAATCGGCGGCGTTTTAGAGGTTAACTACATAGAGGGTCAAAACAGCAACAGGCGGTATGTGGCGTGGACGGATTTATCCGGGGACGCCGATGAAATCGGCGACATTACCTTTGCCACGCCGGAAAACCTTGCGGACGGTAAAATCGTCAGATCGGCTTCTGTCGTCCCGGCCGGGACGACTGCCGTGGAACTCCCCATCCCGCAGGAGCTGCTTTATGACGAGGATACGGATACCTACGCGACAGAGATTTACCTCCTCCTGACCACAGACAGTGTCGATGATATGCAAACGCCGGGCGGCAACAGGGGCGCGGCGGAGTTCGTCAGGTTTGACTCTATCACGCTGAAGGTAACCGAACCTCCGCAGTTCGCCACCTACATCTCCCTCAACCCCGGAGCCAATCCTTCCGAAATAGGCTTCACATGGTGGACGGAGAAAGATACGGCGAGCACGACGGTGCTTCAGCTTGCCAAAGCGTCGGACGTCAGCAACAAGGAGATGCCCGCGGACGCGAAAGAGTTCACAGGCACACGCGCTTATGCCGCGTATGGGTTTGACGTCAACCGCGTCATGGTGACCGGGTTGGAGAAAAACACCGAGTATGCCTACCGTTTGGGCAACGGCAGCGAGTGGACGAAAATCTACACCTTCAAAACATACGACCCGGACGGGAAATACAACGTCATCGCGGTCGCCGACCCGCAGATCAGCTCGGGGGACGGCAGAATGTGGAGAGCTTCGCTGGAAAAAGCGGTCGCTCAGGCCGGTAAAATGGGCGGGGCGAGCTTCTTGATGAGCGCGGGCGATCAGATCAACAAACACAACAGCATGATTGAAATGGATGAATTTTTATCCCCGCCGGAGCTGAAAGGCCTCCCGGTCATGGTCACGGTCGGCAACCACGATACCGACGATGAAGCGACCGGAGCGGCGTTTGAAAACGTCGGGCTTCTCCCGCTGGTATACAACTGGCCCAACTACAACAATTTGGCTGGGATCGGGGCGGAAAAAGAGATTCGCGGCGGCGGCGATTATTACTTCAGCTACGGCAACACCCTGTATATATCCATCAACTCCAACGTCAGGGAAGCCGAAAATCATGACGCTTTCATCGCGGAAGCGGTTGCTTCCCACCCGGACGCGACATGGAAAATCGCCCTCTTCCATCATGACATTTACGGAACAGGCCCTCACGCGGGCGTTGGGTTCGGCGATTCGGCCAACTTGCAGGAAACATGGTCGCCCATGCTCGACAAATACGGGATTGACCTTGCCGTCAACGGGCACGACCACGTGTACGCCCGTTCCAAGTTCTATAAAGACGACACCTATATGAAAAACCAAATGCCTGCCGTCCTTGACATTGACGAAAAAGGACTCTTCAAACCCAACGCGGGAACCTATGTGCAGCCGGACGGCATCCTGTATATGGGGCTGGCGTCACCCACAAACAAGACATACGTAGCCGAAGTGCTTGACTGGGTCGCCTTCACCTCCCCCCGGGATACAACGGTGGGCGAGTATTCGATCATCACGGTCGAAGGCGGCGACCTTACCTTCAGCGTCTACCGCACAGACGGCGACGACCCGATCGACAGCATCACCCTCCGCAAAAAAGCCCAGTATGATGACCTGCAAACCCTTATCCCGGGCTGCGAAGAAGTGAAAAAAGGCGGGATCACAGACGCGACGTGGAACGCTTTCCTGGCCGAAATCGTGAAAGCCAAAGCCGTGGAAGCCTCGGCTTCGGCAGACGCCATCCATGCCGCCTATGTCGCGCTGTACAACGCTTACTACGCGCTCGACCCCAACACCGATAAAGAAGCGTTGGGAGAATTGCTGGCAAAAGTGAAACAAACGCTTGATACCGCCACCGAAGGCAAATGGGAAGGTCAATATCCCTTCGGTTCGAGAGAGATTTTGCGGGGATTCTACAACGAAGCCTTTGCGGTTTATGATTTCAGGCTCTCCCTCCAAAGCGAGATCGACGCCGCTTACGCCTTGCTGGCTCCCGCCTACGAAGAATTCTTAGCCTCGGTGAGCGATATTCCGAGGCCTTGGATCGATGTCCACGAAATCAAAGCCGACGAACTGTATACCATGGACTTGATCAACTGGATGGATGACAGCGAAGTCTTCTTTTGGGGGAACAATCCTCAGGAAAGATACCGCGCCCATCATACCAAAGCGCACTTTGCCGGAGGCGAATTCATCGCCAACGACTATATCTTAACAGGCAGCAGCTTTGGTTTGCGCACCGAAAGCCCCTTCGGCCCCGCCAGTGACGCGGGCGGGCGCGGTTCAAACAACGGGCATATCACCAAAACCCATGTCGGCGAATGGATACGGTATGAACTGAAGGTAGAAAAAGCAGGTTCGTATAAAATAGAGCTGGGTGCCATCAACCATCAGGCGGCCGATATGACCATCCTGCTGAGGGATCAATTCTACAACACGCTGGCAACCTTTGTCGTCCCGGCAGGTCACGGCGCGGACGGCGAATGGGAAGACGCCGCCTTGATCGAAGCAGACAAGGAAATCTATCTGCCCAAAGGGCACTACATCGTAGAGCTGCTCTTCCTCAACAACGGCGTCGCCGTGGGCAACAGTTTTGCCTACACAGACGGAGCCGACGTTGACGTCCTCACCTTTGAGCGAACAGGCGACATGGCAGTCCCCGGCGCGGACAAAGACCCGAGCATATTCCTCCTGCCCCTGCAAGGGACAGCGGCCGCCGGAACAGCGCACCGCCAGCAGGGATGGGCCGCCCCCAATCACTTTGATGAAGAATGGGGTTTGGTCGGCCACGGCGTCACAACAAGGGAATTCAAAGCGGCAACACACCTCATACTGGAATGCGCGGCCAAACCGACAGCCGCTAATCTTCAGCTTGCGTTCGGAGCCAGCCCGCTGGGATGGATCGGCGGTCAGGACATTGCCATCAATTCACTGTGGGACGAAGAACTGAGCGCGCTTGTCTTCGAGCTGGCGGAAATGAGGGGGTATGATGATTTCATCAAGAATCCCACAAGGATGATCATCAGCTACTACAGCCAGGCTTATGATGAGTTAAACGTCACCAAAGCCTATCTCATTCTCGATACCGATCTTCTAAACCCGGTCGCGGGCTTTGGCAACCTCAGCGCAAGCAAAGCCTACGACGACCGTTTCACCGACATGGGCGACTACGGCGAATGGATTTCCAAAGCGTATCAATACGACATCATCAAAGGGGCGACCGATACGGCTTACGGCACAGAGGACAATATGCTGATCCAAGACGCCATCATCATCGCCGCGAAAATCCACGCCATCTATAACACGGGAGCCAAAGACATCGTGACCGGGGGCGCGAAATATCCCACCGATTATATCCAATACGCCTTCAAACACGGGATCATCGACAACAGGTTCCACTGGCGTTACGACACCTTCGCCACACGCGGGGAGCTGGCCTATATTTGGGGCGGCATCCTGCCCGACGCCGAGATGGCGCGCATCAACACCTACACAGCTGTGTCGGATGTGAGCGCAGACCACGAGTATTATGAGGAGATCAAACTCTTCTATGAAGCCGGGATCGTTGTGGGCGTCGGCGGAGACGCGTTCGCCCCCGATGTTGCGGTGACACGCGGCGAATGCGCGACCATGTTCGTGAGGATCGTCAGCAAAGCCGACCGCAGCGGAAGCAAGTAACAATTTGTAAATCAAACAGGAACCCCGCCGATTTGAATCGGCGGGGTTCTCTTATCTCTTGTTATCTGTCATGCACCGTCCAATCGGCAAATCCCGCGTATGGGTTGCTGAACGCGGGGGTCTGGCCGCTTAAAAGGCCGCGCTGGGAGATGAAGAGGGTGTTGCGGAAGCAAATCGGTATCATGGGGGTTTCTTCCCAAAAAACATCCCAAACCAAGCCTAGGGCTTCTAGCCCTTCCTCCGTATACGGGTTGGTTCTCGCCATGTCGTCAAGGGCGGAGCGCAAGGCGGCGTTCTCCGATATGCCGAACGCGAACGCGCCGCCGGGCAGCAGGAATTCCCGGGGGTCAAAATTGGGCGCGAGGCGGGCTTCGGCGTAATAGAGATCATAATCGCCGTCTGCCAATGCCCGCTCAAACGCGGGGCGGCCAAGCGGGGTTACATGGACGGTAAACCCGGCCGCGCCGAGCATTTCGGCGCAGATTTCCGCCATCTGTATACGGGCGGTATTCTCCGCCCCCACGATGAGGGTCAATTCCGGGACATTCCCCAACCCGGCGGCTTCCCCGGGGTCGTCCAACCCGGAGGCGTTAGAAGGATAAAACGGGGAAGAGGGCGGCACAGGCAGCGATGAAGAGGTCGCCTCCTCGCCGTAAACCGTTTCAATCACCGCCTCACGGTCGAGTGCCAGCGTCAAAGCGCGGCGCAAACCGGCGTTGTTGAGCGGAGCTTTCTGCGTATTGATCCCGATATACTGCATCAGGCAGGAAGGGGTGATGATTTTATCCACCCCGATATGGATGCCGGGGGAGAAAGTGTCCCACGGGTCAATCTGCATCATGGAGATATAGCCGTATTGGAAGGAATAGACAAGATCGTCGGCATTGCCGATCGGAACCAGCTCGATGCGCCCGGCCGGGAGCTGTTTTTCCTGCCACCAGTTGTCCGACGGCAGAAGAAACCCGCCTTCGGGCGTGAGCGTCATACGATAAGGCCCTGTTCCGACCTCCACCCCGTCCGCCTGATGTACAATGGGGAAGTCAAACAACGCCGCCGCGTTCCAAACCGGGTTGTTCATCGTAATCAGAATGGTGCCGTCGGATTGCGCCGAAACCGAGGAAATGCAAGCCAAACGGCTTGCGTAGGGCCCGCCGGGTCGCTGTGCTAATTGAATGGAGGCAGCCACATCGGCGGCGGTCAGCGGGCTGCCGTTGTGAAACACAACATCCTCGCGCAGTGTCAGGGTGAACCGAATGTTGTCATCCGTTTCCATCGAAACGCACAGCAAAGGCCGGGGGATAAAGCGTTCATCCAGCTCAAATAACCCCTCGTAACACAGCCGCGCCGCGTGACTGTTGTAGCGCAGCGTATCGGTCAGGGGCCGGAAGACATCCACCGGAGAGAAGGCAATGCCGAAGGTGAGTACACGCGGCACTGGGCTTGGAAGGACGATGGGCGAAGGGGAAGGGGAGGGGAACGGCGAAACGACGACCTCGGGATAGAAATCAAAGCAACCTGAAAGCAGGAAAAAAACGAAGATCAATAAGACGATACAGAATAATCTCTTCATGAGTTTCGTCCCCGCGAAGCGGACATTGGATGCAGCGTCACGTTACCTATCAGACTAACCTGCAAACCACGCTCCGAACCGTGCTTGCGGTGCGACCAGTAGGCTTCCGGGTCACAGCAAGTACAATTGATAGTTGATAGTTGATAGTTGATAGTTACACCCGCGTTTTGTAATAACGCGGTGTTGATGCCGCGCAGATCGACCTGAAATTGATCGTCACCAATCTGTGTGATATAGCCGGTTTGTCCTGTTATGGCTTCCGGCACGTCGCTCCGTGTGACAAAGCAATTTTGGCAGATACACGGCCCGATGGCCGCTTGGATGTCATGCGCCCCAAATTCATCCCGCATGACCGAAACGGTTTTTCCCGTGATATTGACCGCTGTGCCGCGCCAGCCCGCGTGGACGGCGGCGACAACCCCGGCCGCTTCGTCCCAAAGCAGGATGGGGACGCAATCGGCCGTTTTCACGCCGACGAAAAGCCCCGGCTGGTCGGTAACGATGGCGTCGCCCTTAGGCTGGTCTTCGATCAGCGCGTCCAGCCCGGGGTAAGTATAAGGTTTGCGTAACCGAATGATGTTGTCGCCGTGCTGCTGATATGCGGTGAACAGCGGCGCATACCCAAGCCCCGCGAGCGCGTCGTAACGCTCCCGCGCGTCGGCGGGGAGCTTTCCCGAGAAGTGGGTGATGATGTTCATTGGGTCGATTGCCTGTCAAGCAATTCTTTAATTTGCTCACATAAACGTGGTATGTCCGTCGTTACCGTGACCCAAATATCTTCCATACGTAAGGTTTGATACCCATGTGCCGTTACATCCCGCAATCCGGCAATAGATCGCCATGGAATCGCCGGGCAACTCTGTTTTTCTTGGTCGGAGACCAGCTTTACCAGTTCACCGATATTGATCAAGGTCATGCAAACGGCTCTTTTGGTTTTCTCGTCATTTTGGAAGGCATCGCAATCAAAATCAGCAATTAAGTCCGATATGACACTGGTCTCAGACAAGATTTTCAGCAAGACAATACGGTCTTTTTTATCCATAGACTTGCACCGTCTTTTCAATTTGGATTAATGAGTATTTCGCTATTGGCGCATGAATTACATCGACTGATATATTTAGTAAATCCTCCAAAGCGTTTTTTAACGCTGAAATAGTGAATAACGACACAGCCGGTTTTTGGAACTCAACCAATAAATCCAAATCACTCTCGTCTGTTTGCCTTCCTTCGGCGTATGAGCCAAAATAATAGGCTTGCTTAATCGGAAATACAGACGCAGTATGTGTCACAGCATTGCGTATGTCATCATGTGTTAACAATGCGCACCCTCCTTACCCGCTCCGCGCCCATTGGCCTGTCGCCGAGCATGTTAAAAACGCCGATACAAACCCGTCCAGCTTGCCGTCCATCACGGCGCCGATGTTGCCGTCCTCAAACCCGGTGCGGTGGTCTTTGGCCAGTGTGTAGGGCATAAAGACGTAGGAACGGATTTGGCTGCCCCATTCGATGGCGCGCTGAACGCCTTTGATCCCGGCGATCTCGTTCTCAAAGGCTTCCTCTTTGAGCTTCAATAACCGTGCTTTCAGCATACGCATGGCCACATCGCGGTTTTGGTGCTGGCTCCGTTCGTTTTGACAGGCGACGACAATGCCGGAGGGGACGTGCTTGATGCGGATCGCGCTTTCAGTTTTGTTGACATGCTGGCCGCCCGCGCCGCCCGAACGGAAGGTATCCACTTCCAAATCCTCGTCCCGTATCTCGATCTCGCCGTCCAGTTCCATGTCAGGCTGTACCTCAACCGCCGCGAATGATGTGTGCCGCCGTCCCGAGGAATCGAACGGGGAGATGCGCACAAGGCGGTGAACGCCGTGTTCGCCTTTCATAAACCCGTAGGCGTTTTCGCCTTCGATCAATATTTCCGCGCTTTTCAGCCCCGCCTCGTCGCCGTCAAGAAAATCCAGCATTTTGCAGGCAAAGCCGTGGCGTTCGGCCCAGCGGGTATACATGCGCGCCAGCATCTGCACCCAGTCCTGTGCCTCGGTGCCGCCCGCCCCGGCGTGCAGCGAGATGATGGCGGCCGAATTGTCATACCGCCCGGTCAGCAGGGTGGACAACCGCTCCGAAGCGATCTTTTCCTCCAGCGCGGCATATCCCTGTTCCACTTCCTCTAAAAGAGAACCGTCATTTTCCTCCAACGCCATCTCGCAGAGGGTGATCAGGTCGTCTTTTGTATCACAAAGAGCTTTGTGCCGCCCGATGACGTTTTCCAGCCGCCGGATGGATTTCTGCGCCGTTTGTGAGCGTTCGAGGTCGTTCCAATACCCTTCCTCCATCGTTTCGGCGTTGAGTTTTGCAAGTTCTTCCCGCGCCGCCGCCAAGCCTAAGCCCCGTTCCAATTCTTCAAGGCGCGGCTGCAACGCTAATAACTTTTGCTTATATTCCTCAAATTGGATCAAATGGAAACACCCCTTACCTTTCCAGTATACCCGAAGGAAGGGGTGTTGTAAAGCGTGGTGATTATTTTGCGAACAATCCGTCCAGCGTACCGAAGGTGTAGCCCATCTCCCTGTATTTGTCGATCAGGATTCCCAATATCTCCGCGTTGGTTTTCGAGGTGCTGTGCAGCAAAACGACCGCGCCCGGATGGATGCGTGTTGTCAGTTTTTCCAGGGCATGTTCATGGGTGGGCTGGCGATCTTTATACCAATCGACATACGCCAAACTCCAAAATACCGTTTTGTAGCCGCATTTCTGTGCGAGTTTGAGGTTTTGGTCGGTATACTTCCCGGCCGGGGGGCGGTAATACTTGGCCGTCCCTTGCCCTGTGACTTGTTTGACCATTTCGTCCAAACTATCCAGTTCCTTTTTGAATGCCGCCGGGTCGGAGATTTTGGACATATCCGGGTGATTTTTGGTGTGGTTGCCGATGATGTGACCCTCCGCCGCCATGCGCCGCACCAAATCCGGCTCGGACTCCACATAATGCCCGACAATGAAAAAAGCCGCCTTGACTTCTTTTTCCTTCAATACGTCTAGGATTTTAGCCATATGGCCGTCTTCATACCCCGCGTCAAAGGTCAGATAAATCGTTTTGTCCTCGGCGTTGCCCAAATAAACGGCGTCATACTGACGCAAGTGCTCGGCCGGGGCGTTGCCGACAGGCTGCCGGCCGTCTCCGCCGAAACCGCCCAAACCCCAGTTCATGGATAAGAAAACCGAGCAAAGCAAGGAAATCGCGTGTACCATAATTTTCACCTCGCCCGTAGTATGCGCGTTTCGACAATGTTCATGTATTTGTACGGTTTTTCAGGAAACACTATCATCACACATCAACGCACGCAAACGATATGGACATTACGTGAAATAAGGAGAATAATTATGAAAATCACTAAAATGATCACCGCCGCGCTGATCCTTGTCTCTGTGCTGGCCGCTCCGGTGTTCGCCGCCACACAGGAATTGCCGAAAGCGGGCATGGGCGTCGGCGGCGGGAACTTGGTGCAATTTGTCACCGACGGCAAAGACGGCATAAGTTCACCCATGACGGTAGATATGTTCAAAAAATCCACCGCCATCGTCTTTGAAGCTCCCGAGCATGATTGGGGCGCCATCGTGTTCGGCGGCGGCAAAGGAAACGGGCACAGCAATCCCGGCTGGGCCATTCAAATCGAAAATGACAAAATGGGCGAATATTTCAAAGACGGTAAATACACCTTTGATTTCAAAAAGTTGGGGATCGACGTGAAAACCTTTGCCGGGGACGGCTCGGACGACGTCTTCTTCGCCGCCTACATTGGCCGTTGGAACGGTCAGGGAGGCTTTGACGAAATGGGCATCACCAAAGCCTATCTCGTATATGACAGCGGAAATAACAACACCGCGAAAAAATCCGGCGACGGCAGCATGGCCGCTTTGGCGGTTGGGGCGTTTGCCCTCGCTGCCGGTGTTTCGGTTGTGCTGTCGCGCAGATTGAAAGACAAGTAACCATCCCAGACGGCCATTGGCCGTCGTTACATAGATGTTGACGTTTGGGCGTTTTGCGTGATATGCTGGCGGTCAAAGGAGTGATGCGCTAATGGGAACGGTTATGTTATTCAACGACGGGTGGGAATTCTCTTTAGACGATCAAGAGGATTTCCGGGCGGTGGAGATACCCCATGACTGGCTGATTGCCGATACTTCCAACTTCTATAAAGACGGCAACGGAACCTACCGCCGCAAGCTGGACGCGGGGTTTCTGCGGGAAGGACAGCGAGTCTTCCTGCGCTTTGACGGCGTGTATATGGATTGCACACTCACCGTCAACGGAAAGGCGGCGGGGGAATGGAAATACGGCTACACCGCCTTTGAGTTTGACATAACAGACCATCTGACAAACGGCTCGGACAACGTCATCCTGCTGGAAGTGCGTTATCAGTCCCCCAACTCGCGCTGGTACAGCGGCGCGGGCATAACCCGCAATGTCTTTCTCAAAGTTAAGAATGCCTGTCACCTTATCTCAGACGGAATATACATTACAACATATAAAGGTCAAAACGGCTGGGAGTACACGGTGCAGGCCGAGGCGGAGACAGGCGGGCGGCCGTTTGAAGTCCGGCACACTTTACTGGAAGACGAGATCAAGACATGGGACATCGAGCACCCGAATCTGCACACCCTGCGCTCCGAACTGATCGTGGACGGGGTTGTCACCGATGTGGAGCATACCCGGTTCGGTTTCCGGGAGATCGCCTTCGACCCGGACAAGGGGTTCTTCCTCAACGGGCGGCATATCAAGCTCAACGGCGTCTGCCTGCATCACGATTTGGGCGCGCTGGGGGCGGCTGTGCATAAAGACGCCATACGCAGGCAGTTCACCCTGCTGCGCAGCATGGGAGTCAACGCCCTGCGCACCGCTCACAACCCGCCCGCGAGAGAGTTTATGGAATGTGCGGATGAAATGGGTTTCCTCGTTATGAGCGAACTGACCGATATGTGGGAACGGCCTAAAACGGAATATGACTACGCGCGGTTTTTCAATGAATGGGTGGAACGGGACGCGGCGTCGTGGATACGGCGTGACCGCAACAGCCCGTCGGTCATCATGTGGAGCGTCGGTAATGAAATCTACGATACCCACGCTTCGGCGGAAAAGGGCGGGGAAATGTTGCGTTTCCTGATGGATTTGGTCAAGAAGCATGACCCCGACGACCACGCGCCCGCTACCCTTTGCTCAAACTATATGCCGTGGGAGAATACCCAGCAGTGCGCCGGCATCATCAAATTGATCGGCTATAACTACGCTGAGGAGCTATACGAAAAACACCATCAAGCCCATCCCGATTGGCTGATTTACGGCGGTGAGACCGGCTCCACCGTCCAAAGCCGCGGCATTTACCGTTTCCCGCTCCGCCAGTCGATTTTAGCCGACGACGACATGCAATGCTCGTCTTTGGGCAACAGCTCCACCAGCTGGGGTTCGGAAAGCCCCGAGGCTTGTGCGCTGGCCGACCTCAACGCGCCTTTTTCACTGGGGCAGTTTGTTTGGACAGGGCAGGATTACATCGGCGAGCCGACGCCGTATCACACGAAAAACTCGTATTTCGGGCAACTCGACACGGCTGGGTTTCCGAAAGATTCCTTTTATGTCTTTCAAGCGGCGTGGACAACAAAGCCGATGATCCATCTATTCCCGTATTGGGATCATTCGCCGGGGCAGATGATCGATGTGCGGGCGGCCACCAATGCCGACAGTGCGGAATTGTTCATAAACGGGAAAAGTGTTGGGATCATAGAGCTAAACGGGCGTTTCACCGCCGATTGGCGCATTCCGTATGAGCCGGGAGAGCTGCGCGTCGTGGCGTATGACGGCAATAAGAGGGTCGTTGCGGAGGATATTCGCCATTCCTTCGGCGATACGGCTGGATTAGAGATGAATACAGATCTATACGGCGATCTGTCATTTGTGACAATTTCTGCTGTAGACGCCGGTGGGCGTCCGGTGGAGAACGCGAACGACCGGGTGAAGGTCACGGTCGAAGGAGGGACGCTGCTGGGGATGGACAGCGGCGATTCGGCCGATTATGACCAATATAAAACAAACAGCCGCCGGCTGTTTTCCGGCAAATTGCTGGCAATCATCCGCCGAAACGGCGCGGAAGAGCCGCGCGTGACGGCGGACATAGACCAAGCTGACCGCCCTGTGCGTAAAATCGAGTTAACAGTAGACGGATTTATCGTTACCGCGAAAATCATTCCCGAAAACGCGACATGCGGTGAATTGACATGGCGGTTGACCGACGCGGCGGGGATCGACAGTCCGCTCGGCGCGTTAACGGTCTCAGCGGATGGGCGAAAAGCGGAGATTAAACCCAAAGGGGACGGCGAACTATGGATACGCTGCGCCGTGACAAACGGGCGTGAGCATGTCTCTCTGATTTCCCAAACATCGCTGGAGATCACCGGGATCGGCAAACCTTTCCTTGACCCGTATACCTTTATAGCGGGCGGTTTGTCCAATCGGAGCAATGTCAAGCTGACCAACGGCAATGAACGGGGCATTGTCTCGGCGCGCGACGGGGAGAGCCATATTGGCTTCGCCGATGTGGATTTCGGCGGCTACGGTGCGGATGAACTGACCGTTCCGCTTTTTCCGCTCAGTCCCGAGCCGTTTACCTTTGACATTTGGGAAGGGATGCCCGGCGAAGAGGGGTCGGAACACCTCACAACGGTGCTCTATGATAAAGGGTCGGTTTGGAATACATATCAGGAGGTCACCTGTAAATTACCGCGAAAATTGCGCGGGGTTACGACGCTCACTTTTGTTTTCCGGCAGAAAGTCCATCTAAAAGGCTTCGTTTTTGCCAAAGATGACAAAGCCTTTGCGAAACTGGCGGCTTCTCAACACGATTCGATCAATGGAGATACTTTCTCAATCGAAGGAGACGAGGTTTGCGGCATAGGTAATAATGTGACAATCCTCTACAAAGACATGGATTTTGGGACAAAAGGCGCACAGGGCGTCACCCTGAGCACTCGTTCAACCTTAAAGGCAAACTCGGTGCAGATATTGTTCAATGACAGGCGCGAAATGCTGGAGGTGGAAGGAGCGGTGCAGTACACAGAATCGAAACATACATTCAAAGAACGCGTTTACGGAAACCAAACGGTATCGCTGGTCTTCCTCCCGGGAAGCAACATTGACTTGGAATGGATACAGTTTTCATAAAGAGGATTTGCCTCCCTCAGCCGCAGATGGCGGGAGGAGTAATCTCTTGACAAAATGCTTGACAAACTAAATATGCCGTGTCATAATAAGCGGGTCAAAAAATGGAAGAAAAGGGGAAACAATATGCAGGTCGTCAAAGAAATGAATGAATACGGTCACGAGCAGATCGTTTTTGCGCGTGACGAAAAAACAGGGCTACGCGCCATCATCGCGGTTCATAGCACCGTTTTAGGCCCCGCGCTCGGCGGGTCGCGTTTTTGGAATTATACGTCGGAGGACGACGCGCTGTTCGATGTGCTTCGGCTTTCCCGGGGGATGACGCTAAAAAACGCGGCGGCCGGTCTCCGATTGGGCGGCGGAAAAGCCGTGATCATCGGCGATCCCAAGCAGCTTAAATCAAGAGAGTTTTTCCACACCTACGGCGGCTTTATCAATTCATTGGGCGGGAAATATTATACGGCCGAAGACGTCAACATCGGTGCGTCGGATGTGGCGCAGATCAATGAAGTCACAAAATTTGTGACCGGGACACCCGACGTCAGCGGAAACCCATCTCCGTTCACGGCGCGCGGCGTCTATATGGGCATGAAAGCCGGGGCAAACGTCAAGTTCGGTTCGGATTCATTGAAAGGCAAAATCATTGCGGTGCAGGGGCTTGGGAGTGTCGGATACGCGCTGTGCGAACATTTATATAAAGACGGCGCGAAGCTGAAAGTGTTCGACATCAACCCGGCCGTCATGGAAAAAGCGCAAAAAGAACTGGGTGCGAACATTGTAACGGCAGATGAACTGCTGACAGCTGATTGTGACATCTTCGCGCCTTGCGCAATGGGGGCTGTTCTCAATACTGAGAATGTGAAGAATTTGAAGTGTAAGCTCGTCGCGGGGGCAGCCAACAATGTCCTGATGGACGCGGCCACAGGAGACGCGCTGGATAAGCTGGGCATCCTCTATCTGCCCGACTACATTGTAAACGCGGGCGGCGTCATCAACTGCGGCGTCGAAATCTGCGACGGGGCGTATGACGTGGACGCCGTCAACGCGAGAGTGGATAAGATTTACGACACCACGCTGAAAATCATCGCCCTTGCAAAAGAGCGGAACATCAGCACATACAAAGCCGCGGACGACTATGCGCTGGGCATTGTAGAGGCCAACCGTATATAACCCAAAAGAGAACAGCCTCCCGCTGATAAGGCGGGAGGCTGTTTCATGTAGGTGGATTAAAGCTCTTCAGCTTCAGCGAGATCGTCATCCTCTTCATAATCACAGCATTCGCTTCCGAAGAAACGCGCTTTCCTGCCAGTGACTTTGTCACGCAGGGCTTCAAAGCCGCGCACGATCACGCCGAAATACTTGATGGCGAGCATGGTGACCACACCGATCACAACCAGCGTAATCAGCAGACCGGAGATGATTTTGAACCAAGACTTCATATGAACGCCTCCCCATTTCCATTTTCATCAGTATACAATAAAATATTTCATTTGGCAAGGACTTTTTTATCGGTTTCCGCCACATAAATCAAAATCTGCGCCACCACATGATACAGCTCAGACGGGATCTCGTCGCCGATGTTCAGTACATTCAGCAAATGCGCCAGTTCCGGGTCTTCATGAACCGGGATGTTATGTTCTTCGGCGGTTTTGATGATGCGTTCGGCGACATGGCCTTTGCCTTGCGCCACCACTTGCGGAACGCCGCGCGAAGGGTCATACTCCAGCACGACAGCCTCGCGGACGATTTTTTTCTTTTTCATACCGCTCTGTTGAACCGATACCGCCCAACCATTTCCTGCCGCCCTTTTTCCACAGCGGCGGGAGGAAGAGGCTCATCCGTTTTTGCGATGGCGGCCGTCACCCGTTCCAAACGGTAACCCCGCGATTCCAAAAGATTGGATAAATCCGAAAGCCCGGCGCGGAAATGCCCCGCCGCTTCTTCCGTTTGCAGGGCGAAATCGGCTTCCACCCCTGTTCCGATGACCTTAACAAACCCCTCGACTGTTCCAAGGTTTACCGTTTTGAGAGAAAGGAACAAAGTGGCGTTTTGCGGGTCGATCTTCTTTTTTTCCTCGCTGTCGTTGAAAACATAGAGCTGCGCGGTCGTCTTCTCCCCGTTGATGTTGACAGGAAGCTGGACAAAGGCCGTGCATTGGTTGATTTGCTCGGTGAAACGCAAGGTTTGCACGATTTCGCGGGCTGTGCTCAGCAGTTCTGTCCTTGTCTGTTCGGGCAAGCCCCGCGCCGTTTCGATGATATTGGTCAGCAAACGCCCGATTTCCTTTGTTTGCTTGGGTGCGTCCAGTTCCCTCGGCAATTCCCTGACGCGGGTAGGCTCGACTTTGGCAAAGAGGGCGTCGAGAAGCTCGCGGACAGTAGGTTGTGTTTGAATTTGCTGTGTTTGCGGTATCGCAGGTTGTTGTGTTGGTTGTTGTATAGGCTGTGTTTGCGCTGTGGGCTGCTGTATCGTTTGCGGTGCGGGTTGTTCGGCTTGTACGGGCTGTGCTGTCTGCATAGGCTGCGGTGCCGTCTGCTGGGGCTGCTCTGTCTGTACGGGTTGTGTAGTCTGCGGCTGCGGCGGTAATTGCGTTTGCGCGGTTTGCTGCGGCTGTGTCTGCGGCACGGGCTGTTGCTGTATGATTTGCACAGGTTGTTCTTGCGTCTGAATCTGTGTTGCTTGGGGTGTGCTTTGTTGAGATTGCGCTTGTTCCACCGATTGCTGTACAGGCTGCTGTATCGTTTGCGGTGCGGTTTGCTGGATTTGTACCGGCTGTGCCGGAAGCGGTTGTTGTGACTGTTGCTGCACAGGCTGTGTTTGCGGCTGTGCTGCCGCTTGCGGAGACTGTGTTTGCTGTGTCGTTTGCGTCGTTTTCTGAGATTGTTGATTCTGCGAAACCGCTACAGGTCGTTGCGGAGGGAGCAATTCCAGCATCTTTTGCAGCAACGCGCCCAGCTGTGCTTGCGGTTGGGTCACCGCCTGATATTGGGCAACTGTCTCACGGGTGATCGGTATATTGTGCTTCGCCATAAAAACAGCTTGTTCGGCAGGAAGAGTTTTAACGACTGTCCCTGCCGTAGCGGAGAACGGCTCCGGCGTCCCGCCGGTGCCAACAGCGGAGAATGCAGAAAATGTCTTGGCCAGCGCGGCAAACTGTTTGGGTGTGAAAGCCGTTTGCTGGAGGATACTTTCACGCGCCAGTAGCAGATTCTGCTCGGTTACAGGGGCTTTCACGGCTTTGAGGTAGGTTTCAGCCGATGACGCGCCTTCCCCGGTGATCTCCACCATCGGAACCCCGCCGCGCACCTCGGTGACGGTCATGGCAACTCTCTGCCCCGGCACAAGAGGTCGGTTTGTCATCATTTCGGCTAGAAAAAGCTGGCCGTTCGGCATTTTGAGCGTCAGTTTGCCGTCCGGCCGTACGTCGGTGACCTCGGCTGTGACGGTATCGCCTTCGGCAAGGCGGATGGGTTCGCCGCTCTCGGATGTGAGCGGTATCTGCCTGCCGTACAGGGCATTGACCGGAGCCGTTCCCGGCGCGCCTACGTTCATATGCTGTCACCTCCAACTTCATGTCACGCTCCATGCGCATCTCGCGGACGCTCGGATAAAATGAATTTATCCTCCCTGCGAGCTGATGGAGCCGCTCTCAAAACCGCAGCATTTTTTATACTTTTTCCCGCTGCCGCAGGGGCAGGGGTCGTTTCGGCCAACTTTTTCGGCGGCCGCTTTGCGAACCGGCTGTTTCTTCTGCGGTTCGCCGCCGACGCCGGCGTGTTCCACCATCTTTCCGCCCGCGACGCGTTCCCGTTTGGGCGTATCCTGCCGGACTTGCACCCGCAGAAGATAGGTGACGGTGTTGTCCCGGATGCGGGAGATCATATCCTCGAACATGCCGAACCCTTCGCGCTTATAGGCCACAACGGGGTCGGTCTGGGCATAGGCGCGGAGGCCGATGCCTTGCCGCAATTCGGTCATGGCGTCGATGTGATCCATCCATTGGGTATCGACCGAGCGAAGCAGGGCGACCCGCTCAATCTCGCGCATAATTTTTTCACCGTATTGCTTTTCCTTCGCGGCATACAATTCACGCGCCGTCTCTTGCAGCCGTTCCGACCATTCCTCAGGCGTCACGGTTTCCAGTTCGTCTTGCGTCAGCCTCCCGCCGCCGGACGGGAAGATGAGGTTTTCCAGCGAAAGGGCGATCTCTTCCATCTGCTCCTGATCGAGATATTTTCCCTCGCCCATGACGCTGTTGACTTTATCGGATACAAAGCCGTCCATCATCGTCAGGACATGCTCTTCAACGTTCTCGCCGTCCAAGACCCGTCTGCGCTGCCCGTAGATGACGTTGCGCTGTACGTTCATCACGTCGTCGTACTCTAAAACGTGCTTACGGGACTGGAAGTTGCGCGATTCCATCCGTTTTTGCGCGTTTTCGATGGCGTTGGAGAGAATTTTGTGCTCGATCGGCGTTTCGTCGTCCATGCCGAGCGTATCCAAAATCCCGGTCAGGCGTCCCGAACCGAACAGGCGGAGCAGGTCGTCTTCCATCGAAATGAAGAAGCGGGAACAGCCGGGGTCGCCCTGACGCCCCGAACGGCCGCGGAGCTGGTTGTCGATGCGCCGCGCCTCGTGACGCTCGGTGCCGATGATAAATAGCCCTCCGGCCTCGCAGACCTTCTCCGCTTCAACGGCAATTTCGTCCTTGTACTTTTTCAACGCCGACTGGTAACCCTTTCGGGCGGCGAGGATGCCCTCGTCCTCGGTCTCGCCGTGCCCGACGGCTTCTAGGATGACGTCTTCCGGCACATTGGCTTTGCGCAAAGCGGCGCGCGCCAAGAACTCGGCGTTGCCGCCCAGCATGATGTCGGTGCCGCGCCCAGCCATGTTGGTGGCGATGGTCACAGCCGCCAAATGACCTGCCTGCGCCACGATCTCGGCTTCTTTCTCGTGGTGTTTGGCGTTGAGGACGTTGTGCGGGATGCCGTCTTTTTTCAAGAGGGAACTCAAATATTCACTTTTCTCGATCGAAACGGTGCCGACCAGCACCGGCTGCTGCTTGGCGTAGCACTCTTTGATTTGCTCGATCACGGCTTTGTATTTGCCCGGCTCGCTTCGGTAGACCGAATCGGGGTAGTCTTTGCGGATCATGGGTTTGTTGGTGGGGATCTCGATGATGTCGAGTTTATAGATGTGGCGGAACTCTTCCTCTTCGGTCAGAGCCGTTCCGGTCATGCCGGAGAGTTTGCCGTACATACGGAAATAGTTTTGGAAGGTGATGGTCGCCAGCGTCTTGCTCTCCCGCTCGACCTTGACCTTTTCTTTGGCTTCAATGGCCTGATGCAGCCCGTCGGAATAACGCCGCCCCAGCATCAGACGCCCGGTGAACTCGTCTACGATGATGACCTGCCCGTCTTTAACGACGTAATCGGTATCCTTCTTCTTCACGCCCCGGGCGTGCAAAGCCTGACCGATGTGATGATACAGGGTGGTGTTTTCCGCGTCGGTGATGTTTTCCACACCGAAATGCTGCTCGGCTTTGGCAATGCCGCTTTTGGTCAGGGTGGCCGACTTGGCTTTTTCGTCAACGATGTAGTCGGCGTCTATGTCTTCGTTTTCCTCTTCCTTGGTGTCGACTTTCGCAACTCTGCGAAGTCTCAGCTTGGCGGCGAAAGCGTCGGCTTTGGTGTATAGATCGGTGGATTTATCGCCCTGCCCCGAGATGATCAGCGGGGTGCGCGCCTCATCGATCAGGATGGAGTCCACCTCGTCAACGATGGCGAAGGCGTGGCCGCGCTGCACCATGTCCTCTTTATAGATGGACATATTGTCGCGCAGATAGTCAAAACCGAACTCATTGTTGGTTCCGTATGTCACATCGCAGGCGTAGGCGGCGCGGCGTTCCTCGCTGGTTAAGCCATGCACCACCAAGCCGACCGAAACACCCATGAAGCGCAGTATCTTACCTTCGCGCTCGCTTTGGTATTTGGCGAGGTAACTGTTGACGGTGACGACATGGACGCCGTTTCCGGTCAGGCCGTTGAGATAACACGGCAAGATGGCGGTCAGCGTCTTGCCTTCGCCTGTTTTCATCTCAGCGATGCGCCCCTGATGCAGAACGATGCCGCCGATCAGCTGGACATGGTAAGCCCGCTGACCCAACACCCGCACGCCCGCCTCGCGGATGGCGGCGAACGCCTCGGGCAGGATGTCGTCGGTCGTCTCGCCGTCTTCCAGCCGCTTGCGGAACTCTTCGGTCTTCGCCCGCAGCTCGGCGTCGGTGAGTTTTTGAAAATCAGGCTCCAGCCGCTCGGCCTCCTGCGCCAGCGGCTCGACCCGTTTGAGTTCGCGGGAAGAGTGGGTTCCGAATATCTTAGAAAAAATGGCCATTGGATGCCCTCCGATTGATAAAGTCCTTATAGTATATCGTAGTTTACCATGTTTTACTAGAGTGAACTTTTATTCTCTGACAAAATCCTTGAAATCAAAACGCCGCTGCGGTATACTCGTACTAAATAAAAGAAACAAAGGAGATTACATGAGTATCCGTAAAGGTCTGCGCGATGGGTGGCTGCTGTTTCTAAACGGCATAGCGATCATTGCCGTGTTCGTCGTATTGCTCTTTCTTTTGGAGATGCTGCGCGGGTGGTTTCTAAGCACCGTCTTCTTTCAGGAAGAGCAGCTCAACTTGACATATTATTGCATGAACATAGCAACACAGCTGGCCGTGGGGTTTGTCAATCTCGTCGGGGTTGCCCTGCTCACGGCGAAATCACTTCTCTTATTGGAAAACAAAGACGCTTCGATGGCGGCGGCGTATGCGAAGATGCGCCCTGTCTTTTCAAGGTTGGTTAAGGTATGGCTGATGTTGACTTTGATCTCTTTGATTCCGACAAGTGTGCTAACGGTTTTGGCTGATTACTCCTTTCTGTCCGCACAGACTTATCTAGCAATCGCGGTCATCTACATCGTTTGCAGCGTTACCATCCTGTTTGTTCAGCAGTATGCCTATTGCCATGTCCTCAGCCGAAACTCCGGGCGCGTTATTGAAGACTCCCTGCGTATGCTGAAAAAAACATTCGTCAAAGCCGTTGTGATTTGTGCGTTGTATTATTTAATGGTATTTTTTTTAAGTCCGATGATAGAAGGCGGCACTTTCCTGCAAGTGGTTTTCAGCATCCTCATTACGGCGTTGACATATTTTATCGTAACATATTTAACAGCGTTGTTTGCCCATGCCTCACGCCCTAAAGAGGAAGAAGCCGAAGAACCGGAAGAGAACCCAATCGAAACGGATCATAAGGAGAAGCGAGCCATGTTTACTTTTCGTGTAAAACCGTCCCGTACATATACCGGCGTCGGGGATTTCCGCTGCGGGCTGGCGCGCGTTCAGCAAAGGGGCAGATTGGGTTCCGGGAAGTGGGGATACGCCGATCAAGACGGGCAGCTTGTGATCCCGTGTCAATATAAAGAAGCAGGGGATTTTCAAGACGATCTTGCCATTGTGCAGATCGACCGTGGAGAATGGTTTATCAAACCCAACGGAGAGAAAGCCATCCATGTGGGATACGACCAAGCCGATCCGTTTCAAGATGGCCGAGCCATTGTAAAGATCGGGACGGACTGGGGCGTCATATACCGTGAGGGAACCTTTCATCCATTGCCTTACGATGAACTATACGGATTTTCCGAAGGGCTGGCGGTCGCGCATGACGGCGAACGCTGGATTTACATCGGTCTGACGCTGAAACCTGTCATTAAAACGGATTACAGTGATGTTTGGTCGTTCTGCGACGGGCTGGCCATGGTGGAGCAAAACGGGAAACTGGGATACATCGACGCCAACGGCTGGGTGGCCATCCCGCTGCGGTATGACAACGCGTCTTCGTTCAGCGAGGGGCTGGCGGCGGTCATGACGGTTGCGGAGGGTGAAAAACGCTGGGGCTATATTGATCATAACGGTTACGATGTGATCCCGCCGCTGTTTGAGCAAGCGGAGATGTTCAAGCAAGGGCGCGCCGCCGTTTGCGTCGGCGGGATGTACGGGCACATCGACGCCAAAGGTGATTTTATTACACCGCCGGAGTATGAAACGGTAGGCTCTTACAGCGAGGGGTTTGCGGTTGTCAAAGAGCCGGGCGGGGGATTCGGCTATGTGGATATAGATGGGAACGAATGCGTTCCGACATGCTATGAATACGCGCGCCCGCTGAGCGAAGGGCTGGCGTGGGTGAAGTCCGGCGAAGGATGGGGACTGTTGGAGCTGACGGAGGAGTAAGGTATGCGCATCGACACGCAAAGGCTTGTCCTCTTCCCGATGCGGGATGAGGAGATAAAACGCGCGTTGAAAGACCTTGCCGCCGTTGTGCGGTCGTTCGGCGCGATCACACCTTATATCGGGTTTTGGGAGATGCGCGCCAAAAAACGGATATACAAAGCCAAGCGGGACATCATCGCCAAAGACCCCCACGCATGGCTTCTCTCCACCTCATGGCTGATCATCGAGCGGGAGAGGATGATCTTGATCGGGGAAGCGGGATTCAAAGGCCCGCCGCCCGCGCGGTTTACTGTTGAGATCGGATACGGGCTGTTTGAAGACTTCCGCAACAAAGGATACATGACCGAAGCGGTGGGCGCGCTGGCGCGTTTCGCGCTTTTTCAAAAAAACTGCCGCGTCGAGCGGGTGTCTGCGCTGACGCTGCCTGAAAACATCGCTTCGCACAGGGTTTTGGAGAAAACCGGCTTTGCCCGCCAGCCGTCCTTCGGGAAATACTGGCTGTGGGAACGGGTCAAACTGCCGGAAGACACAGAGGAGGGGATCGTTTTATGACCATCAAACCATACCGCCGCGCGGTGCATTTTTACGAAACCGACGCCGCGGGTATCGTCCATCATTCCAACCCCATTCGCTGGTTTGAGGAAGCCCGCGTTGATTTCTTGGAGCAGATCGGCTACGGCTACCGCAAGGTTTTCGAGTCGGGGTTTGACTTTGTGCTGTTGTCGGTGGTATGCGACTATAGATCGATGGTGCGGTTTGGGGAAACGGTGCTGGTGGAAACAAACGTCACCGGGCTGACCCCTCTCCGTTTGACGGTGGGGTATACCGTCACCGACGGGGAAACGGGCGTTATCCGCGCCGCGGGCCACACAAAGCATTGCTGCTTCGACCGGGCGGCCGGAAGCCCGGTCGCGTTAAAGAAAGCGCTGCCGGAATTGACGGCATTATTTGAAAAAACTATTAACAAAGAGTGAACAATTTCCATAAACGGGATAAATGACCTCCATCGGCGGAAACTACCCCTAACGCCCGGCCTAAGCCCGGCGAACTTATCTAGGAGGGGTATCCCGTGAAAAGGACAACCAACAAGATCGCGCTGCTGACAGCCATTCTGATGCTCACGGCGTTATGCGTCCCGATGGCCGAGGCCGAACCCATTGCGAAAACAGGCGGCAAAACCATTCATTTCTCCCAATACGACTTTACCTCCGTTTTGAATGACGAAGACCGCGAACTGGCGGGGATCGTCATCGCCGAACTCCCCGCAGGCGGCGTATTGATGTTCGCCGGACGCGCTCTGTATGAAGGCGAGGCCGTCACGGCCGAAACGCTGGGCGCGCTGAGTTATGAACCGCCGCTGCGGGGGAGCGGGACGGCGGAATTTTCCTTCCTTCCCGTTTACGCCGACGGAGCCGTTGACGAACTGATGACGGTGTCTCTGACCATGCAGGGTATGGACAACCATCCTCCGATGGCGCAGGACATTGAGACAAAAACCATCAAAAATGTCGCGGCGACCGGGTTGTTCCGCGCCGTTGACCCCGAAGGCGACGCCCTGACATTCAGATTGACCTCCAAACCGCGCAGGGGTGAAGTCGAGGTGCTGCCCGACGGCCGTTTCATTTACACCCCGTTCCGCAACAAGACCGGCTCCGATACGTTTACCTTTGTGGCCGTAGACGCCTACGGCAACGTCTCGAAGGAAGCCAAAGCGCGGATCACCATTGAAAAACCGTCCACCAAAACGACCTATGCCGATATGGATGGGCATCCGGCACGGTACGCGGCTATGCGTTTATGCGGCGACGGCGTCTACACAGGGCGGCAGATCGACGGCCATTACTATTTCGGCCCCGACGAGCCGGTGAGCCGCGCCGAGATGATCACCATGATCGTGCGCGCCCTCGGGCTTGAACTGACCCCTGTAGCGGCAACCGGGTTCCACGACGACGCCGACATGCCCGATTGGTTCAAACCGTATGCCCAGGCGGCGTTGAAAGCGGGCATCATCTCCGGCGTGCGTTCCCCCGACGGGCGGACTGTTTTCAACCCGCATGAATTGGTCACCCTGAGTCAGGCCGCTTCTATGCTGAACAAAGCCCTCCGTCCGGCCAACGTGACGTTGGATCCAATGGCAACTGCGGCCGCAGGACGGGAGAATATGTCCGCAACAGCAGGCGGCGTTGTTCCGGCTTGGTCGGCGCAGGCCATCGCCAACTTAGACGCCGCGGGCATCCTGGATGACATGACGGCGGCTTCGGGAGACAGGGCACTGACCCGAGGGGAAGTGGCCATGATGCTTGTCCGGGCGATGGACGCCATGGGAAGCGTTAAGGAGAAGAGCGGGCTTCTAAGCTGGGTATTCGGGTGGTAGCTCAAACCCCGCATCCACGCGGGGTTTACATAATTCATTGTTTAGGTTGCTGAAATTATTTATCTTTCCGTGAAAATTCCTATTGACATTGGTCAAATGCTGTGGTAGATTAACTGTGTCCACACTATTATCAAGGAGGAAAAACCATGAAAAAAGCAATTCTTGCCCTCGCGGTAGCAGCCCTTTTCGTCATCACCCCGGCTTTCGCGGCCACCGGCGACCTGATCTATGATTTGTCCACCGACATCGACGCGTTCCTTTCGGGCGACGGCGGAACAGACTTTCTCGAGAATGCCGGCGACGGCCAAAAGAATGCCAGCAAAGACGGCGGCCTGAAATTCGGCACCCGCCCGAACGACTACAGCGTCGTAGACCTCAAAGTCGCAGGCAACGAAAAATTCGACGACAGCAAAGATTATACCCTTCGGATAAGCTACAAAGCCGACACCGAGCAGGAGTTCAGGCTTGTCAGCACCAAAGGCTACGCCAATTTGGTCGATCCGGTTGAAGGCACAAGCGCGACCCTTACCTTCACCTTTAAGGGCAACCATGCTAACATCCGCCTTCAAACCTCGTCAGGCGATCCGTTCACGATCACCAGCCTCAAAGTTTACGAAGGCACCAGCATTCCGAGCAGCCCCGGCGGCGGCGGAAAGAAATCCGGCGACGCGACCATGATCGCCCTTGCCATTGCGGCTCTTACCTTGGGCGCGGGCGCGACAGTCTTCTTCACCCGCAAAGTCAAAGCCTAAACAGCTTTATGAGCCAAGAGGCCCTTTCGGGGCCTCTTGGTTGTTGTCAGAAACAAATTGCCGAACCTTGGAGGGATTGGATATGAGCGGACGCCGCTTGGAGCAGGATAAATCTGACAATCAAAAAGGGAAGAGCAAAAAAATCATATGGGCGGGCTTGATTGTCAGCATATGTGTCATGGTTGCGTCTGTGGTCTACCTCGGAAAATATTACTGGCAGGTCAACGCCCAAAACCGCCTGACCGATAAGTTAAACGACGATTTTGAAGAGGCCAAACGCAACCGCCCTTCGCCTTCCGCCGAGTTTCCGTCCGCGGAAGCCACGCCGTCGTCTGTGATCGGCGACCCGGGAGGCGTAGAAGACGAGATCGGGTTGACCGAACGTCAGCGGGAACGCCGCCGCCTGCTCGATTTAGAGAAGATAAACAGGGAAGTATTCGCAAGTTTGCTGGAACAAAACGACGACTGGCTGGGCAGGATCACCATACCCGGCACAAAGGTAGACACACACTATGTGCGTTTGCTGGAGGACGGCGATTATTACCTGCGCCACACATTCGACGGAAAGGCTTCGATCGTGGGGACGGTTTTCCTCAGCGCGTGGAACGACTACCTGCTGACGGACAACAACAATGTCCTGTGCGGGCATAACGTCAAAGGCGGGGGCATGTTCTCCTACCTGATGGATTATAAAAAAGCCGACGCTTTCACAAAAGCCCCGGTGGTTGTGTTGGACGGGTTGACCGGCGAATCGGTTTGGATCGTTTTTGCCGCTTATATCACCGACCCCGATTGGGGATTTGTCAACCCATGCGGCGACATCGACACATTTGAGCATTTTCTGGACGAAATCAATGAGCGGAACTGGTATACCACCGATGTGGACGTCAATTCCGACGACCGCATCCTGACGATGTATACATGCGATTATTCGTATGAAGATATGCGCTTTGCCGTTCATGCCCGCCTGCTCCGCCCGGGCGAAGAAATTCCCGAAGCGGTCACGGCGGCGGAACGGAAAGACTATAAAAAGCCGGTTCCTCCGAAACAGCAGAAGCTGACCGACATCACACCCAATAAAACGGCGGTCATGCAGGGGCCGGGCAGACTGTATTTCTATCAGCCGCGCGACGGCGGCATCGACTGGTATTCCGGCAACCAAGCCAACGTACAGGGCATTTACAGCAACAGCAACGACAGGGGGATCACCAAAAACAGCTTCCTCGCGGCAGTCGATTACGTCCCCAACCAAACCGATAAGATGACCTATATTGCCGTGGGCGATTACAATAAGCAAACGGGTATCTACCTATTCAGCAACACCGTGCCGTCGTCTGTTGTGATGAAAAATCAGGGGCGGATCACGCCGGAAGGCGTTGACGCGAGAAACCCCGCCCTGCTCGTTGAAAACAATAGGATATGGCTGCTCTATGCCGTCCCGCGTGAAGGCGGCGAGGACATTTATCGTTTGGAAATCAAAAACAACAAGGCGGCAGGGGAGCCTGAACTCTTGCGCACCGTATCCGGCGGTTCGGGGACGCGCCCGCTGGGATGCTACACGATCAACGGGGCGCAGCTCCTGTTGTGGCACGAAGTCGAAAACAAGAAAGTCTGCGGAGCTTGGGAAAACGGCGACCCGTTTGCCTTGTCTTTGTCAGGCGACAATGACCGCATCACCTTCTACGGGGCTGTTGCTGACGGAAAGATTAAAGCCGCTGTTGAAAAGAACGGAAAGTTCAGCTTCACCGCCATCAACGCCAACGATATGCCCAAACCGGCGGAGCAACCCGCAGAAACGCCCGCGCCCGACCCGATCCCTGATCCCGAAGAGCCTGCTGATAACGGAGATTCCGGCGTTGGGGATGAGGAGGAAACAAACCCCGATAATGGCTGAAAAATGATGTTGACTTTACCCCGCCATAGTCATATAATAGCTATGGTGGGGTAGCTGTGTCTATCGCTGTCCCTCCTAAGTCATTTACAATGAATGAAAGATATAGATTCGGGGGGATCGTACTATGAGAAGAAATCATAAACGCGGTTTTACATTGATCGAAGCCGCTATTGTTCTTGTAATCGTGTCCTTGCTGGCCGCCATCGCGGCTCCGTCTGTCTTCAGATACATAGAGTCTGGACGGCAGACCAACCGCTCCAGTGTCGCCCGAACCCTCTATTTGGCCGCGCAGAGCCAGCTGACGCAAATGCGGATCACCAAAGGGCTGAATGACATTCATACCGCTCCGAATACCCCTGTATATTTTACCAGAACAGGAAACGGGTATGCGCCGATTCTGTCCGCTTTAGAAAATACGAACAATGTATACAGAAGGCTTGCGGGGCCGGATTTCTCCGAAGATTTTGACAAAGAGGCGCAGGAAGGGCATTTTGTGCATTTTATCAGCAAACCGGCAGGGCAGGGATCATGGAGAAGAGATGCCGTTGACCCAATTATGTGGGCGTTGCTGGAGCCTACGGTTTTGGATAAAACCATCCTTGACGACGCCATTTTAATTGAATACAACATTCAAACAGGCGTCGTTTTGTCTGTTTTCTACAGCGATAGGCTTGAAAACGGTGCAGCGTTTCTATATGACGGTTTGAATGGCGATGAGGCCAATATTTACGGCGGGCGCGGAATGGGCGCCGGAGGGTATGAATTTGCGCGCGACCGCAGGCAGGGCTACTTCGGGGTCAACAGCACCGGGCATTTAGCAGAGCATGACGACATTTTTATCGACGTTTTCGACAGTTATTCAAATCCTTTAGATTTAGGGGACGGGAATATAAGCGAAAGCTCCCTCTATGCCGAGATATTGATCCCGACGGCGGAGACCGATAAAACCTATGAAGTGGAATTGCTCAATGATCAGGATGTTGTGCTGTATACAATCAATGTTAAGTTCAGTACGATCAATGCGACCAATATAAGCGCATCGTCCGGGTCGCCTCACATATACAAGTTACCGGCGGCCGACACCGCGTATACCCGCTATATATGGGTGCTGGATCATGTGCGCGGGGATATGCGCGACGAAAAGCACACGGTTTTCCGTCCCAATTATGTAAGCATCAATCCCCTGCATCAATCCAATATTTGGGCTAGGGTAACGGATATAAACAGAGGGAACAGCGCAACCTCTGTTTCAAACGCGCACCCTTACTACCATGCGGATAAGTCCGCTTACAATGATACGTTCACCGTCATGTCGGCGCGCCACTTGTATAATATCCGGTATATGTTAAGCGGAACATTTACGGTAGGTGCTGATATTGACCTTGACAGCGATGTTTACAAAGTAAGCAAATTTGAACCGATCGGCAGCTTTACAGGGACATTAAATGGTCAAAACAATCAAAACAGCACAATCTCAAATTTAGTCGTCGATCACCCAGGCGGTAACGCCGGATTGTTTACCGTCCAAAGCGGTCATGTTAACAGGCTGACGTTTGTCAACCCTGTCATCACCGGAACCGGAAACGCGGGCGTGCTGTGCGGCAGCCTGACAGGAACGATTAACGACGTCTATGTGAAGTATGACAACAATGCCACGCCGTCAAGCCTCATTCAAGGCGCGGCCGCCACAGGCGGCATTGCCGGAGTGTGCGACGGCGAGATCAGCAATGTGACCTTTATCTCCCCGCATCCGTTTACGCATATCAGGAGCGATAACCCGTCGCAAGCCGGAGGCATCGCGGGCACAGTAAGCGAAAATGGCGTGATTGATAACGCCCTCTTCCTCGCGCTCGCGCCGAAGAATGGGAATTTCATCAATCCTATCGCAGGAGGCAACGCGGGTGCTGTGTCCGACGCGTATTATCTCTCCGGGACGCCGATCAGGCCGGATGAAGTCGCGCTGCCCGAAGGGTATAACTTAGAAACGCAGAACGGCCCGGGCGAGGGGAAAACCACTTGGGAGTTATATGAAACGCCTCTGCTTGGCTGGATAAGACTTGACGAAAATTTGGATAGAGAAACTGTGATTGACCCTGATAATAATGATGTGTATCCTTATCGGTTCAAACCTGCTTGGGATACCCTGAACGGGCTTGCGGCGAAAGGCGAATGGCCTATTGCCGAAGAGGAAGAACTGCCGGAGAAAGATGCCGTGTTGTTCTATTACGAGATGATCGGCAGCAACATCTATTACCATGATAATATCGGCTCTTCCACCAGTTTGCACAACCTTCCCGCGAACGGCCCGATCACTCACGACGGCTACGGCTTATTTATACCCAACGTGTTGGGAGAGCGTTATACCTTGGAACTCGGTTCAGAGGGTTATGAACTGATCATTGACACGGTGAATAAAACCGTCACGGCGGACGGCGTGTTATGGCCTTCGCTGTTCGGAACGGCGGTCAATGCCGAAGGGGAAGAAGAGATAACCCTCCGCATTTATATCCCGAACGATGTTTCAGAGGAAGCATATGACAGCGGGAGCATAACGGTCAATCTCGTCAATGAAGACACCGGCTCTGAACTCCTCGCCGATGAGAGCTTCAATCCGCTGTTTGCCCCGGAGAGGCACGGCCTGATCCGTTCGCCCCGGCACATCAGTAATATCGGCTATGACGATGATACGCTGAACGGGACGTACACACAGCAGCTGATTATGGACTTTGCCTTGTATTGCTATGAGAAAGACGGAACCCCCAGTTATAACGACCTATCCTCCGCCGTGGTTAACGGGGTATTTAACGGAACCTATAACGGCGGCGGTTTGGAGATTCGCAATGTCACCATCAACGCGGCTTCCGCCGATGAAATCGGCCTCTTTGCGGTGAACGGCGGCACCATCCGAAATGTAGCGATGACCGGGGTGTATATCAGCGGCAGGGAATTTGTCGGCGGCATCGCTGGACGCAACAGCGGGACGATTGAACGCTCATATATAGGAAAGAAAAGCGGCAGTTCTGATATTCATGATTATAATCAGGTGCTGGGTGACCGTTATGTGGGCGGCATCACAGGGAGTACCACGACAAAAATTGATACTTGCTATACCGACTTCACAAGGGTCGGCAGAGACGAATGGTCAGAATATGTCGGGGGGGTTGCCGGTTATTTAGACGGCGGAACGGTATCCAACGTATTTTACAACTACGGCAACTGGAATCCGCAGGTCAACGGCTTTGATTTGACCGTACAAGGCAAAACTGCGAACACAGGCGGCCTGATCGGCTATATCAACGCAGGGACGTTGTCCAATGCGTACAGCGACGCTTTCTTTGGAAATGTGAATGTAACCAACGCGACGGTCGGCGGAATGATTACCGGCGGCGTGCCGAATCCAGCCAATGTAATGTATCTCCGGGATACCGGTTATAACGGCGGTACATCGGTTGGAACGCCGTATGGTGTGAACGATTTGCGGGCAGCCGGGCGTGTGACCACGCTGGGAACGGCAAATTGGACACGGAGAGGGAACGCGGCGGCGGATACGGCCGGATACACATACCCGTATCTATCTGCCCTTGGAATGCCCGAATGGTGGCCGATGCCCAATATCATCATCCCCCACATCGCGTATTATGAAATCTATCTAAACCCGCACTCAAGATTCCCCGACCAAAAAGGGACGCTGGACGGCCGGACGGTTTGGTACGGCCTTTACAACCATGAAAGCAGCGATACGCTGGATTACTCGGCCGATCAAGTCACACTGGAAGACGGGTATGTCGTCCTCACGTCGGCAAACAGCGGAACGCACTTCGCGGTGATCCGGGACTTGAACGGAGCAACGCTTTACAACGATAAACTCGGAAATGACGGGAAGCCGCTCGAAGGAAACAACAGCATACTCAAAACCGTATTCAACATCGACAGCGGCTTTGTCCTTCCCATGGCCACGCTGGAAGGGTATTTGAAGCAAACTCAAAATCGGTATGACGCCATTTGCCCGGTACAGGTTATCTATTCCCATTCAGGGAACGGATCCGGGGACGTCTTCAAGGGATATATCAACCCGCTGTTCGCCAAAAGTCTCTTTACAGAAGCGGAAATGCAATCGTTCGGGGCAGATGCCGCCGCTAGGGAGGCATATTTCAAAAACACCCACCAATATCCGATCCGTACGCCGAGGCATCTGAACAACATCGGCTTTTTGAAAGCGGGGAACACGCCTGACACTTCAACGCTGGCGGGAAACTATGTACAGGAAATTGACGTAGAGTTTGCTGGGTTGAACACTTCGTCGGGGTATTATCTGAGAAGCGCGATCAACTCAACTACTAAAACGCCGATCAACATCGCAAATAATATCGTGCCGGGCACATTCACCGGAACCTATACCGCCGCCAGCCCGTATGATTTCAACGGGGTGAAGAACAGCTCGTTTGCGCTCAACAGAACCTACCATCGATCCATCAAAAACATCGGCGTCAATCCCGGCACAAACGGTTCAGTCACCAACGGTGGCGGTATCTTCTCGCAAATCGGCGCGGGCGGTGTTGTGCAAGATGTTATTTTGCAAAACAACAGCATCTCGGGCGGCACCAATGTCGGCGGTTTGACGGGAACCAACAACGGGACAATACGGGGTGTGACCTCGGAGAATGGCAAGGTGAACGGCACAACCAACACCGGCGGTCTTGCGGGTGTGAACAACGGTCAAATCACACAGTGTCAGATCGCAAAAACGGTTGTGAAAGGAGTGTCCGCCACCGGCGGCGGCGCGGGAAGCAATAACGGCGTTATTGAGCAATGCCAAACCCTCGAATCAATCGTGAACGGTACAACCCGCACCGGAGGCGTTGTTGGAAGCAACAACGGCACGCTGCAAGACAGCTTCTTCCTCTCCACGAAAGACCCGAACGACGCCAATGACCCGGACAGACAGCCGGTGATCGGCACCGAACTTGTCGGCGGTATCGTTGGAACGACCTCTACCGTGATCGAGCGCGTCCTCTATCTCGCACCCGCGCCAACAGTCAAAGTTGGTGAAAGAACCTATTATTATCCGATCAGGGGCAATACGGATGAAGAAACCCTGCCCAAAGACAGCTTCTATATCTTCGGCAGCCAGTATACCACCGAAGGGGAAAAGGGCGATTCGGCCAAGTGGAAGGAAGACATTTACAACCGTCCGGTCGATCCCACCCTGCAGCCGGATGATCCCCCGCTGGTTCAAGGCGGCGGCATAAGGCTCTTTACCTCTTTCTTTGATATTCCGTTCATCCATGAAATGCTGGAGATCGATTTGAGCGGGACATGGAAACAGGGGGATGTGAGATACCCGTATCCCATCCTCATCAGCATGACCGACACGCCGAAGAGCTGGCCGGAAACCGACGGCCCGGCCCGTGAAGACCAGCTGAATTACAATGAATGGGAGAACGAATACAACCGCAACAAAGTCGGCGTCGTCGGATTTATCAACGGCGACTTTGACATGCCGCTGATGAATCCCGACAGCAAGCAGCTGATCAATCTGCTGAACAATAACCCAAACAACCTGAACAACAACAATAACGGCGGATGGAATACCAGCACGGACAGTTGGGTGGGTCGGCAGAATAACTATGACCATGGGTATTTTTGGATTTATCATTTGCAGGATTGGGTGCAGGGATGGAATACCCGGCCGGTATTCGCCGGCGATTACAACAATCTGTGGAACGCGATTGAGTTCCAGCGTCCCATCGCCGACGCGGATCAAGGCCGTATGAGGACGGACTATAAAGGAACCTTGAACGGGATATACGCCGAGCTCAACGCCGACGTACAGGGAACCCTTTATCAGACGCTCAATACCATACCCGAGACACAAACGTATTACTCGTTCTACCACGGCACGAGGTTTAACGACCGTGCCGACATATTGACATTCTACCTCTCCGCCATGGAGCCGGACGGCTCCTCAACAGGCGGCTACGCCTACGTAGACGGTCTGACGCCCGTCCGCCCCGCCATCACCCCGCGCGGCGACGGCAGCAACAATAAGGCTAGGGATACCGTGGCGTACGGAAAAACCGAGTTCTATGACCCCAACCGCTACGGCAATGACCTCGGGGGTCAAAGAAACGCATACCTCTATGACGTATGGCTGAACAGCCTGGGGCGCGGGATCACCTTCTGGTCGGATACATACGCCTCGGTCGCCGGGGGCGCGATGACGTCCACGAAAACACTGGAAGTCACGGGAAGAACTGCCGAGACGCAGGGTATTAACATTATGAACTTACCCGCGAATACACAAGTTTCAATCACGGTGATGATGCGTGGGCATACAGCGAACAATCCGTGGTCGCAGGAAATTGTCATTGGGAACAACGCCAGCACTGGTAATGTACGCTTAACAGGATCCGGTGTTGTCAACTTTTGGAACTACGCGATCAACAATAATCACTCCCCCTATATTTTCTCACAGACGGTTAATACCGGGGCGGAAGGAACCTTGCGCGTGTACGCGACACGGTTTGACAATAACGCTCCCTCAAACATTCCCTTCTATGTAGACGGCATAGAAATCCGGGATATGAGCGGCGCGTTGCTCTATAGTATGCAGAATGAACCGATCACTTCCCTCAAAAATTTAGAGACGGGCAACACGAGCGGTTCGGGAGCTCTGCGGAAATCCACATCAAGCCTTACCGTCAGAGCGACAGGGACAGACGCTCCGGGTGGAAGCGACGAAATCATCAAACTGACAGGCGTGACGGCCGACGAATTGACCGCCGTTTTCGGGAACGATTGGCAGACCAACGTCGTTGGACACTGGGATGTCGCGTCGGGCAGCCAGTTCCCGGTGCAGGGGCTGAGCGAATGGAAGCAGTATTACGGATTGTACACCATTCCCAAAGATCAGATCATCACGGAGTTCGCCTTTGAATCCAATACAAGCGACCCGGAGAGGGGCAACTACCTCGCGGGTGTTTCCTTCAAAGCCCCCGGCTTTGTGACGGTGGACAAATACGTGAAAACCGAAAGCGGGGATAACGCGAAGTTTGTGAAGCCGGGCGAAATCCTGACGGTTGAAATCTGGCTTAAAAACTACGGGGAAGTGACAGTCGACAACATCACGATCACCGACCCGCTTAACCCGTATGACGCGTACATAGAATATGTAGGCGGTGCCGACAGCTATGATGACGGCGAAGGGATCGTGACGATCAATGTATCCTCTTTGGAGCCCGGCGAAGAACGAAAGGTGAGCTTCGATATTAAAGTGAGGCAGACTTTGTATGACAACCCGAATAGAGCAAGGACGCTGCAATACTATTTCAAAAACCAAGCTATAGTCAAATACTTTGACAGCACGACGGAATACTCAGGCTGTTTGGCTCCGTATACCGACAAAACGGATTCAAGAGCGAAAATCAATGCCTCGCCCAAAGACGCCATACAGGTGTTCATCGACCCTGTCAAGCTGACGAAAAAGATCACGACAGACAGCGGGGTTATCAAAGACGGCCCCTTTGAGGTTACCATTACCGTAGAGGATACAACGGCTGCGGGGGAATCGGTGGACGCCAAAGGGATGCTGACCATCCTGCTCCCGCCGGGCTTCACGGCGTCGGGGTTCTCAGCCGTTGCGGATGTAACGCCGGTTGCAGGGGGATACACGCGGATCGTCATCTCGGGTGTTAACTTGAAGAGTTCCATAGAAAAAACGCTGACATACACATATACCTTGGAATACACCGGAGACAATTTTGGTATGGCGTTTGACAGCATAACCACCAATTACAGGTATATCTTCTTCGATTCGGAAGTCGGCGGGGTCAAAACGGATCCGATCCCTGTCCTGCTGGAAGCCGAGCAGACCATTGTCGGGCTGAGCGTTGTGACACAGGATAAATCCGTGTCGTTCCGCGCGGGTGAGTTAACCCCATACGAATCGGGCGATCCGGGCAGCATCATATTCGATCTGCTGGGCGATTACCTTAGCAGCGGATTGATCGATCAGGGCAGCTATCTGCTCAAACCGGAAGCGCTGATATTACTGGACAACGAGTTGGTGTATGACACGGACGGCAAGATTATCAACGCGAGCAAAAACGCGAACGGCAACTATGAGGTGAGGATCAACGGGCATGTCGTCGAGCTGCTGCAAGACACCGACGGAACCTGTATGCTTGTCATAACCCCGGCTCCGGCGAACAGCAGCCCGGACTCGGTAGGCAGATACTGGTATAACAGCGATACGATCACGTTATACTATTACATTGGGCTGAATGCGGAAAAAGCGGGCAGCGATCCGTTTGACCTGTCTTCAGGAATTAAGAAGATCACGATTGACATCACCGGAGGGCAGTCAAAACCGAGACCGGACATTACCACCGATAAGGAATGCGAATGCGACGACTGCGTTTGTGAAGAAGAGTGCGCTTGCTTAGCCGGTGAAGAGTGTGTTTGCGGGCAATGCGCCGAAGAAGAAGACTGTTTGTGCGAAGATGAATGCGACTGCGCCGATGAATGCGAATGTGCTGAAGACTGCGATTGCGAAGAGCAGGGCATCCTCAGCTGTGACTGCGAAGAGGAATGCGATTGCGCCGAACCGGAAGCATTCAACAATCTGCTCGATGTGGCGATCATCGCCGGGCTTCCCATCTTCTATATAGGGCGGCGGGAGAAACTCAAAAAAAACAAATCGTAAGAAAACCGGAAAGGGGCTTTCATGTTGCGGAGCGTTAAGACGGTTTTGCGCAAAAAAACAGGCGCGTCGATGCTGTTCGTGCTGGCGGCAATGTTTTTGCTGACGGCTATCGGGGCGTCGGCGTTGGCCGCCGCCGGAACCAACAGGGGCGCGAACGCGGAAAAACGCAGAGAAAACCAGCTCCGTCTCTATGTAACCGGCATGGAGCAAACCCTCAGAACCGCGCTGGACGCGACCCCGACAAGCCTAGCCTCTCCTGAACTGACCAGTCAGATTCTGAATGAGACGTATCGCCTTGTCAAATCACAAGAAGACCAAGAGCCCGGAGCCTATAAGGGAATCAATTCAATTCAATTTCCAAGCGGCTCTAATAATTTTAGGCTGATACCTGATATTCCATGGAATGACGTTACCTTTGTCATTGATGTGCATGTCGATATGCGGCAGCTGCATCATACTAGATTTAAGGGGTATGTTGCTCCTCAAGAAGATTATGACAGACCTCAATATAATAACCCGGATGACCCGGATGAAATAACAGGATACGACAAAACGGACGCAATACCCCGTGTGCCGGAGGAAATCCATATCAGTACAGGGACAATTATCTTTGACGTGGAAGCAACACTGGCGGCAGTCGGAAGAATGAATGCAATTACAGTTAAAACGAGAACGACATACCGGTATAACGGCGGCACAATAATGGATACACAGGGATCGGCTTCAATAGATGACCCTACAATGGAAATACTCGAAAGCAGGCGTTGGACATTCGTCAGCCATGAACGGATAGACTACTAAACAGAGAGGGGAAAAACACATGAAGAGAACCATCAAACGCGCGGCGGTATTGCTGCTGACAGTTGCCGTTGCCGTCACGCTGAGCGCGTGCGCGTCCTTTGCCGACTTGGTAGAGGGGTTTGCCGGAGCGGCGACCTATATGCACGGCGAAACCAATGTGCGCAGTGAGATGCAGCTGAGCGTCAAACTGGCCGACAATGCAAAACCCGTGCCGTTTGGGCAGTTTATCAGCTTGATAGACGAAAACGCGCACAGCGCGGCCGAGCTGGAGGACATTTTGACCGAAACGGAGCTGGGTATATCGGTCATAACCGAGCAATACGGCGATTCGCTGCTGGTTTCCATCGGCTGGGTCGGTTCGTCCGGCGTTGAGCCGCTGCTGACGCTGATTTACGACGATCAGGCCTTGTACATAAGCACGGAGATACTGGGTGCCTTGAGCCAAATCGATTCGATCGCTTCGGAGATCGGCATGATCCTCCCGCTGATCGGTAACGATTACATCAAGATTGATCTTTCAACCATCCCCGGGATGCTGGATATGCTCCCCGGGTTTGCCATGCCGGAAATACCGCAGGGAACGCAGGAATCCATTCAGGAAGCGGCGGACGCGTTTGCCGGTGCCCTTCGTGAATACACCCCGAAGATTTTGACAGAAGAATTTGAACAGATTTTAAGGCGCGATAACGGCGGATACTTATTGACACTGAACGCCGAAACAACCCTTGCGCTGCTGGGCGAGATCATCAGCATGGCCGTGGAATATGAGCAGGAGCTCAAAGATTTCCTGCTCAACATCGGCGGGGAGTACGGCCTAGAGGCCGCGATGCTGGATGAGGTCAATTTCAGAGAACTGGCTGAAGAGTATGAAGCCGAAGCGGCGAATATCGTCATCGGCGAAGACATCCCGGCCTTCCATTTGGTATATCATGTCGCGGGAACAGGGAAGGGCAGCGGCAAGAAGCAAACGTCTTCCTTCCGGTTTACCACCCCGATCGACGATTTTGATCTGCCGTTTGACAAACTCATCATCAGCGGGAGCAGTGTTTCCACCATCATGACGAAACCGATCGCTGTCCCGGCAAACACAGTGACGCTGGAGAGCCTGATCGGGAAACTGATGCTCTCACAGATGCGTTTGTTCTAGGATGAATAATTTTACCTTCCATACACCAACCGAAATCATATTCGGAAAGGGCGCGGAGGCTGAAACCTCCGCGCTTATCCAAAAATACGGCGGCAGCCGCATCCTTGTCATCATCGGGGGCGGAAGCGTTATCCGTTCCGGCTTGCTGAAGAGGCTTGAAGGGCAGCTGCGGCAAAACAGGATCGCGTACCGACTGCACGGCGGGGTTAAACCCAACCCCGTTGCAAGCCATGTGCGCGAGGGGATCAAGGCGGCGTTGGACTTCGGCGCGGATTTCATCCTTGCCGTTGGCGGCGGCAGCGTGATCGACGAGGCCAAAGCCATCGCGCACGGTACCAAAAACCCGCAAACCGACTTTTGGGCGTTTTGGGAAGGCGAGGCCGAGTTAACGGCGTCTTTGCCGATTGGGACGGTTTTGACGATTGCGGCGGCGGGGAGTGAAACAAGCGCGTCGGCTGTGATCACCAACAAACAAACCGGACGGAAACGCGGGCTGACAACGCCGTTCAACCGTCCGTGCTTTGCCGTGATGAACCCCGAGCTGACCTTCACCCTCCCCAAAGACCAAATTGCCTGCGGCATTGTGGATATACTGATGCACACCTTGGAACGCTATTTCATCAACGCCGGCAGCAACCGCTTAACCGATGAGATCGCCGAAGGGCTGATGCGCACAGTCATAGAGAACGGGCGGATCGCGCTTGGAAACCCTTCGGACTACGACGCGATGAGCGAGCTGATGTGGTGCGGAAGCCTGTCGCACAACGGGCTGACCGGGCTGGGGCGGCCGTCGGACTTCTCGGTGCATCAAATGGGGCATGAACTGAGCGCGCGGTATGATGTGAGCCACGGAGCCTCTCTTTCGGCCGTATGGGGCGGGTGGGCGGAGCATTGCCGCCAAGACGGCGTAACGCGTTTCGCGCAATACGCCCGGAAGGTGTGGGGCATTGAGGACAGAAACGACGATGAAGCGGCGAAAGACGGCATCGGGCAAACCTTGCGTTTTTTCAAGGAAATCGGGATGCCGGTTTGCCTGCCGGAGCTGAACATCGGGACGATCGACGAAGAAACCGTCCTTGATTTGGCAGAACGCTGCACCTATTACGGAAAACGCGCGATAGGTCAGCTCAAACCGCTGGATGCGGAAGGGATCGCGGAGGTTTACCGAAAAGCGGGCGGCGGGAGGGCAATTATTTCCCGGGAATAAAAAACACTTGCAAAAATATACTGGCTCTGATACAATATTTTAAGGTTATGGGTACCTGAAGGTAAGATAAAAAACAACGCCTTATGGGGACGGGAGAGGTAATATGGCTTCGTCGGCACCGGCTCAGCTGCGTTTGGGCGACGTTTTGAAGGAAGCAGGATATGTTACAGAAGAACAGATAGAGCAGATCATGAACGCGCAAAAGGCTTCCGGCGTGAAAAAACGGCTGGGCGAGGCCTTGATCGAAAACAACATCATCACCGAAGACCGCCTGAACACGGCTTTGTCCAAACGCCTGAATATCCCCTATGTATCTATGAGCGACGCGCCGATTGATCTGGAAGCGGTGAAAAAGATCCCGAAAGCGGTCGCCAATAAGCATTGCCTGATCGCTATCGGGGTTTACAACAACATTCTGCGCGTCAACATCAACGATCCGCTCAACTATTACGCGATTGAAGACGTGAAACTCATCACCCATATGCAGATTGAGGTTCAGGTGTGCAACCGCGCCGAAATCAGCAAAGCCATCAACGAGTATTACTCCGAGCTCGACACCCAAAAAGCGACGTCGGTCGCCAACGAAGCGGTGGCCGGACAGGCCAGCGCGTTTACCTATGTCGATATTTCCGAATCGGCCGACGACACCCCGGTCGTTACCCTCATCAACTCAACCCTCTACAAAGCCCACAGCGCGGGGGCGAGCGACATCCACATTGAGCCGTTTGAGGAACACACCTATGTGCGTATCCGCGTCGACGGCCAAATCGTCGATTACCTGACCTTATCGTCTTCCCTGCATAATTCCATCGTGGCGCGTATAAAAATTCTTTCCGGGCTGGACATCGCCGAAAAGCGGGCTCCGCAGGACGGCCACTTCCGCGCGAAATTGCAGGATATTGAAATCAACGTCCGCGTATCCAGCCTGCCCACCGTTTACGGCGAAAAGATCGTCATGCGGTTTATGAGCCAAAGCACCGCCCTCGACCACGCCGGGACATTCGGCATGGAGAAGGACGACTACGAAAAGATGGTCACCATGCTGCAAGTGCCGCACGGCATCATCTATATCACGGGGCCGACCGGAAGCGGCAAAACCACCACCCTTTATATGATCATGGAAATGCTGGCCAAACGCCATGTCAACATCTCCACCGTTGAAGACCCGGTCGAGCGGACGCTGGCGCGCATCAACCAAACCCAAATCAACCCGCTGGCCGGGCTGACCTTTGAAACCGGGCTGCGTTCCATCCTCCGCCAAGACCCCGACATCGTGATGATCGGTGAGACGCGCGACGCCGAAACGGCCAGTATCTCCGTCCGCGCCGCGTTGACAGGCCACTTGGTTATGAGCAGTTTGCATACCAACGACTCGGTTTCGGCCATCGTCCGTTTGCTCGACATGGGCATCGAGGACTATTTGCTGGCCAACTCCCTCGTCGGCATCGTCGCCCAGCGTCTCGTCAAGAAAATCTGCCCGTTTTGTATCGAGGAGTATGAGCCAAGCGAAGCCGACATAAAAACGCTCAAAGCGGCTCCCGACAGCCTTGTCCGCGGAAAAGGCTGCCATAACTGCAACAACACCGGCTATAAAGGCCGCGTCGCCGTACATGAGATACTGGCCATCGACGGGCATATAAGGGATTTTATCACCCAAAAAGCTGCCACGGCCGATATTTACGCCTACGTTAGAGACCATGATAAACTCAAAAGTCTGCAAACAAGCCTCCGCAAACTGGTCATGGAGAAGAAAACGTCGATTGAGGAACTGCTGAGATTGACGTACTTTGTGGAATAAAACGGGAGGGATTATATGGCTATGGATATAAACCAACTGATCATGACGGCGCGGGAGCGGCGGGCGAGCGACATCCACCTCACCTACGCGCGCAACCCGGTCTTCCGCATCGACGGAACCTTGATGGAAACAGAGTTTACCATGACGCCGGAGGAAAAATACGCCGTCATCGTATCTATGCTTGACGATGAACAGCGCAGGGCATTGGATAAAGGCGACGACGTGGATATGTGCTACGCCATCAAAGACAGCCAATCGGCGACGGGCGGGTACCGCCACCGCGTTAACGTCTTCCGTCAGCAGGGCAAGCTGGCCTGCGTTATCCGTATCATCAACGACAAGACTCCTACTTTTGAAGAGCTCAATCTGCCCCCGGTGCTGCGGCAGCTGGCCGACGAGCCGCGCGGGCTTATCCTTGTAACAGGCCCCACCGGGTCGGGCAAATCCACCACCCTGGCCGCCATGATCGACTATATCAACTCGACCCGCGCCTGTCATATCCTCACCGTTGAAGACCCGGTCGAGTATGTCTATGTTCAGAAGAAATCGCTCATCCACCAGCGCGACGTCGGTGCAGACGTCACCTCGTTCTCCGCCTCGCTGCGGAGCGCGATGCGCGAAGACCCCGACGTCATCCTGATCGGCGAAATGCGCGACTACGAGACGATCGCCGCCGCCGTCACCGCCGCCGAAACGGGGCATTTGGTTCTCTCAACCCTGCATACCACCGGCGCGGCCATGACGATAGACCGCATCATCGACGTTTTCCCGCCGCACAACCAGCAGCAGATTCGCACCCAGCTGGCTTCCGTTTTGAAAGGCGTTGTTTCCCAAACCCTTCTGCCCAAAGCCGAAGGCAAGGGGCGTGTCGCCGCCTTTGAGATCATGCTCGGCACAGACGCCGTTCTCAACCTCATCCGCGAAAACAAGTGCCATCAGCTCGATTCCACCATCCAAACCAGCGCGAAACAGGGGATGGTGCTGCTCGATACATATTTGGCGACGCTGGTGCAGAGCGGCCGCATCCGGCGCGAACACGCCATGGAGAAGGCGAAAGACAAAGCGGAGTTCATCTCAGCGGTCAGCCGGATGTGAAAACATACACAATTATCGCCGGGGTCAACGGCACCGGGAAATCCAGTTTATCCGGTATGCTCAAAGACGAACGCAATGATTTAGGCATGATCGTAGATGTAGACAAAATTACGGTTGAACATCAATGCGGGGCGATTCAAGCGGGAAAAATCGCCGTAGCCAAGATGGAAGAAGCATTGGCAAACGGAGATTCATTTACGCAAGAAACCACTCTATCAGGAGTGAGGACAGAGCGGTTTGTGCGCGAGGCAAAAGAGCAGGGTTATGCCGTCCGCTTATATTATATCGGCCTGAACTCCGCCGAGGAAAGCATCAAACGCATTCAAAACCGCGTGGCAAAAGGCGGACACAACATTGATAACGCCGATGTATCCCGCCGATTCAATAAACGATTTGACGATTTGGTTAAAATCCTGCCCTACTGCGACGACGTGAGGTTATACGATAACGAGAATGGATTTGAGGTTATCGGAGAGTATAGAAACGGACGCATTACCGTGAAAGGGGATGCTAAACCGGAGTGGCTATTATCGCTCATTGATAAAGTGACAACCGAATAACCACAGCAAACCAAAGCATGTATGCTTAATCCCGGGGTGCAACGGGATTGACATAACGCCAGGCGTAAGCCGGCGTAATTTGCAAAAAGGAGACTTGGTCATGAACAAGATCCGTAAAAACAAGAAGGGTTTTACCCTGATCGAACTCATCGTGGTCATAGTCATCATCGCTATCCTTGTCGCAGCCCTAACCCCAGCGATCCTTGGTGTTATCAACCGCGCTAACACAACTGCCGATGAGGCTGATTGCCGAAACATGCAGATGGCCGGATCGGTAGCCGGTATGGATGCTTTGGGAGTACCGACGGCCGCAAATATTTTACTCCAGTTTACAGGCGGTGCTAATGTTCAGTCCGGTTCGTATTATCTTTCATTTGACGGTGCTATATGTATTGGAGTCTTACTACCGGCAGCTGACGCAAGGGGAAATGCTGATGCAACTCTCGGCGACGTAACAGCGATTCCTACTCCTCCTGCAGCTGTTGCGGGGCAAGTAGTTCTCGTAACAGTGACATAATATAATATATCCAGTAACAACTCAAACAAGCCCAACCGGGACAGTCGACACCCCGGCCGGGTCAAGGATAATCGGCAGATTGCACCTAACGCGGGTTGATCCGAAACAAAGCGCAAAGGGGGCGGCGGGAAGCCGCCGCCCCAACCACCCCGCCGTCTGCGGACGGCACCCCTCCAACGCCAAGCGTACGCTAGGCGTAGAGGGGAATAGAGAGGGAGCGCGTCCAGAATTCCCCTCCGTGGAGGGGTGGATGCGAAGCGGACGGGGTGGTTATACCCCCGCAGAAGGAGCAAGAATGGCGAGCAAACGCAACTATATGGACTACTTATCAATGCCTTATAACCCCAAACTGAGAGAACGCGCAAGAGAATTAAGAAAAGCGGGAAACCTAAGTGAAACGCTTATATGGAATCAAATAAAGAAGAATAAACTGAACGGGCTTGACTTTGACAGGCAGAAGATTATCGGGAATTATATAGTGGATTTCTTCTGTGCAAGTTGTTGGGTCGTTATTGAAATAGATGGAAGCTCTCATGACGATAAAGTAGAATACGACAAGGAACGTGACGGATTTCTCGAAGGGCTTGGACTTGCGCTTATTCACATCCGTGCATCGGACGTATTGAACAGTTTGGATAGCGTTATGGAGATGTTGAGAAATCACCCTGATATTTGCAGGAAAACCACCTCCCCGCCTGAGGGCGGTACTCCTCCACGGGAGGAGAATTGAGAAGGAGCGCGTCCCAATTCCCCTCCGTGGAGGGGTGGACGCGAAGCGGACGGGGTGGTAAACTCCCTCGCAGGGGCTAGGTACGGAACCTGTCGCAGGGGCTAGGTACACGAAACCACCCCGCCATCTGCGGACGGCACCCCTCCAACGCCAAGCGTACGCTAGGCGTAGAGGGGAATGAGAAGGAGCGCGTCCCAATTCCCCTCCGTGGAGGGGTGGACGCGAAGCGGACGGGGTGGTTAATCCCCCGCAGGGGAGGGAGATTCTATTTGGAACCCATCGAAATCATCATCCTAACCCTCTTCATCGCGTCGGGAGCTTGTTTTGGCAGTTTCATCAACGCCGCCGCACTCCGATACGCGAAAAAGGAATCGTTTGTCAAGGGGCGGAGCAAATGCCCCCATTGCGGGAAGACGCTGCAATGGGTTGAGTTGATTCCTGTGTTGAGCTGGCTCTTTCTGCTGGGTCGCTGC
>Ga0082212_10000652_pt1 | contig 50476 bp, 44 predicted proteins | sample TergutNt197P3_FD_71548 | JGI IMG/M metagenome (GOLD analysis project Ga0082212, IMG submission 71548) | Neocapritermes taracua P3 segment gut microbial communities from Petit-Saut dam, French Guiana - Nt197 P3 | ecosystem: Host-associated > Arthropoda: Insects > Digestive system > Gut ...
GCGGAAGCCCTGCGCTCCCGGCGTCATCGCCGCCTCCTGCGGGCGAGGAGGAGGGCGGTGAGGGCGGCGGGGATGATGAGGGCGAGGGACCAGAGGCGGCGTGTCCCTGATTTCTCGCTCTTGACTCCCGATTCCTCATCCCTCACTCCTGATTTCCCCATGGGGCGGTTCGGCACGTCGAGCTCGGGCATGGTCAGCCCGTACTTCGCCAAATCCACGTTGCACACGGGGTTGCCGCCGTCGTCGAACCATACCGCGAGGGTCAGCAGCTCGGGAGGTACTTTGGCTGTATTCCTTTCTTCCATCTTCTCCCAATACTGGCGCAGGATTGCCTCAACGTAGAGCCCCTGCGGCCCCGTGTTGGTCACGGACGGGGTGCAGCCGCGCCATCCTGACCCTGCTGGCATGCCGGAGGAAGGGGGGGAATAATTGATGATGTTGGTGCCGGCCACCCGCATCGCCAGTGCGTCCCTGAACCCGTCCCCGACGATGTCAAGGTCTCTCGCGTCACCTTTCATCATTAGATACATTCCCGCTGTGTACGTGTTAAAACCTTCCCCCTCATCTCTTAACGCCTTCCGTGCCCAGCCAAGGGCTTGCTGGTTTCCACAGGAGGCGACATCTATCCCGTCATCCCGAAAGAACCTTTCTATCATTCGATTCACCGTGGCCGGGTCATCAGGTTTCTCCGCAAGCATCTCGAAATAGACAGACATTTTGACATCCTTGTCAAACATCCTCAACTCCCGTAAAACCTGTATGTGCCGTTCAAAACCTGCACTGTCCTTCGACACGTTGTCAAGCTCTTCAACATACCCACGGATTATCTGCCGCGTCTCCGCCTCTGTGGCACTGCGGGTACACAGCGCCATCATGCCTACCATAAAAACCAATGCCTTTTTCATCCGCCGCCTCATTTCAGTTTGCCGCGTTTCATGCCCTCTGTCCGTATCGTGTTCACCTGCTCCTGCGTCAGGCGCCTCGTGCCGCAGGGGTCGTCCACGAGGAGCGGGCTCGGGTACATGATGTTCCACCTCTCCGCGACATGCTCCCCCTTAAAAAGGTGGAGGGTTTCATGGGCCGGGCCAAGGCGCTCGTCGTGATTCGGCGTCTCGTTGGACGACACGAAGCAGGTGTCAACGTATAGCTTATCCTCCATGCTTTCGAAACCATGGTCGGCGAAAGCGAAACCATCAGCATCTGCCAAGAGGTTTCCTGTCGGTCCATCTTCGCCCCTTATCTTCCCCGGCACGTAGATGACGCGCACGTTGTTCGTGCCGAGGCCGGAGGCCTCTATCACCCTCCACGTGTTCGTCGTCATGTGGAGTTGGGCCTGGCCGTCAACCGTGACCGCGATCCATTTCGTCATGTTGGTGGCGATGATGGGCGGGGGGTCGAAGCTGCTGCTGACGATGTCAAAGGTGGTCTCGTTCCAGACGACCTTGATGTTGGCCTGCGCGTAGCGCTCCTGCATCGTCCTCATGTCGTCCCTGACGCGCTGCTCGGTGACGCACGCGCCTTGCCCGGGCCCGTCCCGCATCACGGCGACGTCCACGGCGAGGGTCTTGACATCCTGGCCGACGGTGGCCACGGCGCTGGTCGCGATGCCGTCGTGGGAGTATTCGATCTGGAGCCCGCCGCCGAGGGCGCGCAGCACCATCAGGCCGGGCAGGCCCTCCTCCGCGCCGGCGATCCACAGGGCGTTCCTGTTCGTGTCGGCGGCGTCGGCGACGATGATGAGGTTGGTGGAGAGGTAGGTGCCGTCGGGCTGGCGGTACAGGGTCTGGGCGCGCGGGTGCCCCGGCGGCGGGCCGTCCCGGAGGTCGCACTGGATGGTGGGCTCGGTGCGGCGGCGGTCCTTCACGTAGATATGGAAGCGGTCGGGGTCTTCGCCGATGAAGTTGGGGGCCTTGAACGCGACGTCCGCGCCGTCAAGCCGGAAGGCGCCCTCCCATTTGCTGACGGCGGGCGTCTCGGTGGGCGCGCCGCCCGCCGCCTTGAAGCCGATCGCGACGGGGTCCCAGTCCTCGCCCACGGCATAGACGTAGAGCGTGGCGGTCAGGCCGCCGGCGACGTTGCCGCCGCCGCTGTCGCTCATGTGGGTGTGCGAGGTGAACAGGCCGCTGGCGTTGTTGACGACGAAGCCGTTGCCGCGGATGGTCGTGTAGGCGCCCGGGATGCGCACGGGGTCGTAGTTGTCGAACGTGTAGCTCACCGGCAGGCCGTCCACCAGTGACTCCCAGCAGTACCAGTACATGTCCGCGTACCTGGTGGAGTCCACCCAGCGCATGGAGACGGTGTAGGTGTTGCCCTTGAAGAGGGCGAGCGTCTTCGCGGCGGTGGAGCCGATGGCGGAGGGGCCGATCCGGCGGGTGACGAAGTCCGTCGGCCCGGCGCCCTTCACGGTCATCTCCCAGGCCGCAAAGTCGCCGGAGACGCTGAAGGGCACGTCGATGGAGAGGCCCGCGGCGAACGTCGGCAGGTCGTTCGGGCTCATGCCGCTGAGGTAGAGGTCGCGGAAATCTATCCACTCGGCGCCGGGGACGGGGTCCAGGACGCCCGCGGGGTTCACGCCGTGCAGGTTCAGCCACCAGTCCGGCACGCCGCAGCCCGCCGAGTCCACGTCCGAGACGAGCGCGAAGAAGCCCCTCGGCGACGCCGCGCCGCGCGCGCCGCACGAGCAGGTCACGCGCGTGTAAGAGACGGTGTCGAGGTGGAAGTCCGCGTAGGGGAAGAGGGGGGATATGACGGTGTTCGTCGTCTGGACGCACCACGGCGCGTGCTGCCCCGTCTGCGGCGCCGTGACCAGCCCGCTCCCGTCCCACCACGGCGTGTACGTGACCGCGACGGCGAAGGGGTTCTCCGCGCCGAAGACCGCCGCGTAGGGCACCGCGAGGGACGCGCCCCCGCCCGGCTGCGCCGGCGGCACGGCCTCGCGCGCCACCGGCCGCCAGTCCCGCGCCGCCAGGTCCGCGCTGAACAGCACGTGGAACATGGGGTGCGGGTACGCCGCAAGGCCGCCCGCGTCCAGCCCGAAATGGAAGCCCCCCTCCACGGGGCGGAACTCCGATATCCGCAGCCCCGGCACCTGGAACAGCGGCGACGCGGGCGCGCCCCCGCCCCCCGGCGGCACATTGGTATAGGCCGCGCTCAGCCGCGCCGCCGCGTAGGCGGACATATTGCTCGGCGCCACGAACGTCCACCGCGTCTCCAGCTTGGAGGGCAGATATATCGGGTCCAGCGGCTCCGGCGGCGGGTCGCCCAGCCACAGCCGGGCCACCCAGTTCGACGCGTAGCATCCCGGCCGCGGGGCGATGCTCGCGAAGTGCTGCCCGTTGGCGTTATAGAAACCCGTGACGCCGCTCGCGTCGTCGATGACGGCGCTCATGGGCCACACGGTGAAACCCATGCTCTGGGTGGCGGCCAGCCCGTTCAGGAAGAAGTCCGGGAAGCGGTTGATCTCCGGCCCGTCCGGCATGGGGATCAGGCCCATGTCGGCCACATGCCTGTCCGTGCCTGGCGTCAACAGGGCAAGCCCGTCGGCCAGCCCCTTCTCGTGGGCGAACCCGATATACCAGACGCTCCACGGGTCCAGCGTCACCTGCGCCATGGCGGCCCCCGGCGCCGCCGCCAGCCACGCCGCCGCGCACACCGCGCCCATGAAACCGGCCGCCTTCCTCACATCAACTCTTCTCATCTTCCCCGCCATTCGGATAAATGCAACATGATAACACAAAACGCCCCCCCCTGTCAACACCGCGCCGCACACGCGCCTAGCGTCCTGTAATGTACAACAGATGACGGGATGGAGGAATCGCCGGGAGCGCAGGGCTTCCGCCCTGCCGGGTTTGGGGACTACGGGACTACGATTGAGGGGGACACAGGGACGGGGGGGACGGGCGGCTCGCGGGGACGCTCGCCCTCCATGTGCCGGGAGCGCAGGGCTTCCGCCCTGCATCGTGTCTGACGGCTCGCGAGGACGCTCGCCCTCCATCGTGAAATCTGTGTTTTACAGGACACTAGCATTAGCTGATCCGCCTCCGGGAGGGCGGCTGGACGGTCGGACTACGGGATTACGGGACGGCAGATGCTCGTCATCAGCCCCGGCAGGGGCTGGACAGGGTACATCATTCAGCCCTTGCAGGGCTGGGGTTTCTGACTGCCCCTGCCGCCGGTTCCGCTTACGCTCCACCGGCGGTTACTCATGTTTAGCTCGTTGTGGTGCTATGGGGCAACATCAGGTTAAAATGCTATATTGGAGTTTTTATGGGGCTCTTCCAATAAAAATCATGTTGAAAGAGATTCCCGTCCATGAGATAATCACAGGCGATGTTGACAACACCGAAGGAGGAGGTGTCATGCAGAAAATGCTGGGTTCAATCGTTGTGATGCTGTTTGCGCTACCGTCCGTTGCGGAGCGCCATGTTGTGCCGAGGGAGCATCCGAGGCTGTTCGGAAACGCCGCCGAGCTGAAAACGCTGGCGGGAAAACGCCCGCAGGAGTTTGCACGGATGAAAGCGGTGGCGAAGAACCCGCAGGCGGGGGAGTATGCGCGGATGTTCTCGATTGCGCTCGTCAATGCGGTCGAGCCGGATGCGGTGCTGGCGCGGGAGGCGGTCGGGCTCGCGATGAAGCGCGTCAATGCGCCCATCATCACGGGGCATAACCCGTTCGGCACCGCCCTCGCGGAGTGCGCGGTCGTGTATGATTACTGCCACGCGCAGTGGACGGCGGAGGAGCGCGCGAAGTTCATTGACTACTTCAACCGCACGGTCGCCGCGAACGTGAACGAGGAGACGCACGTGTTCCACAACGGCTGGTACGGCTACAAGAACTGGGGCTACGGTCTGGCCGCGTATGCGACGTATCACGAGAACCCTGAGTCGCCGAAACTGTTGCGGGCCATCGAGCGCGAGTTCGCCGAACGCGCCGCGCCGGGGCTGGCGTTGGCGGGGGGCGGCGGCGGCTGGGCGGAGGGTTATTACGTCAACTACTGGATTTACGAGTGGACGGTGTTCTGCGATGTCGCGCTGCGGTGTGAGGGCGTGGATTATTTCGAGATGGCGCCGGAGTTCTTCCGCCACCGCGCCGTCGCGGGGATGTTCGAGATGTACCCCGGCGTCGGCGAGTACGGCTCGCGCAGGTCGATACCGATGGGCGACGGCGGGGGGCGGCGTTTCGGCGGCGACCGCGACAAGACGCTCAACGCGCGGCGCATCCTTGCGGGGCGTTACCGCGACGACCCCGCGCATCAGGCGGTTCATGCGTTCGACGAGCGCACCCCGAGGGTCAGCGTCGGCGATTACGCGTACAAGGATTTCCTCTGGCGCGACGCGGCCATCCCCAAGGGCGACCTCGCCGCGTTCGGGCTGTCGCACCACAGCGCGGGCCCCGGCTATGTCTATGCGCGGAGCTCGTGGGACGAGGACGCGACGTATTTCTTCTTCACGTGCGGCAACCGCTTCACCGCGCACCAGCACCTCGACGTCGGCACGTTCCTGATCTACAAGGGCGGCGAGCTGATCGGCGACGGCGGGCATTACGACGGCTTCGGCACGCCACACGATGTCAACTACCACCTTCGCACCATCGCGCACAACACCCTCCGCGTGATCGACCCCTCGGAGACGTGGGAGGTGCAAGGGCGCGACCCCATCCGCGCGGGGAAGGTCACCGCCAATGACGGCGGGCAGCGCTACGACTGGCGCCAGCACAACGGCGCCGTCTCCGATGCCGCGCAGTGGAACGCGCAACGCGGCATCTGGGAGACGGGGCAAATCCTCCGCTTCGAGGAGCGTGGCGATTACGTTTACATCAAGGCCGACTGCACGAAGGCCTACTCCGCCCAGAAACTGGAGGCCTTCACCCGCCAGATCGTTTTCCTGCGCCCCGGCACGTTCATCATCGTGGACACCGTGCGCGTGAAGAATCCCGCCTTCAAGACGATTTGGAATCTCCAGGCGATGAAGCCGCCCGCGAAAACGGATGACGGCCGCTGGACGTGGGGCAACGGCGGCGGCCGCCTGTTCCTCCAAACGCTCCTGCCCGAGAAAGTGGATGTCGCGCTGTTCAGCGGCGACAACCTCTACACCATCGACGGCATTAATTATCCGCCGCAGAACGACACCGGGCCCGCGCCCGAATGCCGCATGGAGATTTCCCCTGCGGAGGCGAAGCGGGATTATGTATTCGTCCACGTCCTCACCGCGACCCCCGCCGACACAACCGCCGCCCCCTCCGCAAAGGCGAAGGTCGAGGGCAACGCGGTCTGGGTCACCGTTGACAGGAAAGACCCCTTCATCTTCGACCTGTGAGGCGATGTGGCATTTCAAATTGATATAGCCATTTAACTTGAATCATTCAGCCCTTGCAGGGCTGGGGTTTCTGACTGCCCCCTGCCGCCGGTTCCGCTTACGCTCCACCGACGGTTACTCATGTTCAGCACCTATGGTGCTATGCGGCAACATCAGGCTGGCAAGCGTCGTAGAGACGGATGATTATCCGTCTCCTGAAGGCAATGACACGGGGAGACGGATAATCATCCGTCTCTACCATTAAATCTGTCGTGATATGGAGGGCGAGACAGGGGTCCCCATTGGCGCGGCGTGCGGCCAATGGGGCAGGAAGCCGCACAGAGGACAGAAAAAATGTCTCATTAAGTATGTCCAGCACAATAAATATGAAGGTGTCGCATGAATGAATGCGGGCAGGAATTCCCCTAAAGGGGCGCATACGGCCCGCATCACCTTCAACGCCCTACTTCCCGCCGTACAGCGTCTGCTTGTGCTTGGCGGCGCAGTCGCTGGTGATGGTCTCCACGCCCATCTCCGCGAGCGCCTTGGCGCGGGGGAAGTTGTTGACCGTCCATGTGTGGAAACTCAGGCCGGATGCCTTCACGGCGTTGACGAATTCGGGCGTGATGTCCGAGGAGTCGCTCGCGTTGAGCCCGGAGGCGTTGCAGGCCTTGGCCTTGGCGATGAGCGCCTCGGCGGTCGGGCCGGGCGCGCCGTCTTTCTTCGGCCCGGTGCCGGCGAGCCAGTAGGCGCGGTGGGCGGGGAATTGCTCGCGCACGGCCGCGATCACCTTGTCGCTGAAACAGATGAACACGACGCGCTCGGGCGTGGCCTTGGGCTCTGCCTTCATCACCTCCGCGAGGCGCGGGATGGCCTCCGTGCCGCATTTGATCTCCACGTAAATCTCGAAGCCGTCGCGGGCGAGCGCGAGCGCCTCCGCCAGCGTGGGGATGCGCTCGCCCTTGAACGCCTCGCCCTTCCATGCGCCCGCGTCCAGCGCGCGCAACTCCTCCAGCGTGGCCTCCTTCACCTTCACGTCCGCCACGGCGGTGCGCTTTGTTGTCGCATCGTGTATGACGACGAGTTCGTTGTCCTTCGTCAGGTAGGTGTCGAGTTCAAAGCCGTCGGAGCCGCCCTCGATGGCGGCGCGGAACGCGGCCAGCGTGTTCTCCGGCGCGGTCTGCGACTCGCCCCTGTGCGAAATGAAGCGCGCGCGCGGCGCGTCCGCCGCCGACACGGACAGCGCGGCGAGCAGTGATGCGGATGTTGCAGTCAAGTTGATTCCCAGCGTCTTCATGGATTCCTCCCTTTCCGTTGATGCGTTTTTAAGTTTACGGTTTCCCGTTTCGAGTGTCGAGCCTTTTGTCACCTCATGATGATGACCGTCCCTTTCGCCACCGGGGGCGGCGGGAGCGCCATCACGTCCAGAATCTCTTCCGCCGTGAGGGCGCGGTCATAGACGCGCACCTCGTCCCAGATGCCGTTGGCGACGCGGTTGGCGGGGCGGGTGCTCCCGAGGTTCAGCGCGGGGTCGGGGTCAACCCAGCCCGCGTCGGTGAGCGCGGCGGTGTCGCGCAGGATGCCGTCCACGTAGAGTTTGGTCTGGCACGCGGCGCGGTCCCACGTCCACGCGATGTGATACCAACTGTCCGGGCCGCGGAGGTTGTTGAGGTCACAGGTGGCCGCGCCGCCGCCGGTGAGGTTGCTGACGCGGATGCGGAGGCGGCCGTCGCTGTAGATCCAGCCTTCCCAGTATTCGTCGTGCACGGCGTTGTCGAGGATGGGGTGGTAGTTGTAGAACGGGCCGCGGGCGTAGTACCACATCGAGATGGTGCCGGCGTGCGAGCCAAGCGCGTTGGCGACGGACACGCACGCGCCGCCGCTGGAACTTCCCGGGTCGGCCGACAGGGGCGGGTCGGGGATGTAGGCGAGCGCCCTGCGGCCGACCTCGGGCTTCGCCTTCACGAACACGGGCGAGCCTGCGCGAGGTGAGCCGGTGACGGTCACGGCGTTGCTGCCCGCGATGTCCTCGATCCTTCCGTCCTCAAACGGCAGGTAGGCGACCAGCCCGCCGCGCTCCGCGAAACGGGTGCGCCACGCGAACTGCGCGTGGACCTGCGCCACCTGTTCGGGTGTGAGCGCGGTCTCGAAAATCTGGAGGTCGCTCCATCTGCCCGCGCCCTTGCGGTCGTTGCTCGAATGGCCGCCGCCGAGGAAGAACTCCGTGCCAGGCACGAGCGTCGTGCCGGAGTCCGTGCCGCGCACGCGCTCCTCGCCGTTCACGTACAGCACCGTGCTCCCGGAGACCTGATCCCATGTCGCGCAGATGTGCCACCAGCGGTTGCTGTTGGCGGCCCCCATCGCCGTCCTGATGACGGTGGCGCTGCCGCCACGCCAACTGAACTGGTTGCCGCTGTTGGCGAAACACTCGTACCTGTCGGCGTGCGCGGAGTTGTCGAAAACCGTGTCGTAGTTGGCCCACCTCGGCGGCCCGTAGTACCATACCGCCACCGTGGCGGAGCGGTTCAGGCGGTAGGGCAGGGAGGCGTAAGACCTCTCGGGCGGGGATTCGGACTCATCGTCCCCGGCCATCCAGAGCGCCTGCCCCTTGCTGTTCACGCCGTTCGTCCATGCCGCGTCGCCGATGAGATCGAGGGCGTAACGCTCGCCGCCGGTGCCGATGTTGTCCAGCGTCCCGTCAAGCGTGATGTGGACGATCGGGGCCTTGGACGCGATTTCCGCATGGAGGTCCCGCACCTGCCGCGCGGTCAGCGCATTGTCATAGACGCGCACGTCGTCCATCACGCCCTCGGGCAGGGGGTTGCCCGCGTGGTGCGCGCCGAAATAGAACGTGCCGCCGGGGTTGACCCACCCCAGCGTGTTGGCGGCCGCGAATATCCCATTGACATAGACCTTCTGGCCGTTATCGGGTATGTCGCGGTCCCATGTGAATACGATATGGTACCATGCGTCGATCCCGTTGTGCCGGGTGGTCAGGTTGCCATACGTTGTGGTCGTGCTGTTCACCCGGAAGGAGACGTTCCCGTTGCTCGGTATCCACGCCTCCCACTGGTTGTCGTTGTTGATGCTGTTGTCGAACAGCGAGCAATAGTTGTAGAACAGGCGCGTGGGCTTGAACCAGAACGCGATGGCCCCCTGATTCCCTGCCGTCCAGTTGAGCGCGGCATACACGCGCGTCGCCTGCGTCAGCCCGGCGGGGAACAGCAGCGCGTCGCCATCGACGCCGTTGGTGAACGACACCGCGCCGCCGAACACCGCGTCGTACTGCGAACCGCCCGTGCCGACGTTCACGCCCGAGCCGTTGTCGAACGTCCAATGCACGAGCGGCTTGACATCCTGCGGCGCGCCCAACGCCAAGGCGAACGCCGCGCCGTGGTCACTGGTGATGGTCTCCACGCCCAGCGCGGCCAGCGCCTTCGCGCGCGCCTGATCGTTGACCGTCCACGTGTGGAAGCCGAACCCCGCGCCCTGAATGTCGCGCACGTAGCCCGCCGTCAAACCCGAGAAGTCCTGGAGGTTCACGCCGCTGGCGTTGAGCGACTGCAGCTTGGCAATCATCGCCGCCGCATTCAGGCTGCTGTCCGACGAGAGCAGATACGCGCGGTACGCCGACAACGTTGCGTGCTGGCGCAACGCCGCGATCACCGGCTCGCCGAACGCGATGAACACCACGCGCCCCGGCGTGGCCTTCGGCTCCGCCGCCATCACCTGCGCGAGGCGCGGCAGGATTTCCGTGCCGCACTTGATCTCCACGTAAATCTCGAACTCGTCCCGCGCCAGCGACAACGCCTCCGCGAGCGTCGGGACGCGCTCGCCCTCGAACGCCTCGCCCTTCCACGCGCCCGCATCCAACGCTCGGATTTGCGCGAGCGTCGCCGAGGCCACGGTCAAACTCCCGTCCGTCGTGCGCGTCGTGGTCGCGTCGTGCATGACGACGATCTCATTGTCCGCCGTCAGCCGTGCGTCGAGCTCGAACCCGTCCGCGCCGTTGTCGATGGCGGCACGGAACGCGACCATCGTATTCTCAGGATACGCCGCCGACTCACCCCTGTGTGAGATGAACCGCGCGGCGGATGCTTGGATTGTTATGCACATCAGCCCGGCGGCTGCGCTCAGAATCAGTCTCTTCATTTTTCACTCACCTTTCCCTTCGTTAAAAAAATACGCCGCCAGAATAGCAGAGGTGTGTTTGGGAAAAAACAGGAACGTGCTAATTTTATGTGAGAAATAGGGCGGTTCAAACAGATGTTGCTACACATCTGTTATTTCAAGGAACCACCTCGTCGGTCTACGCCTACCCCCTTCCAACGGAAGGAAATTCCTCGTGTCCTGTGAAATACAGATTCCTCAATGGAAAAGATAACAGAAGACGGGTATCCCTGCCCGTCATGAAAGACCGGCGGCGACAGGCAGGAATGCCTGTCCTCCGTTGTCTCTACAGCACACTGCCTCCCCGAGTTATAAAAAACAAAAAAATATAAAATCACGCTTGTGTCCGGCTCGGGTCTGTGGTAAATTGTTTGCTCATTTGTTTCCAATTGGAGAAGGAAAAGGAGTAGATGCCGACGATTAATCAGTTAGTGCGTAAGGGCAGGAGCCCGTTGCGCAAGAAGAGCAAGTCGCCCGCGCTGAAGGCGTGTCCGCAGCGTCGTGGAGTGTGTCTGGTCGTCAAGACGCAGACGCCCAAGAAGCCGAACTCCGCGTTGCGTAAGGTTGCGCGTGTGCGTTTGACGACGGGTTATGAAGTGACCGCCTATATCCCTGGCGAGGGCCACAACCTTCAGGAGCACAGCGTGGTGCTGGTGCGCGGCGGCCGTGTCAAGGACTTGCCGGGCGTGCGTTACCACATCGTGCGCGGGTGCCTGGACAGCCTGGGCGTGTCGGGGCGAAACCGCAGCCGTTCGAAGTACGGCGTGAAACGTCAGAAGAAAGCCGAAAAGTAAGGTAGATTATGGCAAGACGTCGTAGAGCAGTAAAGCGGGTTGCGTCCGTTGACCCGAAGTTCAACAGCGAACTGGTCGCGCGCGTGGTGCGTGCGCTGATGAAGAGCGGCAAGAAGACGACCGCCGAGCGCATCGTGTACGGCGCGATCGAGGAGCTCCGCGTGAGGGTCGAGGGCAAGGACCCCTTGGAGGTCCTCGACGCGGCGATCGCCAACATGAAGCCCAAGGTGGAGGTGAAGTCCCGCCGCGTGGGCGGCACGACGTACCCCGTCCCGGTGGAGATCCGCCCCGGGCGCCAGCTCTCGCTGGCCCTGCGCTGGATGTCCACCTACGCCAGCGGTCGCCGCGGCACGCCCATGCCCAAGGCCGTCGCGCTTGAGCTGATCGAGGCCTTCAACAATCAGGGCAACGTCATCAAGAAACGCGACGACACGCACAAGATGGCGCAGGCCAACAAGGCCTTCGCGCATTATGCGTGGTAAGCAGCTGCGGCTTTAGGCCGCAGCCGAGGCAATGGCGGGGATGCCGTTGTTACACAGTAGGGGCGGTATTCGGCCGCCCCTTCCGTTTGCTGTCGATGGCAAACGGTGAAGCGCTTAAGGCCCCTGAAAAAAGTGCAAATCGTCCTACCACCCGATGCCTGAAATACGTTATACTGTCCGCAAAAGCAAGGCAATCCCAAACGGACGGGAGCGAGAACCATGCGGTTGTTACAGTCAATTCTGATGGTCGGGGTATGCGGGCTGGCGGGGTGTTCCGAACGCGCCGCCACACCGGGAGAGAAAGAAGAGGAGCAAGAGATGACAAGGAAGGTCATGCACTCACCGTTGGCCGGGCAGTGGTTCCCGGCAACCGAGCAGGGCTTGCGCGATGACATCGCCGAGCGTTGCCGCGACATCCATGTCGTCCGCAAGGGCGACGTCTGCGCGGCGGTCGTGCCGCACGCGGGGTACCGCTTCTCCGGGCGCGTGGCGGCGGGGGTCTATCTGCGCATCGACCCCAAGAAAATCAAGCGCATCATCGTGATGGGCCCCAGCCACTATGAGGCGATGAGCAACCGCGTCAGCGTGCCGGACGCCACGCATTTCCGCACGCCGCTCGGGGACCTGGCCGTTGACGCCGCGTTCGTCGCGCAGCTGCGCAAGCTCCCGTTCGTGACGCACGAGCCCGCCGCCCACCAGCGCGAGCACAGCGACCAAATCCAGCTGCCGCTCATCCAGGCCTGCCTCGCGACGAACATCCCCGTGGTGTGCGTCGTCTGCGGCCAGTTCGACGCGCAGCACCTCGTCCCGGCAGCCGAGGCCCTGCGCGGGCTGCTGGACGACACCACGCTGGTCGTGGCGAGCTCGGACTTCACGCACTACGGCGCGAGCTACGGCTACGTGCCGTTCACGCAGGACGTGGAGAAGAACATCGAGACGCTCGACATGGGGGTGTTCAGCCTGTTCGAGAAAAAGGATTTGCCGGGGTTCATCAAATACCTCAACGAGACCGGCGCGACGGTCTGCGGGCGTGACCCGCTCGCGTTCCTGCTCGCGATGATGCCCGAGGGCGCGCGCGTCGAGAAGACGGCCTACGACACGTCCGGCCGCCAGCTGAACGACACGCGCAACTCCGTCAGCTACATCGGCGCGCTCGTGCGCGGCGCGTGGGGGGCGCCCGCAGCGAAGGCCGCGCCCGCGTTCGAGGGCAAGCTGCCCGAGGCGGACTGCGTGCGCCTTCTGGCGCTCGCGCGGGCCACAATCACCGAGGCGTTCAAGACGAGCGAGCGTAAGGCCTCCGTGCTCATGCCCGACACCGTGACCGACGCGATGTGCGCGGTGCGCGGCGGTTTCGTGACGCTGAACAAGCGCGGCGACCTGCGCGGCTGCATCGGCGAGATCTTGCCGCGCCGCGAAATCTGGAAGGTGGTGCGCGAGCAGGCGCTCAACGCCGCATTCAACGACCCGCGTTTCCCGCCGCTGGCCGAGCGCGAGCTTGCGGAGATCGACATCGAGATTTCCATCCTCACGCCGCCGCGCCCTGTTGACAGCTGGCGCGACATCGTCATCGGCCAGCACGGCATGGTGCTGTCGAAAGCGGGGCGGAGCGCGGTGTTCCTGCCGCAGGTCGCGCCCGAGCAGGGCTGGACGCTGGAGGAGACCCTCACGCACCTCTCCCTCAAAGCCGGTCTCCCCCGCGACGCATGGCGCGAGGGCGCGGCGTTCCTCGTGTTCGAGGCGCAGGTCGTCCACGAGGAAACGGGGCGAATTACAAGCAAAACGAGCCAGTGATTCAGGCGGTGGGCGGGATGCAGCGGAGTCCAGGGATCCGCAACCGTTAATATTGGAATTTCAAACCCTCAGAACACACGTTTTCGCCCTTGTGTTTGCACACCGTTTTATGGTATATTACAAAACACCAAGGATGCTGTTGCTGTTTCAGACGGGACGGCACTTTGTTTGACATAATTCGTTTGTGTTGAGGATGTTATGGGGTTTCATCGAAGGAGAATCTCGCATACCTTACGGGGACGGAGTCTGCCGTTTTCCGGTGGCGGCGACGGGAATGCGTTTTTTTAACTGTGAATGGAAGGATAAAGGAGAAGAGAAATGAGTAAGTTGAGTAGGCGTCATGTGTTCACTTCGGAGTCGGTTTCGGAGGGGCACCCGGATAAAGTGTGCGACCAGATTTCGGACGCGATTCTGGATGCGTGTCTGGCGCAGGACGCCGCCGCGCACGTCGCGTGCGAGACGGCGGTGGGGATGAACCTCGTAGTGAACGTGGGGGAGATCACCTGCAAGAACTGGGAGAAGATCAACCCGAAGAATATCGCGGCGGAGGTCGTCAGGGATATCGGCTATGACGCGCCGGAGGAGGGGTTCAGCTGGAACACGTTCAATTATGTCAACGCGCTGCACGGGCAGTCGGCGGACATCAATCAGGGCGTGAGCAAAAAGACCCTCGAGGAGCAGGGCGCGGGTGACCAGGGGATGATGTTCGGGTATGCGTCGAACGAGACGCCGGAGATGATGCCCGCGCCGCTCTTGTGGTCGCACCAGCTGCTCCAGTTCTTCACGGCGCTCCGCAAGAACGGCGAGATCGCGTATCTGCGCCCGGACTCGAAGGCGCAGGTGAGCGTGCTGTATGAGGATGGGATGCCCAAGGAGATTACGGCGGTCGTGATTTCGCACCAGACGCGCAACGTGCCCATCAGCCGCATCCGCAAGGACTTGGAGGAGAACGCGCGCCGCCTGCTGAAGGACACGGGGATGCTGACGAACAAGACGAGGTTCTACATCAACCCGACGGGACGTTTCGTGGTCGGCGGACCGTGCGGCGACTCGGGCGTGACGGGGCGCAAGATTATCGTGGACAGTTACGGCGGCGTGGGGTCGCACGGCGGCGGCGCGTTCTCGGGCAAGGACCCGTCGAAGGTGGACCGCTCGGCGGCGTACTACGGGCGCTATGTGGCGAAGAACATCGTCGCGGCGGGGCTCGCCGACAAGTGCGAGATTCAGGTCGCCTACGCGATCGGCGTGGCGAAGCCGCTGAGCATCAACGTCAGCACCTACGGCACGGCGAAGGTGCCGGAGGAGAAGATCGAGAAACTGCTGCTGGCGGGTGAGGTTTTCGACTTTCGCCCCGGCATGCTGATCAAGGATCTCGGGCTGACGGTGCCGAAGGGCTGGTCGTACCGCAAGACGGCGAACTACGGGCACTTCGGGCGCGAGGGCTTCCCGTGGGAGAAGCCTAACCGCGTCGCCGCCCTCCGCTCGGCGGTGGGGGTGAAGAAGTAAACGACGTGTCTCGCACAAAGACACGATAGATAAAAATGGTTTCGGATTATCTCACACAAAGGCACAAAGGTCACAAAGAAATAGCATTTGTATTTTTTAATAAAACTTTGTGACCTTTGTGCCTTTGTGTGAGATAAAAATCAGAGCCTTTGTGTGAGATAAAACAAAAAACATCGTGTCTTTGTGTGAGATGAAATCGGGAAGGGGGAGGAGGCAGATGCGTAAGTTAAATGGACTCGTGCGCGTGTCCGTCATTGCCGCGTGCGCCGCCTCGGGGGCAACCGTTTTCGGTCAGCCGGAAACGGGGGAGCGCGTGTGGCAGACGCTTGAAAAACATTTCGCGGAGCCGCCGTCGGCGAGCAAGTCGCGTCCCCTGTGGTTTTGGAACAAGGTCCCCAATGCGGAGGAAACGCGGAGCCAGATCAAGGCCTTTGCGGAAATCGGGTATGCCGGGCTGGGCATTCTCCCGGTGTTCCCGCAGCGTGAGATGAAGTTCATGGGCCCGGCGTATCTGGAACAGTACAGGGTCGCCGCCGATGCCGCCAAGGAGCATGGGCTCAAACTCTGCCTCTACGACGAATACTGGTTCCCCAGCGGTTCCGCCGGGGGGCTGCTTCGGGAACAGCATCCCGAGCATTTGTGCAAGCGGCTCGACATGGCGCAGGCGGTCCCGGACGCGAACGGTGCCGTCGCGCTCACGCTCCCCGAAGGCACGCTGATGGGGTGTGTGGAAATGAATACGAGGACGTTTGCCCGGCGCAACATCACCGGCTTGGTCAAGGACGGCGTGTTGCGCTGGCAGCGGCCCGATGGCGATTCCGCCCCATACACGATCATGGCGTTCGTCTGCGTCCTCGACGGCGAGCGCGACCTTGTTGATTATCTGGAGCCGGAGTCGGTCCGCGCCTTTATCGGGCTGACCTACGCCGCGTACCAGAAAGCGATGCCGGAGCATTTCGGGACGACCATCGACTCCGCCTTTTATGACGAGCCGATGCTGTACACGCCGGGGGACGGGCGCGCATGGACGCCGCGGTTCAACGCGTACTTTGAAGCGCGGTTCGGGCATGATCCCGTGCCGTTCTACCCGGCGATGTTCATGGACATCGGGCCTGACACGGCGTCGGCGCGTAACGCGCTCTTCGGTTTCCGTGCGGCGCTGTTCAGCGAGGGGTTCGTCAAGACGATTGCCGATTGGCTGAAGCCTTACAATATGCCGCTGACGGGGCATCTGGATCAGGAGGAGGTCGTCAACCCGACCGGCGTGAGCGGGGACGCGATCAAGTTTTTCGAGCATCAGCCGATCCCCGGCCTCGACCAGATTTTCCAGTACGGGCGCGGGTCGTGCATATACAAACTGATCGCCTCGGCGGCGGCCAATTACGACCGGCATCTCGTGATGACGGAGGTCTATGGGGCGACCGCCAATATGACGGTCGCCAACCTGTACAAGGAGGTGATGGATCAGGCGGCCAAGGGCGTCAATCTGTTCGTGCCGCACGCCGTGTGGTACGATGCGCGGCCCGACGCCCCGAAGATGATGCCGCCGGAGTTGTCGCACCGGACGCAGCCTTACGCCGACGCGCTGCCGAAGTACAACGCATACGTCGGCAGGGTGCACACCTTGCTGCAGCAGCCCGGCGCGACGGTTGCCGACATCGCGATCCTCTATCCCATCGAGTCGCTGCAGGCGACGTATCATTTCGGCGGGCCGCTGAAGGCATACGTCGGCGGTGTCCCGAGCGACGCCGACAATTACATGCGGCTGGGCGAATACCTGTCCCTTGTGCTGCGGCGCGATTTCTTTTATCTTCATCCGGAGACCTTGCGGGCGCGTTGCTCGGTCATCCCGAAGCGCGGCGACACGCCAGCGCTCTTGCGGCTGGACAACGCGGTCAACCCCGTGGCGTTCCGGACGCTGATTATCCCGTCCATGGAGGTCATCGGCCTTGAAACGCTCCGCCGGGTGTACGCGTTCCAGCAAGCGGGCGGCCGCGTGATTGCCGTGGGGCGGCTCCCGCTCAAATCCGCCGAACAGGGGAAGGATGCCGAAGTGGTTGCGTTGCTTGAAAAGATATTCGGGAAAGAAGTGCTGGCAACGGCCTTCATGTCGGATGGTGATTACGCCCTGCTCGGGGAGGTGTTGGGCGAGGGCGATGTGCGTTTCGCTGATGTGCCTGCCCTTCCGGCAGGTGCGCCGACGGGTTCGCTGATGGTTCTGCATCGGGTCATTCACGGCCGTGATGTCTATTTCTTCAGCAACTCGCATGAGCGGCCGATTGAGACGACCGTGTTGTTGCGGTGTGATTCCCCGCGCCGGTTCGTCTGGTGGAATCCCCATGACGGCCGCCGGGTTGAGGCGCAAGGGAAATGGTCCGAGGGCATGACAGAACTCCCGCTGAAACTCGGCGCGGTGGAGTCGGTGTTCCTCATTGGGACAAAATGAGTTTGTTGATTGACCATCACACAAAGACACGGTGGTTGGAAATGGCTCCGGATTATCTCACACAAAGGCACAAAGGTCACAAAGGAATAGTATTTGCAGTTTAACCTGATGTTGTCACACAGCACCGCAGGTGCTAAACATGAGTAACCGTCGGTGGAGCGTAAGCGGAACCGGCGGTAGGGGCAGTCAACCCCCCCCCAGCCCTGCAAGGGCTGAATGATGTGCCTTGTTCAGCCCCTGCCGGGGCTGATGGCGATCATCTGCTGTCCGCCGGTTCTGCTCGCATACGCTCGCTCCACCGGCGGTTACTCACGTTACACGCCTTCGGCGTTTTCATAGAAGGAGGAGTTATGAAGTACATCACAGTTCTATTCGCCCTTGCGGGTACGGCGCTCTTCGCTGCCGAGCCGGTCAGGGTTTCGGTCGCGGATTTCGGCGCGGAGGCGGGCAGCGGGAAGGATTGCGTTGCCGCTGTCGCGAGGGCGCTGGAAGCGTGCAAGGCGCATGAGTCGTCCGTCCTCGTGTTCCCGAAAGGGCGGTACGATTTCCACGCGCCCGAAGGGGGGCGGCGGATTGTCGGGCTGGCGGTCGCGGGTCAGAAGAACCTCACCGTCGACGGCGGGGGCAGCGCGTTCGTCTTTCACGGCATCCTCGGCGTCGGGGCGTTGAACGATTCGCAGAACGTGACGCTCCGCAATTTCAGCGTCGATTGGGACAGACCGATGATCGCCCAGGGCATCATCCTCGACACGGCGGATGACCACCTCGATGTCAAGTTCGACAAGGCGGCGCACCCGTTTGAAATCGCGGACGGCAAAATTTTCTTCCTCGGCGAGGGCTGGCGGCGGCAGGTCGATGGCTACACGCTGCTCTTCGACAAGACGACGCGCGAACTCGCCTATGCCACGCGGGACAGCACCATCGGCGACAACGCGCTGTTCAACACGCGCTCGGAGGAGGTCGCCGACGGGGTCGTCCGCTTCCACGGCAAGCCCCGGCACAAGGCGGAGCCCGGCACGTTCATCGCGCTCTGGCTCGGGCGGTACGTCGCGAATGTCTTTGACGTCGCCCGCTGCAAGGACGTTGTGATGGAGGACATCACCGTGTATCACGGGCTGGGCAACTGCATCGTCGGGTTCAGGACGGAGAACATCACGCTGCGGAACTTCAACATACGGGCGAACGAGGCGAAGGGGCGCGTGTTCAGCATCATCGCGGACGGCTTCCACGTCAACACCTGCAAGGGGCTTCTCAAAATCGAGAACTGCGAGCACACGGGCATGGGGGACGACTTCCTGAACCTCCACGGCATGAACGTGATGGTGCTGGAACGGGTCGATGACTACACGGTGAAGGTCGGCGCCTCGGGCAAGGGCGGCGCCTCCTACGTCCTCGGCGTGGGCGACGAGGTTTGGTTCATTGACGGTCAGACGACCCAGCGCGGCGCGACCGGGATTATCAAGGAAATCAAAGACGTCCTCGGTGCGGGGCGTCCCGTCGCCAAGCACATCGTGTTCGAGCAGAAGATACCCGACTCCGTCAAAGCGAAAGACGCGCTCGAAAACAAGACGTGGAACGCCGAACTGGAAATCCGCGACTGCCGGATATTGCGAGCCCACCGCGCGCGCGGGCTGCTGGTCTCGACCCCGCGCCGCGCCGTCATCGAGAACAACTACTTTCGGACAGCCGGCGCCGCGATCCTTGTCGAGGGTGACGTGAACTATTGGTACGAGTCGGGCGCGGTCAACGACCTCGTGATCCGCAACAACGTTTTCGAGGACTGCTTCAGTTCGGGCTACGCCGGAGACTGGGGGCACGCGGTCATCACGATCCATCCCTCATTCCAGCCGAAGAGCGACGCGGACGAGGCTTACCACCGCAACATCCGCATCGAGAATAACGTGTTCAAATCGTTCGACTATCCGATCCTCTTTGCGCGCTCCGTCCGCAACCTGACCTTCACCGGGAACACGCTGAGCAAGACAACGACCTTCCCGCCGTTCGCGCAGAACAAGACGACCTTCGTCCTCGACGGCTGCCGCGAAGTCCGGCTTGAAGCGAACACCTACGGCGCGGACGTCCTCGGCAAAAACGTCCGCACGGCAAACATGAAACCGGGAGACCTTGACATCAAGGACGCGGACATCCGGCGGTGAACGAATTTATGTTACACAGAGAGCCACAGAGAAACAGCAGAGGGTCACAGAGAAGGGTTTCAAAAACTCTGTGTACCTCTGTGTCTCCTCTGCGAAACTCTGTGTAAGAAAAAATTGAAACTGAGAAAAGGAAGGGAATCCTATGGACTACAAAGTGAAAGACATCGGGCTTGCGGACTGGGGTCGGCGGGCGATTGAGATTGCGGAGAAGGAGATGCCGGGGCTGATGGCGACGCGGGCGAAGTATGGTCCGCAGCAGCCGCTGAAGGGCGCGCGCGTGATGGGCAGCCTGCACATGACGGTCGAGACGGCGGTGCTGATCGAGACGCTCGTGGCGTTGGGCGCGGATGTGCGCTGGTGCTCGTGCAACATCTTCTCGACGCAGGATCATGCGGCGGCGGCGGTCGCGGCGGCGGGTGTCCCGGTGTTCGCGTGGAAGGGCGAGACGCTGGAGGAGTATTGGTGGTGCACGCGTCAGGCGTTGACGTGGTCTGACGGCTCGGGTCCTGACCTGATCGTGGACGACGGCGGCGACGCGACGCTCCTGCTGCATTGGGGTGCGCGGGCGGCGGGCGGCGACGCGGCGTTCCTCGACGCGCCCAGCGGGAGCGAGGAGGAGGGCGTCATCAAGGCGCTCGTGAAGGCGATCCTCGCGGAGGCGCCGAATTATTTCCCGTCCGCGGTCAAGCGCTGGAAGGGCGTTTCGGAGGAGACGACGACGGGCGTTCACCGCCTCTATCAACTGGCGGCGGAGGGCAAACTGCTCGTGCCAGCCATCAACGTGAACGACTCGGTCACAAAGTCGAAGTTCGACAACATCTACGGCTGCCGCGAGTCGCTGGTGGACGGCATCAAGCGGGCGATGGACGTGATGATCGCGGGTAAGGTGGCGTTCGTGTGTGGCTATGGGGACGTGGGCAAAGGGTCGGCGGAGTCGCTGAAGGAGCACAAGGCGCAGGTGTGGGTCTCCGAGGTTGACCCGATCTGCGCGTTGCAGGCGTGCATGGCGGGGTACAAGGTGACGACGGTCGAGGACGCGCTGCCGCACGCGAACATCTTCGTGACCACGACGGGCAACTGCGAAATCATCACCGCCGAGCACATGAGCCGGATGCGCGACCAAGCCATCGTGTGCAACATCGGGCATTTCGACAACGAGATACAGGTGGCGCAGCTCAAAGCGTGGCAAGGCATACGGCACGTCAACATCAAGCCGCAGGTGGACAAGTACATCTTCCCCGATGGACACTGCATCTACCTGCTCGCGGAAGGGCGGTTGGTCAACCTCGGTTGCGCCACGGGACACCCCAGCTTCGTGATGTCCAACAGCTTCACGAACCAGACGCTCGCGCAGATCAAGCTGTGGAACGAGAAGCCCGACGTGGGCGTGTACCGCTTGCCCAAAGAGCTCGACGAAGAAGTCGCCCGCCTCCACCTCGACCAGCTCGGCGCCAAACTCACCAAGCTCACCCAAGCCCAAGCCGACTACATCGGCGTCCCCGTTAATGGACCGTACAAAGCGGAGCATTATCGGTATTGACGGTGTTTGCCAAGAGGTGTGAAAAAACGCTTACACCATGCGAGCGCAATACAAAGGTTTCCAATAAATTGGAGGAATAATTATGTTAAACATTCTACTACAACTTAAAAACAAATATTCCGAAAGGAATTATATACGAAAAGCAGACCCGAAGTGTGATTATTGGTTTGATTTTTCGTGCCAAAAATTAGATGGTTACATAAAAAGGTTTAATGACAACTTTAATATTTGCATTATAGGAGATAAAGATGAAGCGAAAGATTTTTATATAATACCTTTCATGTGTGTGAAACATTTGTTTATTGAAAAACACTTAGCCAAAGATCAAAACAGAAGCCCAAGATGGGTAGGAAATATAATTGAAGGAGGGCTAAAAATTACAAACTGCGAAATCGAGTTTAATTGCCGTCAATATTATGGAAATATAAAATTAATTGAGACAAGAATTTAATTATGAGGCATCTCGTAAAATTACTGGACAAGCTAGTGCCGTGTAAACTAGCCTATTGTTGTTTTATATTCGGCAGGTTTGTATGGATATTTGAAAATGAACCCCAATTTTTTAACGACTCTGGGATGATCGTATAACTATTATCAAAAAGTTTATGAACTCTAATACAAAAGATTACTGTCCAGATTGTCGACAGATTACAAATCACAAATGCCTGTTTACCATAAGAAAATGTTCTGATTACGATGATGATTTTTATTGGGAGCAGAACTATGAAACAATACAATGCTTAGGTTGCGAAAATATTCAATTTAGGAAACGTTTTTCAGATGAAAGTATGTACAGATACAGAGAAGATGGCAAAGAGGAATCATATTCTGAATCTAAATATTATCCCAAAAACATTAACAATCATATTGTTTTTGAAAACATATATGAGTTGCCTCGTAAATTACGTATTGTATATGAAGAAACCCTTGAAGCATTAAAGAATAATTGCTATTTGCTTGCAGGAGTTGGTCTACGAGCAGTAATTGAAGCAATATGTCTTGATCGAAATATTATAGGTAGAAATTTAGAAATTCAAATCAACAATCTTGTCCGTAATAAGTTGATAACTGAAAAAGATGGGAATCGACTTCATAGTGTCAGATTTCTGGGAAACGATTCAGTTCACGAAATGGATGTTCCAAAAGAGAAGAAACTAAGAATTGCCCTTGATATCACAGAACATCTAATAAAAAATCTGTACTTAATAGATATTCATGCAAATCAACATTTAGACACCATTATTTCGGAATATGAAGATTTTAAAAATTTGGTGTTAAGGAAATTTAACGCACCATCTATCAACTCTGGAGATGAAAAAAACATAAGGGAAATCTTAAAAAAGGACTTCAGAAGAATAGAAACAAATTGCCGAATGAATTTTATTAATCAATTGCTTAATGAAACACAAAACAACTTAATAACAACAATATCGGTTGGTAAATATGAAAATAAGGAACAATATTTTGCGAAAAACTAAAAATGCTAGTTAATGAACGGTTTTATGAAAATTAGGGCGAATTATTGGACAATCTGTCAAAATTTTTACAAGGAATGAATGGCGTATTTTTCAATTACGGATTAAGCAAGATGGCGTGTCAGTGCTACAGTGCCTATCGTGAAAACAGAGGTGAGTGCAATTTCTTTTAATTACGGACTAAGCAAGGAAACATGAAACAGCATTTACCACAATAGGCGCAGAAAAAGTCTTCTGGAGCAACGACTTGAAAAGAGTCTCGCATAAAGACACGGATGGAAGACAACACATGAATATCCAAGAAAATATTATTGAGAGACAAAAAGAAAAAGTGGGCAAAGAAAAAATAAACAGTAAAGGGTATGAAGGGTACCTGAAGAAAATCTATTAATCCCATTTTTAAATTGGGAAGAAATAAAAAAAGAACTGATGAAAGGTAATGGCAAGGACCTGGACGATAAATTTCTTGCCGTACGTTCCTCTTCGGCCCTATGTGTTAATAATTTTGCGCCTTTCAAAGAATTCAAAAAATATGGGATTCTAATTTTGATATCGCAGTCTTTGAACAGAAATTGCCGACAAAATTAGGAGGTACTCCACCTCATCTTGATTTTTATTTGGAAAATGCCGATACAATGATTGGATTCGAAAGTAAATTTACGGAACATTTTGAAAAAAACATAGATCACGCAAAAAAGAATTTGTGCAAGTATTTTATGCGAGAAGAATTAGATTATCTTCCAAGATTGTTTGACGGTTTGATTTTACATTATATGAATTGCAGAGATAAAATGTATTTAGATGTCGCTCAACTTATAAAACATTCTATCGGCTTGATAAACAACAAGAGAAACAAGGAGGCGATTTTAGTTTACATTTACTGGGAACCCCCAAATTGCTGGAGAATTACGGAATCACAGCAGCATCGAAAAGAAATAGACGATTTTGCGGACAGAATAGGGAAATTCAACGATATAACATTCAAACACTTATCATATAATGACTTTTGGGAAGAACATAAAAATTGCGAATGGGTTGCAGACCACATCAAACGTGTTAAAGAACGATATGATTTTGAAATATAAAAATCACCCGATGGAGGAACTTCCCGACAAAATCAAAAACAATTAGGGTCATGGGCGAACACAGTCTCTGGAACGCTTATCATTTGTTGTTGGTTTAAATGACGTGAAGAAACTGTATCCAGTTAAAATCGGGATTGTTTTGCTTTTGGCAACATTGCTGGTGTATTTCAGTAACCCTGACAGCGGGGGAATCCAGCAGTGTAAGGTATTACCTGAAATGCCCCGGTTGATGGACTTTGTAACCCGTATGGAAAATTTATGGAGATGGGCACCTTTTGAATCCACGAAGTTTCACTTCCACAAGATTCAAGGTCATTTTAACCGCAAACCATACGAAATACGCAAAAAAGATTGCCCCTCAGATGTGACAAAAAACAGTTCGTTTTCGTTAACCACAATAGACACAATAGATGGCACAATGGACACTATCATTGTGCCTATTGTGAAAACTATTGTATCCGTTGTGACAACAACCATCTACGCCTTGCAGGGAATATATGCGCCCGAAGGAAAATCCTGTGAAATCCTGTCTAAAATAGTCCTTCATCAATTTTCACGTCTTTCGCGGTTCATTTCAGGTTGTGATGTCAACCCGGATGACGCATCTTTATATGTGCACAGAGACGGCTTATGCCAAGGAGGCTCGGGCATTCCTTGCCGTGATTTTTCCCTCTACGGGCAGGAATGCCCGCACCACTTTGTATTTCACAACAAGTCTAATATCTTTGAAGAGCAAGGAATCACATGCAAACAGTAACGCATTCGATCAGTGACGTTTTGGCGCAAAACGCGACTTCTTTTTTCATCCCGCCATTTCAACGGGCGTATGCTTGGGGGAAGCCGGAAATCGAGAGGTACTTTAGCGATGTCATCCGGATCATAAAGTCGGAGTTGGATCCTCATCAACACGACAAAGTGGAGCACTTTTTCGGTACGCTCGTCATCCGAAAAGAAGAGGAAGGTTTTGCCACGAAATCGGTGGTGATTGACGGTCAGCAACGGCTCACGACAACCTTGCTGTTTTTGATTGCCTTGCGTGATTTGGAGCCTGATGAAGCAAAGCGGAACCATATCACACAAAATTATTTGACGAACAACGCCTCAACGTTCGAGGACAAGATCAAACTTAAACAGGTCACAAGGGACTGGGATGCCTACAGGGCGCTGGTGAATAAAGAGAAAGAGGCGGCGCCCCAGGGGATTATCAGAAACGCTTATCTGCTTTTTGCAAAACTGATTAATGACACCCAAAAGCTAAACCCGCAGATTCAATTTGAGCATTACATCAAGGCAATCATGCGAATGAACGTCGCTGTCATCTTTCTGGACGAGCGACCGTTTAAGGGGGAAGACCCGCAGATTATTTTTGAAACCCTGAACTCCCTTGGAAAACCGCTCACGCTCTCCGACCTGGTCAGAAACTTTGTGTTGCTAAACATGAATGCCAATGCCCAATCCAGCACATACGAAACGCTTTGGCATCCCCGCATTGAATCCGTTCTGAATGATGACACTTCAAAGTTTTTCCGCGATTATCTTCAGTGCAAGACAGCCAGCAGCATTAAAGTGGTCAGCGACAACAACACCAAGGAAGTTTACCAGCAGTTTAAAGACTTTGTGGGGGAGCGTTTTGCCTCTCATGATGATTTTATAAAAGACATAGTCCCTTATGTCCGTTGGTATAAATGGATTATCACGGAAGTCGTTACTGATACCATCAGCAGCGATGTGAAAAACAATAAGGCGATTATCGAGCTTGTCCGTAATATCTTCCACGACATCAGGGCTGAGGCGTTTAAGCCCTTTGTCTTAGGGCTGTTTGCATTTAACCAGTGCCACGCGATGGATGACGAGACGCTCATTTCCATCCTGATTGCCATCCGCACCTATCTGATCCGTCGCCGTATTCTCGGGCTGGCGAAAGGCGAAAACAAAAATATAGTCCTGTTGGTCAACCGCATCAGGGACTTGGCGACGGGTTCGGTCTCAATGTTTGATTTACTGTCCAATATATTCTACGAGATGAGGGTTCCCAATGACAGTGAAATAAAAGCCGCCCTGTTGACGATGAATTTTTATGAGCTGAAAAACTACTCGAAATTCATTTTGGGGAAAATCGAGGAGCATAACGCAAAGGTCGCCGTGGATTTCCGTGACCCGAAAATCACGATTGAGCATATTATGCCGCAGAAACTGGACAATGGCTGGGAATCGGAGTTAGGGGGCGAGTGCGCGCGCATTCACAAGACGTATCTGCATAACATCGGGAACTTAATACTCACGGAGTTTAACAGCGAAATCGGCAACAAGCCGTTTGCGGAAAAGAAGCGGAAACTGAACGCCTCTTCGCTCCATTTCAGGTTGGATGTCATCAACAGAGAGACTTGGGGTGAAGCCAGCATCCGGGCGCATCAAGCGAATATGATTGCTTGGCTTCTGGAGACGTTCCCGTTGCCAGACGCTTACAGGGACAAGGAGAATTGGAAGACAAAAGTCATCGCCCGCACGCGCTTTTCTCCTTTGGATGACGAGGCGGATGATATGGCTGAAGGGAACAAGCCGTTAGAATTGCACATAGGGAACAACAGGATAAAAGTGGCAACATGGAACGATGTATTCCTCAAATTCATTCAGCACATCAAAGAGTGCCAAGATTTTGACTTTGGAATAATCCTTGACCATCACGCCGAACTTTTTTACAGAAGAGAAAATGACGGCATTTTGAAATGGTCGGAACTCAAGCCCCTCATGGAAAGGAATTCAAATCCAAGCATGAAATGGCGTTACAAGACGGTGGACGGCAAGACTTGGGATAAAGTTGAACCCCTGACGGACGATGTCTGCTTCATCCATGTCAACATTTCGGCTTCCATGTGCATGGCTCGCATTGCCAATATCATGGGCAAGTTTAACATGCCCAGCGACTATGTTGAGGTCGTGTTAAAGTGATTGAGATTTTAAAATCCACATGACATTAACCGCATATCTCAAAGAGGAGAAGGATGCCCGACGGAGGGGCGGGTTGTATCACAAGACGCAGGTGAGCCTTGCCTACAACTCGAACAGGATTGAGGGGAGCAAACTGACGGAGGAGCAGACCCGTTACATCTTTGAGACCCGCACAATCGGGTTCAAGGATCAGGAGGCTGTTCCGGTTGATGACATCATCGAGACCTCAAACCACTTTATCGCGTTTGATTATCTGCTCGACACGGTTGACACGCCGTTGTCCAACGCGCTCATCAAGAAGGTTCACGGCATCTTGAAGGCAAGCACATCCGACGCCGCGAAAGCGTGGTTCATGGTCGGCGAATGGAAAAGGCTGCCGAATGAGGTGGGGGGGACAGAAACCACGTTGCCCGAAAATGTGGGAGCCGATATGGACAGCCTCAATGCCTGGTATCACTCGATAGCCGAGATTACGTTTGAAAACATCGTGGAGTATCATTGGCGTTTTGAGAAAATCCACCCGTTTCAGGACGGCAACGGCAGGGTGGGGCGACTCATTATGTTCCGGGAATGCCTGCGGAGCAACATAGCCCCGTTCATCATCGACGACAGCCACAAACAGTTTTACTATCGCGGATTGAAAGCGTTTGCGAACGAGAGGGGTTATCTGATGGACACCTGTTTGTCAGCGCAAGACACGTACAAGGAATGGATGACGTATTTTGCAATTACGAATTAAACATGGAAACATGAAACAGCATTTACCGCAAAGGGTGCAAAGTTTTTTGTCGGGATTCTCAGAGTCGGTTTTAAGCCATTCCTTTGTGTCCTCAGTGCCTTTGTGTGAGACCCTTGCGGTTAAAGAGAATTGAATGCAGGTTCTGAGATTTGCGACTATTCCCTGAACGATTATGAGCGATGTCGTGATATATGCCGCCGTTATTGAGGATGAGGCGAAGGCGCAGGTTGAGGTGCTGGCGCGGCAGAAGTCATTCTGCGACCAGAAGATCAGGATCATGCCGGATGTCCATGCGGGGAAGGGGTGCGTCATCGGGTTCACGTCCACGATCGGCGGCTATGTGATCCCCAATGTCGTCGGCGTCGATATCGGGTGCGGGATGCTCACGGTGGGGCTTGGCGCGTATGAGATTGACCTGCAAGCCCTCGATGCTGTCATCCGGCAGCATGTCCCGAGCGGTCGGGGCGTCCACAGCGGGCGCGTGTGCAAGTACGATGGCATCCAGCGGCTCAAATGTTATCGCGAACTGAAGGACACGAAGCGGCTTGAGCGGAGCCTTGGCACGCTCGGCAGCGGCAATCATTTCATCGAGGTTGACGTTGATGAAAGCGGCGGCAAGTTTCTCGTGATCCATACGGGGAGCCGGAACCTCGGGAAACAGGTCGCCGAGCATTACCAGAATCTGGCTTATGACTTGCTGCGCGGTAAGGGTAAGTTGCTTGATGAGCAGGAGCGGCTGATCGCCAGTTATAAGGCCCAAGGGCGCAGGGACGAACTGCAGCAGGCTATCAGCGAATTGCGGAAGCAGCACAAGGCTTCAGACACCGACATACCCAAGGACCTTGCCTATCTGACCGGGCGGCACAAGGATGACTACCTGCATGACATGGCCATCTGCCAAGAGTACGCCGCGTTAAACAGGCGGAGCATCGGACGGATCATCCTTGACAAGATGGGCGCCGGGGCGTTGCCTGCTCATGCCTTCGAGACGATACACAACTACATTGACGTTGACAGCGGGATCATCAGGAAGGGCGCGATAAACGCCGACAAAGGGAAAATGCTGCTGATCCCCCTCAACATGCGCGATGGCTGTATCATCGGGATCGGGAAGGGCAATCCCGAATGGAACAACTCCGCCCCGCACGGTGCCGGGCGCACGATGAGCCGCACGAAAGCCAAGCAGCAGTTCTCGATGGACGAATACCGGGCGAGCATGCGGGGGATATTCACGACAAGCGTGTGCGCCGACACGCTGGATGAGTTGCCCATGGCATACAAAAACATGGAGGACATTATCGGTATCATCGGCGACACCGTTGAGGTCGTCAAGATCATCAAGCCGATCTACAATTTCAAGGCGGGTGAGTGAGGCGGCCTTGGAGGGACAGGATGAATGGATTAGGATTATTTCCGCGCAGAGACGCAAAGGCGCAGAGTTTTTTAGACAGGATTTCCCCTTCGGGGCGCATATATTACAGGATGTTTTTTAACCACAGATTACACGGATTACGCAGATGGTTTTTTAATCTGTGAAATCTGCGTCATCTGCGGTTAAGGGTATTTTCGCGCAGAGGCGCAGAGACGCAGGATTTTTTTTAGACAGGATTAACAGGATTTTAGAGGATTAGTACGGATGAGGGGGGGGCAATTATGAGTGGTTTTGCGAAGAGGGGGCTGAGCCTTGTGGCGGCGGCATGGGGGATGGCCGCGGTGGCGGCGGGGAAGCCGAACATCGTGGTCATCGTGGCGGATGACATGGGGTATGGGGATTGCGGGGCGTACGGGTGCGCGGACATCCCGACGCCGCACATCGACGCGCTGGCGAAGGCGGGGGTGCGGTTCTCGGACGGTTATGTGACGGGGGCGGTGTGCAGCCCGTCGAGGGCATCGCTGATGACGGGGCGCTACCATCACCGCGACGGGGTGCATGACTGGATCCCGGCGGGGAAGCCGGGCCTCAGCACGGATGTGCCGACGGTGGCGGGCTACCTGCGGGGGGCGGGCTACCGCACGGCGGTCATCGGCAAATGGCACTTGGGCGAGGCGGAGGGGTGCCACCCGCTGAGGCGCGGGTTCGACGAGTTCTACGGGTTCCTCGGGGGGCACCGCGATTATTTCCCGGACAAGCCGCTGAAGCCCGGCGAGAAGGTCAACACCTACACGCAGATGATGCGGGGCGAGGCGCGCGCGGAGGAGGCGGAGTACACGACGCACGCGTTCGGGCGCGAGGCGGCGGCGTTCATCGGGCGGCAGAAGGGCGGGGGGGCGCCGTTCTTCCTGTATCTGGCGTTCAACGCGGTGCATACGCCGCTGCAGGCGCCGGAGGATTATCTGGAGCGGTTCGGGCATATCCCGGACAAGGCGCGGCGGACGTATGCAGCGATGCTGTCGGCGATGGATGACGCGGTGGGGCGCGTGTCCGCCGCGCTGCGCGACGCAGGGCTGGAGGAAGACACGCTGGTCTGCTTCATCAGCGACAACGGCGGCCCCATCACGCGCAACGCGCCGAACGCCTCGCGCAACACGCCGCTGCGCGGGGGCAAGGGCGAGACGTGGGAGGGCGGCATCCGCGTGCCGTTCGTGATGCAGTGGAAGGGGGTCCTGCCGGAGGGCACGGTGTACGGAAAGCCCGTCATCCAGATGGACATGACGGCGACGTTCCTCGCGCTGGCGGGGGTGGCGGCGGATGCGCGGTGGGCGCTTGACGGGGTGGACCTGATGCCGTTCCTGACGGGCAACATGGCGGGGGCGCCGCACGGCGCGCTCTGCTGGGAGTACGGGACGCAGTGGGCGGTCCGTCAGGGCGACTGGAAACTCGTGTCCGCGTGCCCGTCGGGGAAAGAGGGCGGCGAGCAGGTCATCGCGCTGTACAACCTCGGGCGGGACATCGGCGAGAAGGACAACCGCGCGGCGACGGAGCCGGCGCGCGTGAAGGAGATGATGTCCGCGTGGTGCGCGTGGCGGGGGGACGTCTTGGGCGAGACGGCGGCGGCGCGGGTTGACTTGGCCGACGTGGCGTATGCGCCGTGAGAGGTCGGCGGGAGGGAGGGGGGGGAGGGGAATATCCAATATTCAACACGGAATATTCAATGTCCAAGTTGAATGCGCTACGAAATGGTGGACAGGCTTTCCGGGCTGTCACCGGAAGGCTGAAAGCCTTCTATCAGTAGCACAGGGCAACGCCCTGTGTCGGGGGGCGGATAACGTTTGTAGGCTGTAGGCCTACCATCAAAAGGATGCAAGACTTACAGCCTTGAAACAATACGCATACGCCTACACAGGGCGCTGCCCTGTGCTGTTGATGTAGCCCCTTCGGGGCAAAGAGGTGGCTCATGCCAAGGTGACACGGGCTGTAGCGCCCCTTCAAGGGTATTCCTGCCTGTGATTTCTCGCTCTGCGGGCAGGAATTCCCCTGAAGGGGGCGCATACAGCCCGCACCACCTTGTGATGTTCGGGAAGTGAACGTTATGGATCATATCGAGTTCGTTATCCTTACGCTGTCCGGGTTCTTGACGGTTAAGTTCCTCGCCAAGTGGTACTGGCCGATCTTTTGCGCGTGGCCTGCCGGGCGCGGCAGGCTGGGGAGGGCCATGTTGTGCTTGTTGCCCGTCGCGGCGCTTGCCGTCATTGTCGTCACGCTGACGACGTGGGCGGCCTCGGACGTGGTCGGCAGCCCGCTGTTCATCCTGTTTTACACGCTGCTCGGGTTCGCGTGGCTGCATCTCGGCGTTTTCATCATGGACGCGCTCTTTGACCTGTCGTGGCGGGACGACATCCTGGGCATGGGCAACAGGGCGGCGTTGTGGGCGTTGAGCGGGGGGTTCCTGGGGTTCACGGTCATCTATGCGGCGGCCAACATCGGCGACGGGCCGGGGTGGTGGTGCGTGGCCTTCGCGGGGGGGCTGGGCCTGGCCGCGTGGGTCGCGCTGGCCTTGCTGGTCAACCGGCTGACGGATGTGTTTGAGCGCGTCACGGTGGGGCGGGACGTCGCGTGCGGCGTCCGTTTCGGGTGCTACCTCCTCGCGAGCGGGGTTATCCTCGGGAGGGCGTCGTCGGGCGACTGGACGTCTTTCCCCATGACGGTCGTGGAGTTCGGGGCGGGGTGGCCGGCGCTGCCGCTGGCGGGGGCGGCGGTTATCGGAGAGAGGCTGTTTAAGCGTCATGGATAACGGAATGACATTGGGGACGATCCCGGACGCGGCGTATCCAGAGTACCGGTATGACGTCATCTTCAACGCGTACAAGTGGGACCCGCAGGTGGGCGACAGCAACACCGTCGCACGGCACGTCGTGCTGATGGACAGGGGCGCGGCCGGGCAACTGGAGCGGTGGGCGGAACGGCTCGCGGCGGAGACCATGCTGATGGAGGAGGCGCTGATCGGCAAGCCCCACTTGTCGAAAGCGCTGGGGCTGCCGAAGCGGGTGCTCAAGGCGGCGGCGGGGCTGTCCGGGTATGAGCGCGGCAACAACGTCCGGCTGATGCGCTTTGACTTCCACCCGACCGAGGAGGGGTGGGCGCTTTCGGAGGTGAACAGCGACGTGCCGGGGGGCATCGCGGAGGCCTCCGTCCTGCCGTCGATCGCCGGGAAGTGGTTCGGTGATTTCGCGCCGCACGGGGATACCGCCGGGGCCCTGCTGGACGCTTTCCGCGACAAGGTCGCGCCGGGCGGGACCATCGCGCTGGTTCACGCGACGTCGTACGCGGACGACCGGCAGGTGATGCAATGCTTGGGCGACTGTTTTGAGAACGCCGGCTACCGCGCATGGTACACCGCGCCCGACCGTCTCGCGTGGGACAAGAAGCGGGCCGTCGGGGCGGACGGCATCATCCGTTTCTTCCCCTTGGAGTGGCTCGCGAACCTGCCCCGCAACGCGGCGTGGGAGGGGTACTTCGACACGGCCACGCCGTCCTGCAACCACCCGGTCGCGCTCTTCGCGCAATCCAAGCGGCTGCCGCTGATATGGGATGAACTGGGGGTTGACATCCCGACGTGGAAGAGCCTGCTGCCCGAGACGGTGGATACGAGGGCTTACGGCTCGCGGGGACGCTCGCCCTCCACTTGCTCGATGCAGGGCAGAAGCCCTGCGCTCCCGGCGATGGAGGGCGAGCGTCCTCGCGAGCTGCAAGGGGAATGGATTCTGAAGCCCGCCTTGGGCAGGGTCGGCGAGGGCATCCCCATCAAGGGGACCATGCCCGAAAAGGAAATCCGCCTTGTCGAGAAGGCGGCGAAGAGGCACCCTGAGGACTGGGTGGCGCAGCGGCTGTTCCGCAGCCGACCGCTGGCCGCCGAGAACGGGGAGCAGTACCACCTCTGCATCGGGGCGTTCACGGTGGACGGGAAAAGCGCGGGGTTCTACGGCAGGGTCAGCCCCACCCCGCGCATGGACGCGAACGCGAAGGACATACCTGTGCTGGTGAGGAAGGGCGGCGCGTCATGAGGGGCAACATCGAGGCTTATAAACTGTGGGCGCCGTGCGGCGAGCAGTGGACGGAATGGGTCAAGCCCGTGCTGTTCGCGGATATGCCGCAAACGGTTCTCGGGCAGTCGGACGTCCCGGAACTGAAATGGATCGCGCAGCCCGACAGGTCCGCGGCGGTCATCGTCGATCTGCCCGGCAAGGAAGGGGTGCTGGAGGGCATGGCGCTGGCGCGCCTGGGGTACCGCCCCATCCCGCTCTACAACGGGGTCTGCGGGGCGTGGTCCGGCGCGGGAGGGCCGGCCGCCGTCCCGGTCTATGGCATCGTGGACGCGCTGTGCGGCTTCGCGGGCGAGTTGCCCCGGCTGAGGCTCCGGGCAGACGCGCCCCCCGCGTTCCTGCTCGACGCCAACAGGATGAAGGGCGCCCGCTGGACGCCGGGCGACTACGACAACCGCTGGAGCGTGTTCCCGCAGGATATGCCCTCCGCCGCCTACCTGCAGGACAAAGGCCTCAGCCGCGTCATCGTGCGCTCCGACAAAGTGAGGGACGACCTCGCCCATATCCTGCGCCGCTACGAGACCCAAGGCCTGGCGATTCTCATGAGCGACGGCACGGGCCAGAAACGCATCACGGTCCCCAAGCCGTCCCTCTTCAAAGGCCTGCGCTACCGCTTCGGCGTCATTACGGGCCTGAGCCGCAACGCCGCTGGGGGCTTCGGCGCGCAGATACCCGACACCAGCGACTCCGGCGGGCGGCATTACGGGTTCGGGTGACATTGAGAACGTGTGTCCAACCCCAAAGAAGTTTTTTTACCACAATAGACACAATGGAAACGTCGTCTTTGCGTCTTTGCGCGAGACAAAAAAACGGTTGTTGTTGAAACGCGAGAAAACGGTAGTGAGGGACGATAGGTCATGAATTGGTTTGTGAAGAATGTGTTGCTGCTTCATGTCGCGATGCTTTGCATGGTCGCCACCGTAAGCGAGGCGCAGTTCGGACCGGCTGCCGCCGACTGGAAGGCAGGGACGGCGGTCACGGGCAAACCGGACGTTTTCGGGAACACGACGACGACCTATAAGGACGAGCGCGGACGGACGGTCGGGACGGCGGTCGTCGGCAAGCCGGACGTTTTCGGGAACACGGCGACGACCTATAAGGATGAGCGCGGACGGACGGTCGGGACGGCAGTCGTCGGCAAGCCGGATGTTTTCGGGAACACGGCGACGACCTATAAGGACGAGCGCGGGCGGAATACGGGGACGGCGGTCGTCGGTAAGGCGGACGTTTTCGGGAACACGACAGTGACCCATAAGGATAACAGCGGGCGGAAGACCGGGACGGCGGTCACGGGCAAGGCGAATGTTTTCGGGAACACGGCGACGACCTATAAGGATGAGCGCGGCCGGACGGTCGGGACGGCGGTCACGGGCAAGGCGAATGTTTTCGGGAACACGGCGACGACCTATAAGGATGAGCGCGGCCGGACGGTCGGGACGGCGGTCGTCGGTAAGGCGGATGCTTTCGGAAACACGACGAGGACCGTGAAGGAATGAAGGTGTGTTTGGTGTTGGTGTTTTTACACAGTTAAGTGAAGGTAAGAGAGGGACGATAGGTTATGAATTGGTTTGCGAAGAATGTGTTGCTGTTGAACCTGATGGTGCTGGTGGGCGCGTTGGCGTGGATACACGGAGGGACGCGGCCGGATCTGCTGTTCCCGGTTATCCCGTGGCTGACGCTGCCGGTGCTGGAGTGGCTGCTGGTCTATCCGCAGGTGAAGAAGAGCGAGTCGTTGCTGGACGCGCGGCGGCGCGTGTGGCGTGGGCTGGCGCGTGACCCGCTGACGTACCTGTCCGTGCTGTTCACGGTGGTGCTGCTCATCCCGGTGTTCAATGTCGCGGTGGCGCCGCAGGATGTGGGGGGGGGAAGTGGTGGTTGTCGGTGCCGCCGGTGGCGTGGCTTCCGTTCTGCACGGATCCGGATGTGCATGGGGTTATCGTGCTGTGGTTCATCCCGGCGATGATCGCGGTGCTGGCGGCGCGGCACGGGCTGCTGAAGCGGGGCAAGCGCATCCTCCTGGAGGCCATCTGCTGGAACGCGGCCGCGCTGGCGGTGCTCGGTTTCATCCAGTTGTGGACGGGGGCAAAGGCGATTCTCTGGATGACGCCGGTGCCCGATTATTTCTTCTCCACGTTCGGGTACCCGAACTTTGCGGGGGCGTTTTTCACGCTGGCGTTCGCGCTGTCGTTCGGGGCTTGGTTCCACCAGATGACGGAGGCGTCGGAGTTGTTCTCGGAGAATTTGCAGGCGATGCTCGAGCCGCCGACGAAGGTCGAGGCGAACCGGATGCTCGTGCCGACGGTATTGTGCTTCGCGGCCGCAATCGCGACCTTGTCGCGCGCGGCGATCCTGCTGTGCGCGGTGCTGGCCGTGGTGTTTCTGGTGTATGGGCTGCTGTTCACATGGTGGCGCATGACGACCGGGCTGCGCGTGATTGCGCTGGCCAGTGTGATCGCGGTGGTGTTCGTGGTGACGGTGCTGTTTTTCGCGTTCAACCCGAAAGAACTGAAAGCGGAGATTAGCACGATTACCGTGGAGTCGGTCACCGAGCGCGTGACGGGGGCGGGGCAATACCATGCGCGTGTGGCGAAGGAGATTTGGAACGACTACCCCGTGTACGGCGTCGGCGGGTGGGGGTATCCGGCCTACCTGCTGGCGTATGTCACGCCGGAGGAGAAATTGCAGTCCATCGGCGGGATTAATGTCCATAACGACTCGCTGCAATTCTTGGCAGAGCAGGGGGTGGTCGGCTACGGGCTGATGGTGGCGTTTGCGGTGACGCTGTTCGGGTCGATGGCGTGGCAGGTGCTAGCGTATTGCCGTGCGAAGCGGGCGTTGGCGAAGAGCAGGAAACTGAAGCCCGGCAATTGTTTTTACCTGACATCGCCGGTCACGGTGGCGGTCTGGGCTGGGACAACCGCGACGGTGTGCCACTCGTTCGGCGACCTGCCGTTCCGCTCGCCCGCCATCCTGGTGATGTGGCTGCTCGCGTTCGTGTGCGCGGCGGGGTGGGTGCCCGTCGTGCCGAACCTCAAAGCGACCAAGAAATGAAATACCAGATCATTTATGCGGACCCGCCGTGGAAATACCTCTGGGGCGGGGGTAAGGACGGGGGGCATTTCGCGCCGGAGAGGCATTACGAGACCATGTCCACGGACGAGATCTGCGCCCTGGACGTGAGGGCCCTGCGCGACACGAACTGCGCCCTCTTCCTGTGGGCCACCATGCCCGCGCTGCCGGACGCGCTGAAGGTGATGGCCGCGTGGGGGTTCAAATACAAGACGTGCGCGTTCTCGTGGGTGAAGACCAAGAAGGACGGCCAGCCCCTGCACGGGATGGGCAGCTACACCAAATCGAATCTCGAGCTCTGCCTGCTCGGCATGAGGGGGCATATCAAATCCGTGGACAAGACGGTCCCGCAGGTCCTCATGCACGGCCGGCTGGGGCATTCCGTCAAACCCCCGGTCATCCGCGACAGGATCGTCCGGCTGTTCGGGGACTTGCGGCGGCTGGAGATTTTCGCGCGCCAGAAAGCTGACGGCTGGGACGCGATCGGCTACGGCATCGACGGCGTGAGCGTCCAGGAGAAAATCGCACGCCTCTGCGTGAGACCATAGACGGACGATTTTTTAGACAGGATTAACAGGATTTTACAGGATTGCTTTTTAATCTGTGAAATCTGCGTCATCTGCGGTTAATGAAAACGGACATTTGTTTAGAGAGGAATTGTGGGGTTAAGATTTACAATCCTGAAAATCCTGTAATATATGCGCCCCGAAGGGGAAATCCTGTCAAAAAAACGCTACGTCTCTGTGCCTTTGTGTGAGATAAAAGGATATTTATTTCTTGGGACAACCATGTCGATTTCATACGAAATTTCCATCGAGATTGAGAAGCGGTTGCGGAACGTGCCGGTCCTCTGGGACGGCAAGGAGGCTGTCCTCGAAATGAAGGAGAATGGCGACAAAGGCTGCGAGCAACAAGATACCCGTGAACGACCGTGAGGCGATGGAACGCGCGATCCGTGAGTACGGCTCGATGGGTCTGATTATCGCCGTGGGCGACGTTGCTTATGACGACAAGGACAAGACGTTTCAGGAGTGGCACGAGCAGCTGAAGGGACCGCCGTCACGGTTCGTCGTCGCGAGAAAGTCCTCCTCGACCTCGACAAGCTCGGCGTGGAGCGGGTCTGGCACATCGGTTTTTAATATGGAGACGGTTATGGGGAAATGTTTACGCTGGGAAATCGCCTTTTCCCCGTGTCAAGACTTGGCGCACAGTTTCATCCAGAAGGATGCCTCCACATCCTCATTCTGGGTAGAGGTTCCATGCCGATGAAAAAAAGACACTCATTTCTACGGGCTGCACTTAGATGCCTAGCCTTTCCATTGTCCCTCTTGGTGGCGGGATGCCTTATGGACGATGGTGGTGGGGTGCTCGTCTATGATCTGGCAGACAACCGTGCTGTCGCACTCGTCCAGCGGGAAACCCCGGAACGGCAAGCCCTGCTCATCCAGCGCGGCGCAGGCGGGGAGACATTCTTCACGTTCGATGAACACGGCAAACACTTCCGCCGGTACAGCCGCCAAAGGGACGGGAAGTCCTACATCTCCGAACGCGACACCAACAGAGTCGTCATAGCGAAATGGGAGACGGCGATACCGCCCCCGACCGACCCCATGAAAATGATGGCGCTCTCGCCGGACGGGGAAAAGGCGGCGTTCCTGATTCGTTCAGAACGCCCTGCTCCTTACCTGTGCGAATTCAATTCAGAAAAAATTGAGGAGGCGCGGATAACAACCAAGGCGGGCACATTATTAAAGGTCTTAGAAGAAAGGCCGAACAACGCATCTTCCGGAATAATGAAGTCAATCCACTGGCTGTCGGACGAGACGGTCATCACCAGCTCGCACCACTGGAAAGACCGCAGCGACCAGGTCGTCATATATGATTTGAAGGCCGATGCGGAAAAGACCATGGGCTACCCTTTCGGCAGGACAGGCACCACGAGCCATATCCTGCCGTCGCCCGACAATAGGCATGTGCTGCTTCTCCGCGGGTCTAAAAACCATGTGGACATCCTCGACCCGTGGGCGATGGCGCTGGTGGGCGAAGTCCAAGTCCCCGAGACGGTAAGGCAATTTGCAAGCATCGGGACGGCTTGGCTGGATAACGATGAGTTCATCGCATGGGACGCATATTCAAGCCGGATAATCCGCCACAGCATTACCACAGGGCAGACAACGTTGATTGAGCCTAGGTTTCCAGCCTCGAAATACTCCATTTCTACATTCGTTAACAATCACTTCATCCTGCGTAAAGACGGTAGTTGTGGCAAATGGAGTTACAATGTCAAGACTGGGAAGTTGCACAGAATAACCAAATATGCGGTTGGATGCATATGCCCGTTAAACGACAACATTATCCTGTTGGATTGGGCACGACCATAGTCTAGCCGTCCCTGAAAGGTGTGGGAATCCTATCTCCACATTTGGCATTTCAAAGGAATCGAAAGCATCGGGGTCGTATCTCCACATTTGACATTTTTCTTTGGCAAGAAAAAAGCGCTTCTCCCAAATGCAGAAACAAGGCCACGGGATTCGCCTACACAGGGTTTTTAGGGAAATTATTTTTGCATAACCTCTGCGGCTCTCTGTACGCACTGTGCCTCTGTTTCTATTGATATGAAACGCCTACGGCGTATGGGTTCGGCGTGACCTGATTTTTTTCTATTAATATGCAACGCCTACGGCGTATCCTTGCCCGTAAGGCATCCATGTCAATAGAAAAAACGGGTTCCCAAAACATAAACCCCGTAGGGGTTGCATTTTTTTCCGGAAATCTTTTCAAGGCGACGTGTCATTGCTGTTGTGCCTATTGTGGTTAAAGAAAACGAACTCTTTCTTGTCGCATTGGCGGGTAAGTCTTTTTTCGCGTGCTTCGCGTGTTTCGCGGTTAATACAATCTTGAATCTTGCGGTTTGAGAACAGGTCTAATTGAAAAATATGAGCGATAGCATCAATAATCCAGATCCGGATACGAAATTTCCCGTGCCAAACGTTGACACAGTTTGTTACGTGAAGCCGCTTGTCAAAAACCCGAATGTGATTGTTGGCGATTTCACGTATTTTAGCGATGACGAAAAACCCGAAGATTTTGAGCGGCATATCATGCACTTTTACGATTTTTACAATGATAAACTGATTATCGGGAAATTCTGTCAGATTGCAAAGGGTGTCACTTTTATGATGAACGGCGCAAATCATAAAATGAATGCGTTTAGCACATACCCGTTTTACATTTTCGAGGGTTGGAATGCAGAGACTCCGTCAGTTAGCGAATTTCCGTTGAAGGGAGACATCATTATTGGCAACGATGTTTGGATTGGCGAACATTCAACCATTTTAGCAGGTGTAAAGATAGGCGATGGCGCAATTATCGGCGCTCGCAGTGTGGTAGCCAGCGATGTAGAGCCATATTCCATTGTCTGCGGAAATCCTGCTAAACAAATAAGAAAACGTTTTGACAAGGAAACCATCGATTTTTTACTTCATCTCAAATGGTGGAATTGGAGTGTTGAAAAAATTAAGCAAAACATTGCTATTCTTTCAAATGCAGATATTGAAAAATTGAAAAGCATTGAATAACAACGAAAAACACATAATTAGTAAAACAATAAGATGATTAGTAAAACAATAAATAACAGAAACCACGGCTTGAAAAGCCAAATCTTCATAACCGCAGGTAAGCGTAGCGCAGCCTGCGGAGACAAAACAAGTACAAACCTCTGCCTGAAAGGCAGGACTAAAAAACGGACAATATGAGTTACACAAAATTATTATATCACGTTGTATTCAGAACAAAATACGGAAAAAACACGATTCCCGAACAGCACGAAAAGGAGTTGTATGCTTATATTTTGGGAATTATCAACAATAAAAAATCAAAACTTTACCGCATTGGCGGCATAGAAAATCACTTGCATTTGTTGATTGATATACATCCGACTTTTGCAGTGTCCGATTTTATGAAGGAACTCAAAGAATATTCAAGCAAATGGCTTACGAAAAATCCTAATTTCCCCGATTTTGAGGGGTGGGCAGTAAGTTTTGCCGCGTTTAGTTATAATTTATCCGATAAACAAAAAATCATAAATTACATTATAAATCAAAAAGAACATCATAGAAGAGTAAGTTTTGAAGAAGAATATCGTCAATTTTTAATAGAAAATGGAGTTGAAATCAATGAAAAATATTTTTTGGCAGATTGAAAATAGTCCTGCCTTTCAGGCAGTGTTGAGGGCGCTTGTTTACCGCAGGTCGTTGACCTGCGGTGATGAAAATAAAGCCTTTCAGGCTAAAAAACAAAAACTAACAAGAATAGAATTAAAAATTAACAATTGAAAATTAAGATCAGTAAGCGGACAGTGTAGCGGAACAATGAAGTGAAAACATAAATTGTAAAAGAACAAATGACAATGAATAAAATAATAACCATAGTGACTTTAGGAGTTCAAATCGTTGTGACATTTATCGTAACTTTCTGCATTTATATGTTTTTAGCTCTATTTGACAATGACTTCGGTTTTGACGGGCTTTTCGGATTATTTATTGTTCAACCAATCATTGGAGTTATTCTTTCGGTTTTGACAATTATTGCCTGTTTGAGTTTAGGACTTCCAATTCGATTGAGCAAAAAAGTAAATTATTGGTGGGCAACAAACTTTTATATTTCGATAATTGGGGTAATCAGTGGATTAACTTTATTGTTTTTGGCGCTACTGCCGAATTTTAATGACGCAGCAACGGTGATCATTAACAAGCAGGAAACTTTAAAACAAATTCCAAATTCAACTCTTTCGTATGTCGGGTGGTTTTTGACAGCATTTTCACTACTTCATATTTATTTGCCAAGACAATTGACAGAGAGAACGCAAAACATGACAAGTAAAGAGCAAGCGGGGAAAATAACAACGGTACAATTCGATAAATGACAACAACAGAAATCATTATAGCATTGGCCATTCACTTCGTCATTCCGTTGAAGTGCAAACATGCCGAATGCACAACGGGCGGTTGGGCGAGATGGTGGCAGTAACTCGCCTGGCAAGTTTTGCGCCCGTCCGGGCGGCAGCTTTACGTACATTGCGTATCTTTCGCGTCCTTTGCGGTTCAAAAACAAAACATAACAAATGAGGTCTGGGGAAAAAGCCTATTGTCTCAATATGAAGGTGAACAACGATAAAACCAATCCTGTAGATACTGTCCCTAAAGAGGTATCCTTCCAAATGAAAACGTGGCCCCAATGGTTCAGCATTTTTACAAGGGAGGATAGTGGATGCCAAATGCAGAGATAGAACCCAAAATACTGGACCAACTTTCGCAACGTTTCAGTTTTGGCAATGCCGCGTTCCTGTTGGCCATCATCTCAGCCGTATTGCTGATGCTGGTTATCCTCAACGGCATGGTTCATATAGGAATATCCCATGGGATTGAGGAGGCTATCCTATTATTTATCGCGTGCCTGTCGGCTATTGCCTTCGTTTCCGGCGCAATTGCTGTTTGGCTTGACAAACGCAAGTGGCGTGGTATAACGGGGATGATTATTGCGATACTTATTTTGGCGTTGCTTCCTGCGCTTACTTCCGCGCTCTGATCCCTGCCATATATAATAGACCTGTCCTAAAACCCGAGTTTCCCAAAAAGACTTTTCATCAATGCGCAATCTGGGTCGAGGTTACAACCTGAAATGAACCGCGAAAAACACGAAAGACGCGAAAATTCATGAGCATTTTTTATTGGAGGGTAAATCTTTTTTGCGTGTTTCGCGCATTTTGCGGTTAAAACGGTTTTGAATCTTACGGTTTTAGGACAGTTCTAATGTTTTAGTTTGGTGTTGTCACATATCTGATGTGCAGGAACCACCCCGGAAGAAACGTTGCAACATCATCATGTTAAACTACCGCAACAGGCGCGTAGTATGGCTTCGGAGTTAAAGAGCCGCTGTCTGGGCTGTGGGGATGTTCTGCGAAACCCGCCGGATTACCAAACGCCGCAATTACTGGTTACAACAATGCGCTATGTGCTGATGCTATTTCGCTATGTATGGCTCCTTGTTGCGAGCATCTGTGTTTGGGTGTTATTGTTACCTTTTCTCGCTGGCATGACTGCATTTTTTGTCTATGGGTACCTTCTGGGAGGCACAATTGACGGCGGTCAAATTGACAGGCTGTGGATGGTTGCGTCTGGCGCTTTCCTGACGGTGCTCGTCTGCGCTCCTACAACATTGCCGATGTCTTTTCTTTTTTGGGGTGTTGCCGTCCTGCTGAGAAAACGGCTCTTGTCGTCTTCTTTGCGGAATTATATGACCCTCTTTTTTGCAATCGGAATCTATATTTTCTTTTTACGCTCGCACAACGGGTGGCCATGGTCAGGCTGGCGTTTTGGATTGCCCTTTTTGATATGGGGTTTTGTGTTGTTGAAAGGATCGTATAGGGTATTCTCAATACTGGCAGGTTATGAAGAAAATGTGAGGCAGGCGAATCCCCGCCTCCAATAAATCATCAGGGGCATATCAAACGGCAGAGGAGTATCACGTTTCACATGAACACAGTTATCGACTTATTTATCCCTGAGCGGGTGTGCCTGTTTGGGGGAACATTCGGACTGGACGGGGGGGAGATTATGACCTTTAATTCCTGTTCCGCAAATTCCATCAATCTTCAAGCAGGAGCATAAACCGCGATGATTACGAAAAACGCCATATTATCTGCCATACGCACGCACAAGCCGCAATTAGCGTCGCATGGCGTCAGCAGGATAGGGCTGTTCGGGTCGTATGTGCGCGACGAGCAGCGACCGGGGAGCGACATTGATATCCTTGTCGATTTTGAACCCGCGAAAGAGACGTTCGACAATTTCATGGGCCTGTGCGACGATTTGGAGAAATTGTTTGCGGGCGAGACCGTCGAGGTCGTTACCGTCAATGGGTTAAGCCCGTATATCGGGCGTCATATACTAGAAGAGGTCGCTTATGTCTAAACAGCCGATAGAATATCTGCGCCATATTTTGGAGGAGTGCCGGTTTATCGTCGCCGCCATATCAGGCAAGACCCAAAAACAACTACTGGAGGATGAGGTGATGAAGCGGGCGATCGTCCGCAGTTTAGAAATCATTGGCGAAGCCTGTAAGAAAATCCCTGCCGATGTGAAAATAAAGTGGCATGATGTCGATTGGAAAAATATGGCGGGAATGCGAGACCGTTTGATTCATGATTATGTGGGCATTAACTATGCAATCGTGTGGGATGTCGTGGTCAACAAAATCCCAGAGTTAGAAAAGCAGATAAAGGTGGTCATTGACGACCTGGAGACGGAAAACGGAGGTGGGCTATGAGCGTTGATTTATTTGTCCCGGGGCGCGTGTGCCTGTTCGGGGAGCATTCGGATTGGGCGGGGGGGCACAGGCGGACGAACTCGCGGCTGGCGCCGGGGGCGGTGATTATCGCGGGCACGAATCAGGGGATGTATGCGCGGTGCGGGAGGGTCGCGGGGGAACTGGTCGTGCGTTCGGCGTTGCCGGACGGGAGCCGGACGGGGGAGTGCCGTATCCCGATGGACTTGGCGCGTCTGCATGAGGCGGCGGCGGAAGGGGGGTTCTTCAGTTATGCGGCGGGGGTCGCGGCGTATATGCTGGACTTCTATGGCGTCGGCGGGATCGAGATCGATAATTACAGGACGACGCTTCCGGTGCGGAAGGGGCTGAGTTCGTCGGCGGCGTTCTGCGTGCTGGTGGCGCGGGCGTTCAATCAGGTCTATCAGTTGGGGCTGACGACGCGGGCGGAGATGGAGGCGGCGTATCAGGGGGAGGTGGCGACGCCGTCGCGCTGCGGGCGGATGGATCAGGGGTGCGCGTATGGGCAGGTGCCTGTGGGGATGACGTTCGATGCGGATCGCCTTGGCGTTGAGCCTCTGCGCCCCGGAGGGGATTTTTATCTGCTGGTCGCGGACTTGTGCGGGAAGAAGGACACGGTGCGTATCTTGTCGGATTTGAACGCGGCGTACCCGTTCGCGAAGGGCGCGCGCGATGAGGCGGTCCAGCGCACGTTGGGCGCGGAGAACCGGCGCGTGGTGGAGTCGGCGCGGCGCATGATTGAGTCGGGCGACGCGGAGGGGCTGGGGTCGCTGATGACGGAAGCCCAGCGGATGTTCGATGAGAGCCTGATGCCGGTGTGCGAGGAGTTGAAAAGCCCGAGGCTGCACGCCGTGCTGGGCGACGCGCGTCTGGCGGAGTGGGTCTGGGGCGGCAAGGGGGTCGGGTCGCAGGGTGACGGTTGCGTGCAGTTCATCTGCAAGGATGCGGCGGCGCGTGAGGCGTTGGCGGGGTACTTGGGGGAGGCGTACGGGATGCCGTGCTTTAACCTCGACATCCGCCGCCCCGTGTCGGTGCGGAAGGCGGTCATCCCGGTGGCGGGTCTCGGCACGCGGATGTTCCCGTACACGAAGGCGGCGCCCAAGACGTTCCTGCCGGTGGTGACGCCGGAGGGCATCGCCAAGCCCGTCATTCAGGTGATTGTCGAGGAGGCGCTGTCGGCGGGCGTCGAGCAGGTCGCGCTGGTCATCCAGCCCGAGGACGAGGCGCGGTTCCGCGCGTATTTCCAGGCGGATGTCCGCGCGGACACGCTGGGCAAGTTGCCGCAGGCGTTGCGGGAGGAGGCGGAGCGGCTGAACCGGATCAGCAAGGTGCTCACGTTCATCCCGCAGCACGAGGCGAAGGGGTTCGGTCACGCGGTGATGCTGGCGGAGAAGTTCGTGGGCGGCGAGCCGTTCCTGCTGATGCTGGGCGACCACCTGTTCAGGAGCGGAGAGGCGCGCAGCGTGGCGCGGCAGATCGTCGAGCGGTTTCAGGACTTCGGCGACGCGCAGAGCGTCATCGGCATCTACGAAGAGCGGCTGGAGCGCGTCAAGCATTACGGCGCGGTGCGCGGCGAGTGGGTCTCCGAGGACACGCTCCAGATTGAGCAGATTAAGGAGAAGCCGACCGAGGACGAGGCGCGGATGAACCTGAAGATGGAGCATCACGGCAAGCCCGCCTATTTCTGCGTGAACGGCGTGTATGTGCTGCGCCCTGACGTTTTCGCCATCCTTCGGGACGCCGCCGCCGGGACCGGGTCGCAGGAGATTGAGTTGACCGCCGCGCTCGACCGCCTCCGCCAGCGCGAGGGCGTGAAAGGGCTCATCGTGAACGGCCGGCACTTCGACACCGGGCTTCCCGCGATTTACGCGGAAACCGTCTTCGCGTTTGCGAGGGGCGTGGCAGAATAACCGGGGAAATAGTTACACAGAGTCGCACAGAGTAGACACAGAGTTACATGGAGATTTTTTATAACCTCTGTGTGCCTCTGTGACTTCTCTGTGGTTCTCTGTGAAACAGAAAACGAAAACGAAGTTTATTATGCTGACCGATTTCGCCGCCATTGATTTCGAGACCGCCAACCGCTACCCTTCGAGCGTCTGCAGCGTGGGGGTGGTGGTGGTCCGCTGCGGGCAGGTCGCGGACAAGGTGTACCGCCTCATCCGCCCCGAGCCGGGGTGGTATTCGTATTGGAACACGCGCGTGCATGGCCTGACCGCCGCCGACACCGAGGGCGCGGAGACCTTCCCCGCCGTGTGGGCGGAGATCGCGCCGAGAATCGCGGGCCTGCCGCTGGTGGCGCACAACAGCCCGTTCGACAGGGGCTGCCTGGAGGCGGCGTTCCGCGCCTACCGGATGGCGTACCCCGGTTATGCGTTCCACTGCACCTGCCGTGCCTCGCGCAGGACGTTCGGGCGTTTGCTGCCCAACCATAAACTGAATACCGTGGCGGCCTATTGCGGGCATGACCTCGGGAACCACCACCACGCCTTGGCGGACGCGGAGGCCTGCGCGGCAATCGCGCTGAGGATCCTGTAGGGGATAGGAGTTTGAGGAGGCAGGAATAATCATCGGCAAGGCGGAAGCCTTGCGCTCCCGGCATCATGAACGCAAGGACGGTTTTCGATTGACATCCATGCCCTGCGGGCAATAAAATATGTGTCAATGTTCGGGGACGTATCACATACGCCCCCAACAAGAAAAGGAGAGAATGGTATGAATACGATGCGCTGGCTGGGTGTGCTGGGGTTCGCGGTTTGCGCCGCGTCCGCCGAGGAGGTACGGCAGGATGGGCCGCTAATCGAGGTTGAAGTCCGCTTCCTTGAGGTTACGGGCTCGAAAGGGTTGAAAGGTGTTGATGTCTTATCGACGAACAAATTGCCCAAGCATGTGAATTCTGTATCGATACAACGTGTCGTGACAAAATCAGGTCGGCAGGGGTCAAGCAAAATCGCGACGGAATACATCTACCCAAAAGATTTTAGGCTTTGGTTTTTCTCAGGTTCAGATAGACCGGAAGGGCATCCAGCAGTCGTCGAGCCACAAAACTTCACCCTGCAAGAGGTCGGCGTCTTTGTGGACGCGACCCCGACATGGAACCCAGAGGACAACACGATTGACCTCGACATCACGCCGTCCGTTGTGAAAGAGCCCACCTGGCATGGGCATAACTACGTGGATGAGCAAGGGAAACGGCTGACCACAGATGATGGGAAATTCCTCGAGCTTCCCATGGAGCGCCCCTATTTCCCGACAGTGAAGTTTTCCACGAAACTCAAACTGAAGGATGGAATCCACACCGTTGTCGGGGGGGTTCAAGAAGATTATTATTATTCGGAGTCGGAGAAGGTAAGCACAAAAGTGCCTGACGAGAAAAAACGCGCCTTCTACTTTGTCATCAAAGCCAGCGTCGTGAAGCCGCCCGAGCATCCCGAAGGGTAGGCGCGGCGCGGCCAGTCCGGGGGCGCAGGGCTTCCGCCCTGCATTCATCATCGGCAAGGCGGAAGCCTTGCGCTCCCGGCATCATGAACGCAATGACGGTTTTCGATTGCATCCATGCCCTACGGGCAAGGGTACGCCGTAGGCGTTGCATATCAACGGCAGACGGAACGAATCGAATACAACCCCTACGGGGTTAATGTTTGGCGGATATGGTTTTTCTATTGATATACATGCCCTACGGGCAAATGGGATTCCTGCGTGCCTGGTGGTTGCGCCTTTGCCCGTAGGGCATCCATGTCAATAGAAAAAACGTGTCCATCAACCCATAAACCCCGTAGGGGTTGCACCGCACTTCCTGCCCGCGGGTTCCCGCTCTGCGGGCAGGAATGCCCGCACCACCTTGCATTTCAGCAAACAAGAGAAAATGAAAGCCATCATACCAGCAGCCGGGTTAGGGTCGCGGTTCTACCCTGTCGCGAAGAGCGTGCCGAAGGAGATGCTCCCGGTCGGGGGGAAGCCGGCGATCCAACTGATCGTGGAGGAGGCGCTTGCCGCCGGGGCGGGGGAGGTGATTATCGTCACGTCGCCGCAGAAGCCGTCCATCATGCAGTATTTCACGCCCGATCCCGCATGGCGCGCGAGGGTCGAGGGGAAGGCGGAGGCGGTGCGCGCGCTTGACGAACTGGACCGCGTCTCGAAGTCGGTGCGCTTCGTTTTCCAGCATGAGCAGTTGGGGCTGGGCCATGCCGTGCTTCAGGCCGCGCCCGCGTGCGCGGGCGAGAAGGAGCCGGTCCTGGTCCTGCTGGGCGACGCGCTGGTGAAAAGCGATGCGCCGTGCGCGCGCGGGCTTGTGGAGGTTTCGCGCGCGTTCGGCAACGCCTCTGTGGTCGGGCTGGAGCGGGTGCCGCCGGAGCGGGTTTCGCGTTACGGGATTGCCGGCGGGACGCCTGTGCGGGAGAACCTGCTCAGGCTGGATCGGCTTGTCGAGAAGCCGCCGCCGGATGCCGCGCCGTCGGACCTTGCCGTCGCGGGGCGGTATGTGCTGGACCCGCGCGTGTTCGCCTGCCTGTCCGCGTGCGCGGCCGGGCACGGCGGGGAGATCCAGTTGACCGACGCCATCCAGCGGATGCTCGAAGGAGGAGCCCCCGTCTATGGCTGCCGCTATCCCGGCACGCGCTTCGACATCGGCAACCCTGACGGCTACCGGGAGGTTGTCTTGGCGTACAGGTGACGCGGGAATGTCGCGCAGAGGGTCACAGAGGCACGGAGTTTCACAGAGATTTTTAGAGGGCTGCCCTGTGGAACTCTGTGCCTCTGTGTGAAAAAAGGGGTGTGCCTATGCCATTGCCGAACACTATGAAGATGAATACTGCGAAAAATAGTTTTATGGCGCAACTTAAATGGGGTTGCCTTGTTATGATTGCCCTGATGGCCCTGTTTCACGGTTGCGGGAAGACGCGGGAATTGGCGTTTACTGACATAGAGATGTCTATTGAATTTTCAGCAACCGAGAACGGTGAGTTTTCCAAAATTTTCATCACGTACAAGAACACCTCGAAGAATTCCCGTATTTTAGTTCTTCCCATTCCCGCCGATGAAGACGCTCGCGAGGAACCCGTGGCGCCATTGCTTGTAATTTCACTCCAAAATAAAAATGGCGAAGAGGACGGTTTTTTATACACATTGACGGATGGAGACCCGATGCAAAAATTGGGAAAGATTATGTTGGCTTCCGGCGAAGCCACAACTGTTGAGTACCAACTTTCAACGTTTTGGCGATGGGGGCCATGCGGACCCAATAGAGATGGAAGTTTTTCAGATCATATACGCGCAGGAAATGATGAAGTCGAGGCAAAGGTGGTGCTTATGAAAAATATTGATACAAATAGAGAAGATGCCGAGTCTAAGCCCCAAAAATTGCTCTGCTCTTTTCCTCCGAATGAGGAATGAGGAATCGGGCGCTCTATCCTTTGCGTGAGGCTCAAAACGGACAGGCAATATGCCCTTCACATTTTCACACCCGGCGCTCGTTCTGCCGTTGGCTTACCTGCCCAGGCGATGGGTCTCGTTGACGGGGCTGGTCATCGGCAGTTTGACGCCGGACTTCGAATATTTCTTGAGGATGAGAATCAGGAGTAATTACAGCCACACGGCAGACGGGCTTTTTTGGCTTGACTTGCCGTTGGGGCTGCTCTGCGCGTTCATTTTCCACAACATCGTGCGCGACCCTTTACTGGGCAACCTGCCGCATTTTTTGAAGTCAAGGCTTTCACCGCTGAGGCCGCTTGACTGGAACAAGCACTTCAGGGAAAATGGGCTGGCGGTGGCGGCCTCAATCCTCATCGGGGCGGCCTCGCATATTTTATGGGACAGTTTCACGCACAACCATGGTTTCCCTGCGGAAATGATACCCTCACTGGCAAACCGGATCAATTTGCTCGGGATGCGCCTTCCTGTGTTCCGCATATTGCAGCATTCAAGCACCATAATAGGCGGGCTGGCCATCGCGTGTGCGGTTTACAGGCTCCCGCAAGACAGCACCGCCACCGGGGGCGTTAGTGTGAAATATTGGGCAATGGTCGCGGGAATCACGCTGGGCATTGTCGGGATAAGGCTTTTGAGCGGGCTTGACTTCAGGCAATACGGCAACGTGATCGCCACAGCAATCTCCGCCGGACTCATCTCATTGACCTTGACGCCATTGCTGATGCGAGTTGGCCGTATATGAACACATTTTCCAGCATAAAAGAGTTGTTTGCCGCTGTGAAACTCTGTGCATAAGAGAGCGGGCGTTTATTTGGTGCGGAGGTGTTTTAGACAGGATGAACAGGATTTTATAGGATTTTTTTCCAACCACAGATTACACAGATTACGCAGATTGTTTTTTTAATCTGTGAAATCTGCGTCATCTGCGGTTAACGAACGTTGTGACCTTTGTGCCTTTGTGCGAGAAAAATATTCGCGCAGAGGCAGGGGACCCCGCTCGCGCGACGTGCGACGAGTGGGGCACGCAGAGCCGCAGAGAAATAATATTCTCACACAAAGGCACAAAGGTCACAAAGGGAAGTAATAAGTAATAGGTAATAAGTAATAGGTTACTGGCAAACAGAAATCGCTATCACTTATCACCTATTACCTATCACCTTTTACATTTTACCTTTTACATTTTACCTATCACCTATTACTTCCCTCTTTTTAATTTCTAATTGCGAGGCGGAAGCCTTGCGCTCCCGGGGGAGGACGAATTGTGCATTATGAATTATGAATTATGCATTATAAATTCATTTTCCCCTTGCAAAGCGGGGACGGAAAGGGTAACGTTTATTGCATCTTCTGGGGCGGCGGGTGCCGTTTTCGGGGATGCTGGTTCTTTGACCGTCACGGGAAAGGGTTTCCCGTGACACCTTGCGGCGAAGGTCACACTTCCTTCGCAAATTTGTTTTGTACTTTTGTACAGAGCATCTAGTTGAAAACGACCAAACTTGCGGGTAATGTGAGTCACACATTCATTCGTGAGAGTTTTTGATCTCAAGTGTAGAGTATGGGGTACGTCCTTTTTTTTAGGCGTGCCGTTGAAATACATGCAGTGTTTGAGATCGGGCATTTGGTCGTGCCTCAACTAGGCATTGTTAAAAAATCAGAGGTGCGTCTTTCCATGCCCTATCAGGAAAGCCGACCTTAGAAAATAAACGGGCTGACTGAGGACATGACAATG